>JAAUYG010202268.1_pt1 | contig 12907 bp, 12 predicted proteins | sample 7278091 | NCBI WGS metagenome assembly JAAUYG01 (sample SAMN14350201, study PRJNA611818) | marine sediment metagenome | isolation source: surface marine sediment (0.6m) | place: French Polynesia: Moorea | collected 2018-08
TCATTTTTGTGAGGCCTGTAACAGGAAACATCCAAAATGTTTGGTTGAAAAAATAATAACTACAGGAGGGGTAGAGTTTTGGAAATTTCCCTTGGCCACAATGTTAAATTTCAATTTTTTGAAAGAAAATGAAGTTGGAATTTTCAACAATCCTATCATCAACTATTGTAAGGAATGTCACACGGAACAAACAACCTTTTTTCTGAAAAAAAATAACTATGGGAGGAGTAGCCTTAGGCCGCAAATGTCAAATTTCAATCTTTTTTTTTAAATTTGAAATGTCAAAATCCCAATTGGTAACTTTTGTGAGAACTGTGACAGTGAACATTCAGGAAGAGTTTGGTTGAAAAGGAATCATAACTGTAGGAAGAGTAGAGTTTAGAAAAAATTTCATTCCCATGGTACATGTATCTTGTGTTAACGAAAATTTCAATCTTTTTTTTTTAAATTAAAATTTTAAAATCCCAATTTGGTAACTTTTGTGAGGCCTGTCACAGGGAACATTCACAAAACGTTTGGTTGGAAAAGAATAATAACTGTAGGAGAGGTAGTGTTTTGAAATTTTCACTCCTATAGGGTCCCATGCTAGAAAAATTTAAATCTTGTTTTAAAAACTTGAAAATTCAAAATTCCCAATAGGTAACTTTTGTGAGGCTGGTCACAGAGCATATTTTGAAAAGGCTTGGTTGAAAAAGAACCTTAACTGTAGAAGGAGTAACGTTTTTTTTTTTTTTTTTTTAAATTTTAACTCCCATAGAGGTCCTTGTTTACGACACCCCAAAAAAAATATTAACATTTAAAAATCCAAAATTTTGAAATACGGAAAATTGTCTGGAGATATTGTGAAAAACTACCTTTCCACAAAATTTGGCGTTAATTCACTTAATAGTTTCTGATAAAAGGCGCTTTGCGAACAGATGACGGACGCCCTTCCCAGAGCATTAGCTCTGCACACAGTCAAGCAGAGCTAAAAATATCTGTTGTCTAGTTATTTGTTTTTAATATTAGAATTGTTAACTTTGATACGACTATGACGAATGCATATTTGAAAAGTGTACATGTCGCATTAACCCAGCTGTGGTGGTAAATTTTATCACCCAGTTCTCTGCACTGACGTGATAATTCTAGACCTTTTCCGAGTTAATTTTTATTTTAAGTTTTGTTTGGGATATCCTTTATATTTATTTTTTTATCATACTCAAGTAAAATAAAAGTGTTTGTCTTAGCTAATATGTTTTAGCGTGCCAGACTGGTCGCAAAAGTCACTTTCCACGAACTCGTCTCGCCATTCCCTGCTTTAGATTCTCCCTGGACTAGAGAAGGATTGAATTATTAATGGTATCAATTCTGAGACCAAGAATTAGAATGAAGACAATTCGCATTGAGGGTATGGATATGGTGACCATGATGGTGACAATGCCATCTCTGCCTAGACGTATTGGGCGTATAGGCACGCCGCAGGTGAAATTTGACTCATCATGTGAATGGATGTACAAGGGAAAGTTAACGCGAGCTACATACACTTATGACGTCCGACTCGTTACGTAATGCGCATAATGTTTATTAACGTGGGCGAAGGTGTTCGTCATGGTTACCGTGGCGAGAACTATACAAAATCAATCAATCAATGACCTGATCAACCAAGCCTTAGATTCTAAAGATATTTCCAAATAAGCAAATCGTTCGCCTTCCTTCCTGCTGCTGCCACCGAGAGCGACAGCTTTACAGACGGTTTCATATGCTTCCGTAAGAACAGCCCTGAGTGACGTAATGCCAACCTATGCAGAGACCAGATAAGAACTGAAATTTGGGCTGAGAAGAATGTAGTGTGCTTAGACGAAAGTAAGCCCATCTCCTCTTTCCAACCAATTGCGGAATAACTCTGGCCAGCCAATTTCTAGACGGGAGGCCTTCTATTTGCCCTGCTTCCTTACTTTATCTTCCTATATTACTTGCGTTACTTCAAGGCAATCGCACGGACCGATATCAGTGGTAGGGTTAGGTGCCAAGACAAATATGTCTGGGGCCTGGGTGACGGTTCTCCTAATCTGGGGAGTTGCCATTTTATGCCCAAACTGGCTACCAACTGGTGGAATCCGACAGATTTACAGACAGATGCTCCCTGGGCTATTGTCCGGGAAGTCCATTTTGGAATGCCAGCCGTGGCGGACAACTGTAAAAACTAGCGGTCCGCAAACTCTACACCCACGGACAACGGAGCGGGCCAAGCAGCTGTCAGTGGTCGCAATGGCCGTTATGCTGACCAGGTCACGGCCATTCGATAGGTGTTCAGCCCTCCACAAAAGCCCTCTCAGACAGTCTGGGCCCCCGGCGTGTGCTAGGAATGAGAAACGCCCATAAACAACTTGGGCAATTTAGTCCGTGTGTTTAAAAAGTGGAAAATGTGAGAACCAATGCCTGTGGAGTGATCGAATACTTTTTTTAAAATAAGAGAAAGCAGTGATATAACAGATTTTGTTTTTTATTTAGAATGTTGTGATTTTATGGCACATGTTTAGTGTGCTGTGTAAAGCACGCAATGCTACGATGCGTTGGCGTACTGGGGCTGACGTGGCTAGAGAACGGACGACCACGCCTTCCTCGTGTCCGTCGTCCCGGGAGACGGGGGGAGGATAAAATGGAGGGGGTAAGGTGTCGAATGATCTTAGCATGGACTCAATGAGATTACCGTACTCTTTCCACTATGGAAACCACATCAGCACTGTGTGTCCTTTGTTTCGTGAGAGCCAGAGGATGAGCTTGGCTTGCCCGTTGGGCGAAAACACTTGCATTTACTTAATTCGAAATGCAATTGTTGTGAAGTCTGACCTAAATCCTTTACATAAGCTACGCGTTCTAGACGGCAAAGTTCAAATGTATGGCACTGAGATAAAATTGTCCTTTTATGAGGTGTATAGTCGTGTTTACATTATACTGAGGTAGAGCAGTCCACTGATGTAGAATAGCCATGTTTTAGACGAGGTGAAAATATCTTTAGTTCGTGGTCAGAACATAATGGCTGAACTGATGGAATTTCTGAAGCAACGGTGATCTACACCCTAACGAGAAAAATGTCTTTCTGATTCGCTCTGATAATAGCAAGTATTTTAAACCCTTGGATGAAAAAATTCCCGGAGACACACGAAAGAAGAGAATAGGGGCGAAAAGGAAGTAGGCTCATGATTGGCTGAAGTTTCATGAAACAACAATGTGATTGGCTAAATGATGCCACGTGACCAAGGGTGGTTTGACGTCTGAATAAAATCGACTATACATTTTGCGATTTTGTGTCAAGAAATACTCCTTATTATTGAAAAAAGATGTGTTATAAGGTGTCTTAAATTATTTATATATGCAGCCCGTTCATCAGACAACATCCCTTTGACAGGGACACTGAAAGTCGTGTGATGGCTGAATGCTTACCTCGTCCTCCTGGGGCAGGTTAAGGTCCGCATCATTGTCATCGAGTTTGGCTAGAAGTTTGTCCTGGAATACAAACAAACGCGTATAGATGTAACAGATCGTGACGAACTGTCGTTAGGAACTGTCGTTTACAGTTTCAGATCAGAACATTTGGCACAGGTCAAATGCACATTTGACATCTTTTCCCATGACGTTATCTTTTTACAGTATAGGACACATGTTTCACATGGAATTGCATAGGAGAGAAGCCATTATCTTACTTAATACATTGATTGTAGCATATAGCGCTAGTGAGCCATAAAGGATACAGAACTTAACTTAACACGTCTCATATTCTTTTAATTACCCTGTCTACACACAACAAAGTAACCGAATATGACAGCTTCTGGTAGAGCAAAAGAAACTTTTAAATATAGTAATAGTTTCAATTTCCAAGAGTCAGAGTGGTTCCAATTTTTCCATCTCTCTTTTCAATAATGCTCAATAGTCGATACACATTTTGAGTTGGTTATCTAATTTCATCCGTGTAGTTTCGACATCCATACACATTCAAATGTGGCTAATTTCTGTTCCTGAATCGTCTCGGACAAGTTGGACGAAATGAGGCAAACACAGAAAGTGTGCCAGCAGTCTCCTTTACTGCTGGTTATTTTTCTTGTAATTTCCTAAATGAAATTTCTGAAATTGGCTTAAGGCTGCGGCATCATGCCTCCATGGTATCTATTACACGAACCGCCCATGGAAGATGGACACAACGCAAGCAGAGAAACGGTAAACAAAACGTGGATTTGGTGGGAGACTGAAGATTGGAGTACCCTACCAAAGACATTCTATCATGTATTCTGTGAGGGTCCCCTTTGTAAGGAAGATTTTCTATTCAACTCGTCGGGCACCCTTTACGTTCCTGAGTCGAGAATTCTACGGAATAATGCCTAGTTGAAACGCACAGAAATGCCATCTGATAAAATTTGATTTGCTAAAAAAAACCTTGGAACAGAACAGGCGTAATCCCCGCCTAGGCCTTTCAAACCGTCAGACCCTGGTGCTTTGTACACTGTATACCTCTGCCGCCTTCATTAGCAGTAGTCAGCAGGCACAGTCGGAAGACACCTTAAAGGAATCCACCCCCACCCCTCCCCCGTGAGGTTACTGGAAAACGTGCCAGACCGCTTGGTGGTCCATATAAGGGGACTGTTCGCAATATGATCGCTTTAAGTAATTAACCAACAAGATTCGAATTAGCGATGTTTGCACGACGAATCAGTATCGAGGATCCTGTTTCTCTGGGGGACGCATATTCCCCACGTGCTCCTTTTCTCCCAGACAGTCGAGACGCTAGTTCTCCGACAGAGAGAAGTGTGTGGGACAGCAAGGCTCATAATTTCTGCCAAGGTCTGGCTGTCTTATAATGGTTGATGGCCTGAGACGTTAATGGCACTCGTCGTGAACGGGGTCTTTCGGGCTCGACTGAACTATTGCCATGTCGCTTTCCGCCCAAACAGAGCAGAAAGGGGGAATTTGTCTGCTGCTGGAAGCACGGAGATACGTTTCTTCCCTGGTAACGCCCTTGGAAATCCCCTTGGAGATGTTTGCCCACTGCGTTCCGGCGGCAGTGGGCCAGTGGCGGGCTCAGTGTTGACCAATGTGCTTTGAAGGACAAGCTACGTCAGTGGCCCCCTTCTCCCTTCTGTCAGAGCATTCATCATCGGACAAACACCGAGAAATCGAAGCCAGTTACAAACAGACTCGCTGGAATATATATGGACTTAAACGTCCATATTTCAAACATGGGGCGTCCCATGTCGGGGCAAAAAGTCGGCACAACATCGCAGTTGGTGCCGACTGCTGCATTCGGCAAACAGCGGGCGCCGTCGGGGAAACACATGTCATTTGCTATTGATACAACTGCAGGTGATACAATGATACAGTCGAAGGGATGTCTCGTCATATGTAAATAATTACCAATCCCCGTGTTTAACGACGACTGCAGTCCTTCAGGGCCTGCCAAAGTCCTTTTACAGGGAAGTCAGTGCCAGTTCTGGCTGACACTGTAGCCGGTTTGGCGGGACAGTCCGCCCAAATAAGCCCTTGCTAAATCTATTCTGAATGATATGACCCAGGACTCTGACAGTGGCGAAAGCAGTAACTCGTGTCCACTATCGGGCAGTAATCGTTATAACAAGAATATCACAGTCTGAAGATTTTGTCCCAAAGCCTTATGGAGCTGTAGCCCACTGGCATGGCCGCTTAATTTCACTAGAGCGTGTCTCCGACAAACAGCGGCGTGCAGAACTAAGGAATGTGCGTGCACGTAGAATGTAACGCGCATCGATGTTATCAGGAATAAAGTGTTGGCTGTTAAATGCCAAACAAAGCAATGTATACGGAAGCTAAACCTAAAGAAGGATCAACGGGCCCTGTGAAGGCTTCTACATCTATCCCATATATTACATATTAGGATTCCTTGGCTTATTTTAGGATGGAGAAATTCGTGCATTTCTTCATTTTTATTACCTTAAAATATGTTCCCACCCGCAACGTTGTGCAATTTATTGCTGAACTTGAATATTTCAGATTTGGGGTCTTAACTCGATTCTATTAGGGCATTTGCCAACTCGACACCGCAGGGAGCCTCGTGGGAATCGTGTCGTTGTTTGAAAACGAAGTTACACGACTAAATCTCATGGAGTCCACATTAAATTTAACCTTGTGTGACAAGGCGGGCAGGGAATCTATCAGAATCTGGCCGCTACTGTCCGACTATATCTGAGCCCTGTTAATTCACTAATGGCATCTTGAAGTTCGGCTTGTCGAAAAGACTCAAAGCCCTAACGCAATTTCTATTGAACCTCGTGTTTGTTACATTCCGCCTGTCTAATGGCAGACTGCCATGTGACATTTAGCCTGCCAGATCAAAGACATTCCATCTTTTATTCTATTGCGCAAGGAGTCCACTCCAGCACAATGCAGCCCCCATGGCAAAATGGCCACGGCGGCCGGTCACCGAGGAAATCACGTTATTAGGCACGACATCCGGGATTTCAGGAAATGGAACCCACCGGCGGACGGCAGTGCGACTTTTGGCATTTTCTCATTATGTCGCAAGTGCACTCCCGGACCACTAACCCGCGGGCTGTGGACGGGACGCCAGAGTCGGCGGTAAAGGGGCCGAGTCTTTACCCGGCGTCTCCTCAGTCGGCTGTGAGGCCGAGTGAGTAGGCGAACCTTATTGGGAGTAGAACTCGATTCCGATTTGATAGAAGATCTCCTTTTCTATCTGACGGGGATCCACCAGAATTATGAAATCAGTGATGTGTACTGGTAACTATTCTCGTTATGGCTGCTTTCATGAGTATTTCATGACCAATGTCGTGAACAGTTCTGCAGTAACTTGAGAAAAACGCGTCAATCGTAAATTTCGCGATACATGCTACCTTTGTGAAAATGTTGACCACCTTAGAAACCCAGTTACTATTTCCTATGTCCATTGTCAGTGCCGATGTGTGGCTGTATTAGATTTCTCAACTTGAGACTCTGCTACATGTATATGCAGTTTATGATAATTGCCACTACAGCCGTACTATTCGGGATGGAAGACCGCTCTGAATAGCCTACTCGTTCTTCAATCATTGAATTTACCAATACATTACGCATACATCTTCCTTACCACACGGCGCGGGGCTTCCATCAATTCGTGGTAATGACAGATACAAAAATCATATTTCGCATTTGTCAATCTCGCCTCGGTTCTGTCATTGCTTAATTACGTCTGCTGGCTCCGGCTACAAAAGCCTGGAGTGAAACGACGTCTTTTTAGGTTTGACGCAGCTTATCAAGAGAGATTCCTGAGCCCGGCATTGGGTTCTATTGGGGGATCTTGGTGGCTTTTTAGAGACATTCCGCTTCTTTCAATCTTTATCTACTGATATAATAATATCCCGTGGAAGCAAAAAAGGGGGTAATCACTTCAGGGACCAGCGGCCGCCTTCGTTCTTACATCATGGAACAGATTTGACGGTGAATTAGGAGGAAGAATGGAGTCTGCCACTCTTGCATCGGACGGGAATCCCAACTATACAGTACAGTGTCCATGGTCCTACCGTTCTAGACGGTAGAACGGTTCTTGCCCACAAAAGAAGTCTGGGGTCCACCTACGTGATCAAGACAACTTCGTCCTGGAAGCAGGCAGAAAATTGGAAATGAAACTTGGAATTCTTGGAAGTCATTGCAGGCAACAAAATATCTGCTCCGGTTTCGCAAAAAAAAAAAAAAAAACATCTACTGCAACTTGTGAACTGGGGACGTCTACAGGCGTTTCTGAAAACGCTCTCTTTCCTGGGTTTGTCCTTATGTTCAAATCTATCATCAAGTACATGCACATGTATGTAATAGCATATGAGCCAGTTACTTCTATGAATGTGGCTAAAAGCAAAGAAAAAAGATTCGATAATCATTTGACAACATCAGAAGCCAGACCTCACCCCCTATAAAGGGAGGTAACGTTACAGCAGAACTGCCCTGACCAACACGTCTCAGACTTCCTGGACACACCTGGGCCCCCAGTCTAAGTCCCTGACACCCTGGACACAGCTTGGCACCCAGTGTGAGTCCCTGACTCCCTGGACACAGCTGGGAACCCAGTGTAAGTCCCTGACTCCATGGACACCGCTAGGCACCCAGTGTAGGTCTCTGACTCACTGGACACAGCTGGGTACCCAGTGTAAGTCCCTGACACCCTGGGCACAGCTTGGCACCCAGTGTGAGTCCCTGACTCCCTAGACCCAGCTAGGCACCCAGTATAAGTCCCTGACTCCCTGGACACAGCTAGGCAGCCAGTGTAAGTCCCTGACACCCTGGACACAGCTAGGCACCCGGTGTGAGTCCCTGACACCCTGGACATAGTTCCCAGTGTATGTCATTGATACCCTGGACACGTCTAGGCACCTAGTGTAAGTCCCTGACCCCCTGGACACAGCTTAGTTCCCAGGGTAAGTCTCTGACACCATTTACACTGCTGAGTTCCCAGCGTAAGTCCTTGACACCCTGAACACAACTAATCACCCAATATAAGTCCCTGACCACCTAGACACAGCTAGGTACCCAGTGTAAGTCAAGTCTCTAACACCCTGGGCACAGCTAGATCCCCAGTGTCCTGGTCAGTGTGGGGCAGCTCGGCGTGAGGCGTTGCAGCCACCCGGGAACACAGTGCCAAGGCACCGCTGCTGCTGTGAGGAACCGCTGCTTCTGGCATTCATCAGCGAGACAGGCCGCAGGAAGCAAGGTCTCCACTCGGAATAATTACAGTCCTCAAAACGACTCGACGGTGGGAGCTAAATCTGACCGGACGGCATCGGAAAGATGCCACGGAGGCCTACAATATGGGGCTTGATTGCGGCCTGTAACTGTCGTGAGAGAGTCAAATAAAGGCACATAGCGACCCTTGGTCTGAGATACGACAGGAAATCACGGCCCTTAGCCCTGCCACAGCTAGAACAGGGCAAAAACTTCCCACAGAAAACCAGAGACTAATGTCAAGTCACCTTCGTCAGACTGGCAGTTGAAGTAAAGCAGGATTTTTTGTCCGTTATTTTCCTAGTCCTCACGCTGATCCGACGCTCCCCATATCCCCTACATCCAGGCCTTGCCGAGGCGCTGTCTCTCATTTAATTCTCACAAGTCAAGCAGAAAACTACTTCCAAATCCGATCTCTGGCAAAACTCCTGGGCCTGGTGAGGCGGGAACCTAGTTCTAGCCCACTGAGGCTGACACGGCCGCAATCAGTGAGGCAGTGGGCTTTATCTACGGCGGATAGTATACGATCGGGGAGATTACACGGACAAATGTGATAGCGGGTTGTTTTTGTTGCGGGTAAAAACACAAGATGCATGCGTATATGGCCATGCATCATGATCGTTAGAGACATGTACATTAGTCTTGGTTCCCAATCAAATACGTCGGTATTAGCATACATAATAAATACCACTAATACCACAATAATGCAGAAATCCGGATCAGACATAAGAAAGTCGCAAACACAACAGTCATTCAGGAATTCGGATCGGTCATTAAACATGGCACTAATACACAATAATGAAGAAATCCGGATCCAAAAAAACTAAAATACCACGAATACCACATCCATGCAGTAACCCTGATCGGTCATTATAACCGCCACGGATATCATAATAATGCAGGAATCCGGATTGGCAAATATAATAAGATACAATAAGATACAATACCACCAGAATGCAAAAATTGAGATACATCATTTAAAATGCCATAACTCCAGGAACACACTGATGCAGCATTATCATTCTTGCGCCAATATGAAAAACATAAGTGTGCATAAGAGCACACAAGCGCGTTATCAAAGCGTTACAATAAAATGATCTGCTCTTGCCCCATCTTCATGCACCAATATTGCTGATTAATTCGGGCAAACAGCACCTGTGCATTAAGATAAAAGTCTCCCATCCCAGACTGGGGTGAACTGGCCACACATCCATCTCAACCCGAATGTTGTGTATACCTTGACACGCCGCTTACAACGAAACAGATTCTCACATGTACAGACGTTTCTGACAGAGAGAGTAACAAATATAATCTAAGGTCATTTAAAAGCACTGGAAGAAGGTGCAACATAATTCTCAGACGGTCTTAATTCGTGAACCTAGAGGTCTCATTAAGACCTTCGTTTAGTAAGCATACTTATGAATACTTATGAATACTTGTGTGAATCAAGTTGTATGTATTTACTGGAATGATTGACGATAGAGGTGTCTTTTAATTTTCAAGTTACCAGCCATTTACATATAGATGTACAATGTAGCACAGGCCAGGTTTCAGCTCCCATAGTATTTGCAGGGCAATCACCGGATTGGCTAGTACGTGTCGTGTTGGGGGCTGTAAACACGCCCGAACTCCGCCGTTGTGATTCCGTCGCTGTTGAAGGTAATAATACCATCACTGCCGAAGAAATATTAACATCTGGCATGCGAAGATCTTCTAAGATTCTGTACATGTACACAGCTGCTGAAAATATAAGCGGCATCGCCCCTCGCTTACTAGGTGAACTCTGTCGCATCCCTACCCTATGCCTTTGGATGCAGGGTAGAACCCTTTGTCATGTGTCCATAGCAGTAACTACGAATTATGAAATTATGGGATACGAACTTGGATGGGTCCTTAGCTGGCTTATTTCCCCGCACTGTTGACAACTGCTGTACCGGGGTCTGGCTTGATATACTGCTGGTTTATTAAGGATATTTCAACATGGATGGCCCCATAATGAGCGAATTCCATGAAGCGGCAGCAATCAGTGATTTGCCCGAAGGGAACCGAGACTTTTCTGGCTACCGAGTGATTCAACCCTTCACGATGTCACTTCTGTGCCGTAATTTCCAGAACCTCGGGCGTGCTACACAGCCAGTTGACCATAAACTGGTGGCGATCAGGGGCGGGGACCCTCGGTCGTGATTCACGTCCCTATGGGATGGACTGGGATTTCCAGCCAGGACCAATAGATTGATCAATCACAGACTGTATCATCAATTTGGCCACTTATATCCCACTTTATTAGCAAAACCAATCACCGCTAGGACACCCCTCGTCCTAAAATAAACGTGTAGATGGCGGATTCCGCTGAATGATTTATAGAATTGGAGGATGGCGGCTACCTAGGGCTGTCCCCCTAGGTGCGGGTTGGCTGGGGCGATAATCCAGCCTCTAAATATCACTCGGGAAGGGCTCAATGCCAGGACAAGGCTGGGTGTATTCAACTGGTGTAATATGACCTTTTCTCTTCTCCTCGCTCTGCTGTTGTTTCAGCTCCCGGCTTAGCTCTATCCCTGATCCCTGCCTTAGTAGCCAGGAAACGGGGAACGGACATCCACAGGGGAGCCAGGGAAACCGTACAACAATAACACTAAAACCGCTGGGAGGGTCCCTCCTCCAAGGACAGGCTTGGGAGGAGAGTGACAGTAAGAGTGACAGACTCCGGCCTGCTGATAGCAAGGGAAAGTCACGGAGGAGCACTTTATTTTGCCTGTAACTTATTTCTTGTCTACAGCTTTATTATATATGAGAATTATGATATACAAAAGAGAATTATGTTTTTGTTTTTGTTTTTTGCTGTTGTTTGTTTGGGGTTTTTTTTTTTTTTGGGGGGGGAGGTACCATAACTGTAACTTTGGACTATAATTGGATTATAATAATAATACATTTTATTGGTACAGTACATGCAGCTACCGTATTTATATTACGAATTGAAGAGAAAGAAAACACTATGCAAACATTAATTTTTGTTCTGAATCTGGGATGGCAATTTCAGCCCACAGAAACGTACTGGACCGTCAGAAGCGCGTATAATCCCCCACGATATCTCTCTTTTTGGCGTCTGCTGTGCCTCCTTTCACCGTGACCCCCTACCTCAAGCCAGTAATCGGCAGCTCCCACACACTCCAGGATATCCCCCTTCTCTTCCCTACCGATCACAGATACAAGGTCAGCACTAATAGGATAGCTCAGAGGCCGGAGTTAGGGGAGCTCCTGGCAGCTCCCCTTGTTCCCCGGAGTGGGGGCTGTAGCGGCTTCCGATGGGGGCTGTAATGCATTCTGTCAGGCGTCTTGTCGTAGAATCCCGCGGGTAGGGGATTGCGCTCAAGTAGACACTTCAAGTCGCCAAAGACGGCACAAGGAGGTTGCCCCATGCCCAGTTCTGCGTGGAAGCGATAGCGAGGACAAGGAACGCGCGGCTCTTGGCACCTACTCTGGAGACGTCAATGCAACTGACTACTTACAACCTCGTGGTGTGTCCTCTCGCGGTTCGCCGCTCCCGACTTACGCCTCAGTGCTGATATGGGGGTCTATGAGTATCTGTATGTTCTCCTGAGATGTGCTGGCGCAGACTTGAATTTTTGAATTCCCTGCCCAAATGCCTTTCTGACAGTCTGCCAGTCACTTAGAGCTACATGTACCGGTATATCTAATTGCTACACGGTGTCGTGTTAACAATGCGGGAAGTAGTGTGAGCCTTTTACGCCTGGCATTTGTCGCGTGTATTAATGAGGGGTGTTTGGCTTTAACTTTTTGTTCTGCGTGACTTTGTCACCTTGCGGTGATGCATGTACTGTGGCAGTGACATTCAATTTATGTTCAAAGAAAATGCTTCACGCCTTAAGGTCAAAATGTATGGAAAGCTACTAGATCCAATCCATTATATTCTCGGACACTTTTTTTTCTAAATTTTCAATTGGTCAATTTTTATGATTTTTTGTCTTTTCGTTGTCGTTAACGCCGAGTTACACAGAAGCAGAAAGGTCAATACGCTACTCTAAACTTTCCACGTTAAAACTGTATGTCGACATTGCCAACCACAGGCCCGTAACCAGCTTTCCGGAAAGGGGGGTTCGATTTTCACATATTGACCGCCTTACACGATGACTTATTTCCAATTATATAAATATATCATTTTACCCATTGTAAA
>JAAUYG010200119.1_pt1 | contig 12906 bp, 7 predicted proteins | sample 7278091 | NCBI WGS metagenome assembly JAAUYG01 (sample SAMN14350201, study PRJNA611818) | marine sediment metagenome | isolation source: surface marine sediment (0.6m) | place: French Polynesia: Moorea | collected 2018-08
CACTCTGGACAGAGGACTTGTGGGGGGCGTTATGACACGTGAACCTGCCTCTCTTTTTTTTCACTTCCGGATCGGGAGGGATTAGAACCCGGGACCTTCAGCGTGAGAGGTAGGCGCTCTACCAACTGAGCTATCCCGCCACTGTCACTGGCCTATGTCAGGCCATCAAGTATGATTATAGAGCAACATTGACAGGAACCGGAGATAGACATCTACCGCAGTTAGATTTAGATCTGACCATAGAGGCTTAGTCTTGTGGTCAGAAATTCCTAAGCTTTCCTAAGCTGGGCACGTTTCTGTGCTATGCAATCTGTTCACTGAGCACATAGCATTGCTTCCCTAGCAATAGCTGCCATACCAGCATCGACTAACATGCCTGCCTCTCTATGAGTGTCATGACTGACTCCAAATGAGGTGGTGATTCTGCAGGGAAGTGTATTCCACAGGAAAGTGGCATATAGGACTAACCCCGGGGAAGCAACACTATTTATAGTGTATATCAACGACATGCCTGATGTGAAGACAAGTGCACCAAATGATCCCAAAATGATCTTGAACATTGAAAGGTCAAAGGTACCCTATATACATGTTATGACTACTCCGAAGTCTGGAATTCCACTCTGTTTCGCTCTACGGTTAGCAATTTCTGAGATTTTGGCAATGTTTCATTTTTTTCCATTGGGCACTGTTAAATTTCAATATCACAAGTGCACTAAATGACTGGATTTACCTACGGTATCACAGGGTAAAAGTACCCTACGAATATGACTTACCCTATGACCAAAATTTCTGTCAGTTTCGGTCCACTATTAGCAGTTCTTAACATCATTCCAACGTTTTATTTCCCCATTGGCATGTGATAAATTTTGCTCTATAGGTGTAATATTTAAAAGATTCACTTTCCTGAAAAACCGGGGCAAAACTGAAAAAACCCAAACTGACCTTGAAGCATTAATGTCAAAGGTACCTCATATACACTTACTCTGGCGAGGGGGCAGTATAAATGGTCTGAGTGATTCATTACTGCTCACCTGTGGCGGAATTGAATCGGTGGCTTGGCACCTAAAAACTGTCGGGCGTAGATCGTTTGGCCCGAAATAAGACAGGTCCACATGAGCTCACACACATACACCTGCATACACCACCGAATCCAACTTGCAGTCGGTGATATGACCATGGGTGGTTGAAAGCCGACTATAAGTCTGATTCACCCTCACTACCCAGTAACTGTTCTCGAGATAATAGCAACTTTTCATTCCACATTAGCCACAATTCCATTTTTTTTCATTTACTTTTAATTTCAAACTTCCAACAAGTTTGGTGTACACTGCCACAGGGAACCTCTGCAAAAAGTTCGGCTGGAAACGAATCTTAACTGTAGCAGTGTATATATTTGCTTAAAATCAAATAATTGGTTTTACATTCCTTTTGTATGTATGCAGCTAAACTCGGCCAAAGAGCGTGCGGGCCAAATGAGGTGGAAGATGAAAACTGCCTCAGACTGGATTTGAACCTCTAAATGTTGAGGTCAACATCTGCACCAGTGCTTTATTCCTCAATGGAGTGGTGTACTCCAGGGAAGTGATGAAGCATAAACATGCACACAAAACAATTGCATAATGGTTTTATTGAACCAACAAAACGCGTACAGGAAGATGCTGTGTGTTTGCATAAGAACTGATTGTGAGTATGCAACAGAATGGGTCGTACAGAGACAAGACAGAAGCTGCCTGAAGATAAATACACTGTGACATGACCAGAGAACACAGTCATAAAACACATACAATACGAATTAAGCTGGCGACTGCACTTCATGTACAGAATTTACAATCCACATTAACTGGGGGATTTCCGTTGAAAAAAATACCGAGCTGCAGACAGGACCACTTTTATGAATTGTGCATTCTGGCATGTCATATAGATTGTATTTTATTCCAAAAATACAAAACTTGATTGTAAATTTATATCAATTATTGCTCCAGCTATTCCAGGAAGTACTTCATTAATTTATGGCATCACATTACTCAAGAGGCACACATTCGAAAAGAGGTGAAGCTACCACATGGCAAAGGGGAGATAAAATTCTGCATTCAATAGATCAGGTACCTGTTTATTCTTGCTACTATTTAACCACTTGCATAAATTAACCAACCGTTAATTCTCTACCCAAACGAGTACCAAAATGGCTAATAAATTACACAGGACAAATTTTCTTACTACTAAGTTTCTGTGATTTAACTCTCAAATTATAACTCCTCTAGCTCCTACTCAGAAACATACAGGTACAATTTATACATTAGATACATATATTAACATCAGCCACCATAATAAAAACAAGTCTCACACAAATATGAATATATATTCCCGAAACGTATTACACGTCAATTCAATGTCACATACTAAACACACACCGGAACAAGCACCACAGCCGAAACTGAAGCAAGAATTAAATAATTAAGAAGCTTAATAACAATGAGAAGGTAAAGACTGGATCACGTTAAGTTTACCAGCTTTGAGATCAAACTATAGTGTGTTTACTCGAGATCACTAATTCAGCACCAGTCATTCAATATATTAAAACAATGATACAGAACCTGGATCAAACCCAACTCGAATATATATGAATTAATTGTTGGAACAAATAAATGCTCTTAAGACAGCTGATAGATTTCGGGTGACCAGAGTTATTGGAAGCTCAGTTCATCTGAAAATAACAATTATATTCATGCATGGTCACAAATCACAAATTTCTGCCGGTACAAAGTTTATTCTTGCCATATATTGATGCAGGTTTCTCTTTGTTTTGATCTACCTAATTGGAATCAGCGCATCAGTTAGTCTAACTTGCCGTTTAGACAGATTGGCTAAAACCATACTAAACGTTTCCAACTGCCGATAATATACAAGATCGCAACAAAATGCACAGAGAACTGAAAACGATTTGCAAAGGGTTTAAAAAATAACCGAACATTCCTAGGCAAAACATCACAGACAGAACTCAAGCAATCTCACCGATATATTCTCAGCAAAAAATCCTCGCATAAAGGATTTTATTCAGAACTTTTCTAATCAAACTAAATCTGTGCCAGAAAGATAGTTGGTTACATATAATATCATGGATGCATCCGAACTGCCTTTTAACCAAGCTTGCGGTGGTTTTGTGGACATCCTATGATGATACACACTGACCAGATGATCCAGATTCAGTTTTTGTTGCTGAATTGGATTGCAAAGTACATTTAAATTTACACTGTCTTCATTTTCAAGCCATAAAACTAGGAAGCATCGACTAGCAGATCCAGAAGATCCAGATTCAGTTTTTGCTGCTGAATTAGATTGCAAAGTACATTTAAATTTTTACTGTCTACATTTGCAAGCCATAAAACTAGGAAGCATCGACTTAATTAGTAGATCCAGATTAAGATTTTTCTGCTGAATTAGATTGCAAAGTACATTTAAATTTACACTGTCTTCATTTCCAAGCCATGAATCTGCTTTACTGTTCATCTTGAGTACCAAAATCATTTTGTAACATCCATTAAAATACGAGTGCAGTTTTTGTTTTCCCTATGTGTTATTGTTCCATTTACCACATCTATAGGACACAGAAAAAACATTGCATGTACCAATCTTAAATTTTCTTAAATCTTTTTCCAGACCAAATATATCAACCTTGCTAACAAGTATTGGAATCTCTTAGCGATGATGATTTTTAACAAAATGTAACCATAAAAAAAACAAAACATATTTACATGAGCACATATATTGACAACACACCTGCAGGATCCAAAATACTGCCTTTACAAATGCTAAACTTTTAGCTAACTCAATTTGCAGTTTTTTGAAAATGTACAAAATATTCTGCTACAACACATGTGTGAAAGTTTTTTTCCTTTTGTTTCGGGTTGGTTGAAAAAAAAAAAAAGCTTTGTAAAGCTTTGTAAAAAAAAAAATAATTGAACACTATTAAATACATGTGGCAATAATTACAATGCCACAGTTTTTACATTCCACTTTGTACCTTTAATGCAAAAATTATATTACCAGTACACATGTGCAGTTGTCCTTCTATTTTACAATTCTTTGTTTTAAGACCACCTTCATTATAAGACCACATAATTTGGTCCCAAATTGCGATCTTGCGTGCTATTGAACCTTTATTTTAAGATCACCTGCAATATAATACCATATTCCCATGCTCCAATGGGCGGTCTTAAAGTAGAGGGACTACTGTATTAGCTGAATGGATGGGTGGCTACAAGATATCAATATTTCTTTTACCGACCATTTTGTTTTAACGTAACTTACAAAACAAACTTTAATTCAAGTTCACTATCATGTCCATTGCAAAAATCGACAAAATACATACAAAACGCTGATCTGTGATACATTACTATAATTAAGGCATAAACTATATACGAGGACTTCAATGACATTATCTACGTTACGTATGAATTAAGACTCATATACCAGCATGTGTCAGCAATTCATCTAGCACAACAACTAATTCTGCTTATTTATATATTTTCTACTCGGTACCTGTCACATCCTATTACAATAGACAGGCACTTTATACAGGAATGCCCCGGGAGATAATGAGAGAACACAAATGGCACAAGATGCCAACAATTTCGCACTCTATAGCAGAGATAACACAATAAATACAGTTTTACGTGAGCTAGGAGACACTAGGCTACCTATGTCTTACTTCGGTAGAAAACGTTTGGGAAAGATACCGAGAAAGGATTTTAACTGGTACAGTAATTTTGGTATTTGGTAAAAGTATTTGGTACACTGCAGAATTTGATTATACTAAACCAGTTTTATTTATACATACGCATAACTACACACAGACAACACTGGGCTGCTTGGTTACATGTACATATACAAGATAAAAGTTAGCAAAAGAAGTTGCACAGGATCAGACACACATGAAGAATCGGAGCTGTGAAGAATATTTTTGTTTAGTATTTTATTCGAAATGTACTGGGAACGCTTCATATACTCATTGGGCAAAAATCCCAACGTAAAGATAAAAGTACTTGTACAATTTCTTCACCCCGTTTAAAAAATTTGAATGAAATACATTGTATAGGTTTACTACTGGCAAGCCACTTACATGTATTTGTAAAGATCTATTTTCTTATTTAATTCATTTAGGCCATTTTTTTATATCTTTACCATTTAATGTGTGGTCCTAAACTGTATCCCAGGTAAAGATTGGTTTAATCCTCAGCAGGAGTAACCATGCCCATTTAGCTTTCTTCATAACTGGTGTTACAAATATGAGCTAAATGTTAATATATTTTCTGTCAATCGAGTAAAAACGTGTAGCTTGGTCAAAATAATCATGTACCATAAGATGGTCGGAGAACAGTACGCTCATACAGAACAAAATGTGCTTGTGACCTGAGAAAAGTCAGGTCAAGGCATGCCTGAATAATAATGAAAAAAAATCTTGTCCTTTCAATTGGTACTAGCCGAGATAAACACTGGGGCTGATGCAGTATGCCTTCACTTTCCAAAGTACATCGGCACCGACACTGAAACATCAGCAATGCTTTATGAGGTCAAAATCCACTTAGATATAAATCATAAATAGCAAGAAACCACATCATTTGAAGATATGATTTAATATCTTGTTTATATAATCAGCAATTGTTTTGAGTGATCACACTGCCAAAATCTTTTATAAAACACATTTAAAATCACATTGTCAGTTTTTTTGTGACACCATATATTAAGATACTATGCGCAGGTTAAATTGGCGGAACACGAAACTCCCCCTTACAGATTCATATACACACACCGGTATGCAGTATAGTTGATATACAACATGCACATAAGTTGAGATTCTATTTCTAATATGGGTCTTTGGATATATATATTTATATCTGACAAGCAAAAAATCTCGAAAAGACTTTGACACAGTCACTTGGTCCTAATCAGAGAACATCACTTCTTCCAAAACTAGACAAAACATGTATACACTTGTGACCCATATGTGCGTATATTTTGTGACCAGATACTTACAACTGATTATAGAACATTTGGTACAATACAAAAAAAAAGTTTTGTTTTTGCACTCAGATTTCTCTACGTAGGCACATCATGGAAAAACAGATTTACTGATCGAAAAATCTCCTTCATTCTCAAACACCCATAAAAGCTGACCAAACTAAGGACATGATGGGATTTTAGATACTACAGAATATACAGATTGCACGACATGAAAAGCAAAAGAGCAGAAATCTTCTTTAATACGAAGAATTTTACCGGTAGCTCCATATTTACATACAAAACTGGCTGCCTTTATGTGACCGACCGACAACACTTATGCAAGCTACGTTTAATGGTTAATTTGGTTAATATATAGATTCATGATCTGGTGTAGCCGAGTGGCATACCCAGAGAGAAACCCTTTTAGCCCGATTCTTGGTTCATTTTTGGACTGCTTTCTCAAAGTCTGCTGTATAATCCACCTCTGTATAGCCACCGTGCCGGTATGCAGCACACAACTGCAGCAGCTCTGCCGATTACGAAACAGTCCGCACGAGGAACTAACGTAGATATTTGATATTATCCACCAGCAATTACTTGAGGCCATACATACATCATCCACTAAATGCTCTGATACAGTTTTTTTTCTTTATATAAACACCCAGTGTTTTTGACATGGAAAGAATCAAGATTCGAAAGCCGGTTGATCGTCGTCAAACTCCTGATCCAACAGATCGTACGTTCCCGACCGCTTCAACGTCGATTTTGGTGTGGACTGCTGTGGCGTGGCTTGGTCCGTGGTGTCATTCGACACCAAAGGGGTGGACAGGTGGGGAGTGGTGGATTTCGGGGAGCGGGGGGACGCGACATTTGGAGACAGCTGCCGTCGTCTCACCGCTGTGTCTGGAGTGACTCCTGGTTCGCTGGTGGTTGGGGAATGACTGAGCGAACGGTGGAAGGAGGATTCTGGAGAATCAACGACAGACAGACGCCACGCAAGCTCTTCGTTGTCCATGGACAGTCGCTTGTTGGCCTTGGACTCACGGTCAAACCGCTTTAGAAGAGCCTGGTGTTTATCCGAAAGTTCTCTAAAAATTGAACGGAAACAGAAATTACTAATGGTAACAGGACTGATTTCACTGTGCCAGACCCAGGTGTATGTAGGGCAATGAAAATTATATTTTTGCTAGATGTTGTATGCTAATTTTATGATAACCATCACATGAAACAATATTATTGTGGCTGCTGGTCACCATTCAAGCCATGTTCGCATTAATCCACCCACGCAGCACCTTAACAATGAACTTTGTGATTAGTAAGTTACTGGTATGTGATAACAATAAGGTTGCCTTACTTTTCATAGTCTGCCTTGATGGTGATAATGGCCTCTAGGTTCTCAATTTTCTGTTCCAGTCGACGGTTCTTGTCTCTAGCTGGCGGCAGTTCTTCCAACTGCGTGGAAATAACATTAAAATAAAAAGAGAGAATTTTTATTAATATTATACAAATGACAAATTAATTATTAATGTTAATGGCACAACCATTTATGATGGGTCACAATTCCCAAGGCTTTTATGTCAAAAAGGGTAGCTTTACTTACACCCAATGTGAATATGAAATCAAGGTTGTTTTTTTGTTGTTTTATGTTTCTACTACTGCTGCTACTAACAGTAGAACATATACAGTTGTTCGAACCCACCCCAGACAAGCACCATATCAGCCTGGTTATATAGACATATGCAGTGAATTCCCACCTTAAGACCATACCAGAAATGAGACCATGCCACATTTAAGACCACTTATGACTTATAAAATGTTACGAACCAATAGCATTAATTTGTTTCAGAATTAAGACCACCCCAAAATGAAGACTACTTTGGCCAAGACCATGGATGGTCTTAATTCCCGGGTTCCACTGTATAACACACCTGTTTCTCCAGCTCCAACTTGCATCTCCGGAGATCATGTATCTCCTGGTTCCGGAGCTCCAGCACGGCCCGGAGACTCTCCACCTCCTGCCCCATGTTCTGGAACGGTATGAGGGCCTGCTGGATCTTTATCTCAGTGTCCCTCTGGCACGCCTCCATGTACTGAACCTCGCGGCGCCTCATGTCGTCTCGCTCTGCCACCAGCTTGTCTATGTGCTCCTGATGGAACCAGAGGATACAGGATCAGGCTACTCGTACAGGGATTTCTGCTGGTATTATTGTGGTCTTCAAATAGAAAGACCCCTGTACCATATAGTATTTTACAAGACTTTCACATCAATGCAGCCCTTTCGTTCTCAGAACACTCATCATAACAAATCATGGAGTTTCTTCCGAAAAGGCAATTTTGTTTGTTCTTGACCCCATTCGGTTTTCAGAACCGCTGCTCAATGCTCATCATATATAGCTACACTTTTACGAAACCCACAAATTGTGCTAAAATATGAACCATGTGAACCACTGACTGCATGTGTACATGTAGATGTATCTATACGATCAACCCATATACGTTCAGTTCATTCTTAATGTCAGGAAAACCTGCGAAGCAATTTGGGGATTCAAACCTGCACCTTTTCCATTAAACACGTTAAATATGTTAGAGAAACAACCAATGCAGCATCATCAGCATAGCATAGGATATGCTGGAGGCCCAGCACTTACACCAAATAAACTAGCAAAGGCTGCTTGGGGAAGCATACAGTACCTTAAGACAACAGTCTACAGGCATGATACAGCAAAATATATCGGCACTACTTTATTGGCACTAATGATAAGATACTAACATGAGTGCTTTGCAGCTTCAGTGTCTTTTACTAGCACGAAGGAATAACTGTATGTGAACTACCTACACATGTTACAAACAGTGTACTATCATGCGCACTTACAGACAACTGCAGCTTAATGCTCTGGAATCGCATGGTGATCTCCTCCAGCTGAGTCTCGTGCTTCTTCTGCAGATCTGAAGAGAACAACCAAGCATTGGTCTTGTATTCACAAATCAAATATAGTTCAATGATGTGTTATCCTAACATCAAAATAAGATTGGAGGGATGTGAGTATGAAATTATTTACACAAGAAGAACACCATTCTGATGAATAGTTTTCAGCAGTAAAAACAGCACATTTTGTTTATGAAGACCATGTTTTCTTGGTCCAAAGTGTGGTCTGTATGTACAGGTTTGACCTTATCATATACATGTAAATGATAGGTAGTGTTGGTACAGCCATAGACTTAGCACTACAACATACTGACCTAAAGTCGCCTAATATGGTTCAGACTTTTATCTAAGTAACAAACTCTACTTTATAATCAATACTTTCTACATTGTTCTAGTCCTGGTCTATTGGTAGTGGCATTGTCAATGTACATGTATAAGTATACATCATGTACATTGTGAATGGACACTAGTACAGTGGAGCTCCAGACAAAAGACCACAAGCAGGACTGCTATAAACTGATAGTTAAATATCAGTTTGTGGTGGTCTTTTTGCTGAGACTACTCAACATTGATAATACAGTTCTGACGCTGCTGGGAAGTGGTGGTTAGTCTGAAGTGGTCTTAATTCTGAGGTGGTCACAATGTGAGGTTCCACTCTACTGTACTACTGGTAGTAATACACTGAGAAAGTGACTGGGCTTTAACGCCACTTTGAAAACATTTTTCGGTCTCAGAGCTAAAGAGAACAAAGTTCACCCTTCCAAGCTCAATATCTTGATCTAAGAACAAGGTTGTGTACAGTCAAACCTGCTCTAAAGACCACCTGTATATAAAGACCACCTGCTTGTAAAGACTACATTTTACAGGTCCCCAGTGTTATACTATCCATGTTATTGAACCTGCGTATAAAGACCACCTGCGTATAAGGACCACATTGTATTGGTCCCTAGGGTGGTCTTTATATCCAAGCTTCACTGTATATAGGAGTGGGTGTGTATGAGCTGGACTCGTCTTGTGCTAGTTTGATCTGAGGAAAGTCTTTCCCATGATTCGAGTGGTAGTCCACAGAAACATCATCATGATCATACCACGTGTTTGCTCCGACATCCCACCCCAGATAATTTTAACAATTTTCCTGACTCCGAGCTGGTCAGTCAGTCTCTCTTTATGTTCTGAACCCAAAGCAGAGCAGCAAGAAAACCCTCAAATTTTAACGTCCTTTTTTTGATGCAGCCAGGGTTCGAACCACCAACCCTTCACATGCCAGGCAAATGCTCAACCACTACCCTACCTGCAATACAATACTTTGTGCATGGCAGAGCTTCAATAACAAAATCTTGCGACAATTTTCAAGCGTTCCTTTGAAACCTACCCCTCATGGCTGTTACTAGTACAAAGAATGGACTGGGAGAGGTATCTTCTATGCTCCTGAACACAGGATTGCCACGACAATTATGGATCTTCGTATCTGGATCTGGCTCCCCCATTCTGGACACTGGACTTGACAAAAACTTCTCAAATCACAGGACTTGCTAGCAGTATATATACTACATGTATATGTTTGTGCATTACACAAATCATAGTTGCTCACATATCCTGATGATTATCCAATTTATGAATGTTTGGTGGTGAAACTTCACTGGCGAAAATCAGCCGGTTGAATCTAAACTAACACAAAACATGTTTCCTTGGCAGTGATTTTGCAGTTGAATTTTAAATAAACAGCTGAAGTTTAGCTACGCTATTCCATAGCCGAGATCCATAGCACCACCCAAATAGCCTGCGATATGAAAACAGACAGATTATGCCCCGGTGCAGATTTCTAAGGTCAATCACGAGGCTAATATTCGAACCACACTCGAAACACAATGAGCTGGCCCCAAGATCTCTTTTGACTGGAAGTCACTGACTGACACTGGGCCGGCATCCTAAAGCTATTTTCAGGCTGATTTGCCATAATCTGTAAATAAGTTCCAAGTAAGATGGCCGCCTTTCTATTATTCGTCTCGGATTGATTTCCATATATGTTTACACAGAGTGTAACCCACACTGCAGTGCCTGGTGGGGGTGGAGTAGTATTTTTAGGCCCCCAACTAATGGCAATTCATAGTACAGATAGCTGAACGACCCCCAGCAGGGGGATAGCAGGGGGGGGGGGGGGCTAACAAGGGGCTGTGGTTCTCAAAAATACTTAAGTCGAAAAGTTTTAACTTAAGTGGAATACTTATATAACCAAATAATGTCTATATTGCTAGAACATTGATAAAAATTTAGGATGTTTTTCAACAAGTTATCCACATTGGTACAGCTTTGGTCAAACTTTATGTATTTAAATACATATATATTTCATAAATTTAGTTCATTTATTTATTTTTGGGGGGTTGAGGTGGGGACAAGTCAACAATTAAACACTGTGGTCACGTATGACATACCGTAATCAATATTTTGTGAAAGCTGAATGTTTTTTTTTTTTTGAATACCAACATGTACAAATCCAGGTAGCATGAATACAATATGTAAGGCGACATTAACCATGTCATGGTAATCTATCCACTACAAAGAGTGTGGGGTGGGGTGGGGGTGGGCTTACATTCATCTGATAAGTATTTGGTATGGCGTTTCAGGTAGCTAGAATTGGCATGTTTGGTATTTATCATTGCCCCCCCCCCCCCATTAAGGACCTCCTGAAGCTGTTCAAAACCAGTGTACCTGCATGTCAATTTTTTATTTTCGAGATATAAGTAAGAAGGTAGAATATTATCGGTATGTTTCTTAAAAAAAGATTACATTCTTTCTGTTAATAAGCATTGCTCCAAAATGTGTGTATATTGCAAAACCTGTCTTGAGACCACTGCCATGAAAGACTACCTGTTCTGAAGGACCAACTCTTCCTGCATGTCAATATAATTAAGCCTATCACAAAGACCATGTGTCTTGAGAGACCACATGCTTATGGATAACTGGGCGATCTTTCAAATTCAGATTCTACTCCGTATCCAAATGAAAATACATTTACAGTGAAACTTGTATATAAAGGCCACCCTAGGGATCAACAAAATATGGTCCTTATACACAGGTGGTCTTTATATGTAGGTTCAATAACATGGAAAGTATGCCTCTGGGGACTTGTATAATGTGGCCTTTATAAGCAGGTGGTCTTTACATACAGGTGATCTTTAGAGCAGGTTAGACTGTAATTGTTTTTACCTGACCTACATGTACTGATGAACTTCAGGCAATATCTATTGGCATAAAGTGCCAGCAAAACCTCATTATATAAATTAAAAGAAGCACACCAATCTACATATTATATGTTACATTGCCGAGTGCTGACCGCAGCACAAAGTACATGTACCATGCATCATTCTAAGATTCCATGTGTTCAACCCCCTAGGCACTATGTATGAGACAGTGAGAGGACTCGAAGAGCACAGGGAGAGTTATCTTTACACCATGTACATATTCAGAGGTGCTTGAATGACCCCTTCAACCTTGGAAGTGCCGATAAACCAGTACTTCATTATAATGCATGTCCAGGCCCTCCACCTGATACTGCAGATTAACTAGATAAAAGAGTAAAATTGATGCTCCAGGGCTGTTTAGAAGAACTTGACCATTTTATCACACCAGAATTCACCACCACTAGAGCCAGTTGCCATTATTTGTTGTATCTTATGCGTGTTGTGTATTCCACACAAAACAGAAATATACACAGAGGGACTAGGTGGCCTGCATATCAGTAGAAAATGGATTTGACATGGTATACTGTAGCTCATTCTTGTTATGGTGATCAGTGGATATATGGTTCTTTATGTTTGTACTCGTTCCTTACAAATAAATGCCACCTCTACTACTGCCTACCCTGGTACTACTACTACTACTACTACTACTACTACTACTACTACTACTACTACTACTACTACTATTACTAATACTACTTCTAAAACTACAGTCGTCCTTCTCTTAGTGGCCACTATAAC
>JAAUYG010019552.1_pt1 | contig 12905 bp, 14 predicted proteins | sample 7278091 | NCBI WGS metagenome assembly JAAUYG01 (sample SAMN14350201, study PRJNA611818) | marine sediment metagenome | isolation source: surface marine sediment (0.6m) | place: French Polynesia: Moorea | collected 2018-08
CTCCTCTATAAACGTTCTCGTCTATTGCGCATTTCTGCCTGTGTTCCGTTGCCACTGGAAGGGTTTGTATTGGCCGAGAAGAGGAAAGGGCAGAAGAGACCCGAGAAATAATGATACCTCGCCTGGTGTAGTGCCCTGGGAGGAGGTGGAGTTGGCAGATGATTCTGATGGAGATTGGAACATCTGGAAGGTAGTGGCCTTAATGTTGCTTATGGCATGTTTACTTTAACTATGCAGCAGCGTTAATCTGGCATTATAATATAACCTACTAGACCTGACAGCGACTTTGGCATTTCTGATGGTTGATATAAAGAAGCTGCAAAACGATTAAGCTTGTGTACACAGTGTTGCAAGTGTAGATGTTATTCACGGCCTTAGTTTTCAATATTGCAACCGCAATAGTATTTCTTTAAGTCTTTAGTCTTTAGTTTTATTTATTTTTTTGCCGTTTCGCTCTTTGTCCTCTCCGTAAACTCTTTAGTAATCTTCACAATGATTCACAGAAACATTCGAACATAACATCTTCAAAACATATCTTCGACTTAGTGCCTAATCATTCGCCATGTGGCAGGGTATGATTACACTTCCTTTCGCTAGATGGAGCAGCATAACTAAAATATTTCTTGCCACAGCACAGTAAGATCTAGGTTTTGTTATATGTATTAGTCATATACATGTATATTATTTAATAAGAACTTTCATTCTTTTGCGAACAACACATATGAAGTCTTTTATGAGAAAAGACGGGGATTATTCTTATATCAGAGGTTACCATTTTTTTTGCTTATCTATATAACTAACCCATATGATAAAAGTGTTTTATGTTCCTAGGTTACTGCACAGATACGCACTTCTTGGACCGCCATAAGATCGATGTTTCACTTTATGAAGGAGAATCGTTGGGTCGTTCTACGTCTCACATTGTCTGCCGTGATTGGAATCCTAGTGTTAGTGGGCAGTGGTTTGGCTGTGTGCAAAAGCGAAGGAACTGGACAGGTATGAACGGTAATATTCATGTTACAGTGAACGCAAAATTACCTCCAATCAAAGAGTTCGGTTGCATCGGCGTATACAAATTTAAAGTTTTGTGTTTAGATAGCAATACATTACATAGATAGCCTGGGCTGTGTTGGTCGAGTGCTTCGATCGAAAAACATTTAATTGATACTGGCAAGATAGACTAAGAAGTATTAAATTATTATAACAACTCGTAGTTACCTCCAGCTTGCTGGGTGCCAACAGGGACTTTAATAATGTTATCACGAAATTGTTTATAATGTGTGGTACAACGTTTCCAATTAAAAGTTCTCAATTCATTGTGCGAAATTTTCGAGCTATAGGTACTGTAATAATGATATATTTCCAGAGCCCTAACTACACACACGTGCGTCCTGTCAGTTACAGGAATCTTGGAGATGACCACTCAGAGACCTTCTGTGTGACGGAGAGTTGGCTGATAGCGTTATATGGCTGGTCTGATCTTCAAGTAGCTCATGTTTACAGTTTACCAGCCTTTAAGGCACAAAGTAAACTGCCAGACGTTGGTTTTGGCTGTCTCAGCATACGAGCTGACAGTGAGGGCCGAGTGTTTGTTGCTTGTTCTGGCCGTGTGGTCATGCTGGAGATCAGTGAGACAGGAAACCTCACCTTCTCCCGCAACCTGACAGCAGGGGGAAGACTCAGCGAGAGACAGAACACTGTGGCTGTGGGCTCCAAACCCGGGCAGCTGTGGGTTGGCTACCTTTACTGGGATAAGGCAGATTATATATACTTGATTGGTGTGGACAACGACACTGTAATACAAGGAATCCAAGAGTCATTTGATTCAAACTGGAATCTTATATTTTTTGCATCACAACTGCTGACTGGGGAGTTGCTCATCACAGGGTCTCATTACATATCCAAGTATTCGATCACACATCTGTATCAGCCAGCTGTCACCTTGCCTCCCACAAACCTGACAGTGACTGGCTACGTCCGGCTGTCACACAGAAATCATTTCCTGCTGGTGGACTGGCAATCAAACACCATCCTGGTCCTGGACAGCCAGGGTGACCTGATCCACACAGTGGACGACCTGAATGGGAAACATGGGATCTGGATGCAGATTATAGATGTTGCTGTGTGGGAAAACAATCTTCTGGTGTGTGATTTCAATGGGAATGTGATGATTCTCTCAATGCTGTAACTAAGTATTAGTAAACACGATCCTTTACATGACGGACGTTGCTGTGTTGGGAAACATCTCAAATTTAAATGAGATTGTTATAGGAGAAAGATGATACTGTAACCGAGTATAAACACGATCCTATCTAGTCAGGTTTATGTCCACTGATTTAGATAACATATGTGAACAATATTGCATTGGCAGTACTACGGCACCTGTCAAATTTGTATTACATATGGCAAAGAAAGAGACCTGAATAGTTTGTAGACATGCTGGTAGTCTTTGAATAGAACAAATCAACTGAATACATTACGCTAAATAATGCCGTACAAATATGTGGCAGCCTACTCAGACTAGAGCTGCTGCTGTATACAGATTATACTGGATGTCACCTGAACAGAACATATGAAGTACATATGTACATAATGTCACATTTTGCACATTGGTAGTACTATGGCACATGTCCAATTTGTATTACATACGGCAAAGATAGAAACCTGACAAGTTCGTAGACATGCTGGTAGTGTTAGAATAAATCAATTGAATACATTACGCTAAATATGGTCGTACAAAAAATATGTGGCAGCCTACACGGACTAGAGCTGCTGCTGTATACACATTATCGTGGATGTCACCTGAACAGAACATATGAAGTGTACATATTGTCACATTTACAGAAATGTACATGTAGTTCAAGATTTAAGATATAGCAGGTATTGTTACTGTTCTACAACGGCATATACACTGTATAACTGGATGAGAATTCATGTAGCAGTATGGATATGAGGGCAGCCTCTGTTTTCGACTTCTGATGAGTCAGCTTAGTGTCGCACACACTCGTGTGTTGTGATTCTGTACACTGTAGTTTCGTTACGTTATTACACAATGTAATAATTTCAACAAGCTTTACTGACTGGATATCCTGCTTCATTAGAAATGTAACAATTTCGACGGACTTTACTGACTGGGTATCCTTTTTCATTAGAAATGTTTGGTGTACAATTATTCGAGCCTCCTATAATAACCATTGCATCTTGTCTGCGATTACGTCAGAAAACATGGTTTAGTTTTTTACTAATGTAATTTCAACATGTATATTATAAAGTAATCGAATCAAATATTATACCGCAATTGAATTGAAATCTGAAACAACTGGATGAATGAGAACCTATATGGTTATATCAACATGTATATATTCATGTATTACGTATTTATGCAATGCTTATGCTTGTGGGAGGGGATATGGTCCTGGACACGTCAGTAGTGCATCTGTGTTTTAATTTTGTAAATAACCCCAGTTACATAGATCGGAATTACAACATGTACATATTTGCCTTGGCATTCATGTATGGGGTACTACTGTTTTTAAATGGTTAGGGAATAGGATATAGGCTTTCCTCTTTCCTTGTGTATAGTTCCCCAACCCCATGTCAATGCTACATTATATACTTACATTACCAACACGACATTCCAGGTCTTTTCCTACCTTCGGTTGGATGTTTCCCTGGAAACTGTAACTCTTTTTTAGAATGTGTATAGAATGTCCAAGCAAATATCGGCCAAATCAATTTCTCAATATGTAATTTATGTCTGTACGTAGCATTAAATTATGTAAAATCGAAGGCATCCAACCACCCAAGTGCAGACGCACCGTAAACGCTGCATGTTGACTGATCAGTCAAGCATTACGTATTATGTATGTAGTGCGTTGTAAGTCTTTCAAAAGGTGCTGTATGCATTTCACAAGCATACCTCTTTTATCTTGCGATACTATTTATAGGTTAGAATCATAATTAGAATAAAATGTAACTTAAGAAGCGTTCTGCAACATAGACTTCAAATGTATTTGCTATATTCATTAACATAATGAGTGTGTTTGTTGTACGCTGTTGGGATGTATCTGTCATTCTTAGATTATAATAAAAGCTTGTACTATGCCATGGAGCTGAATAAAATCGACCAATCATCAAACACCAGTATCAAAACCATTAAATACACAGTTAAATTGCGGGAGATAATTCACTTCTTGGAACTGAAGTTCTCGCCCCTCCGACAAAAGCAATCAGAACCAGAAAGACAGCTGGGACATTCGAAAACCTCACCTCAGCTGCCCACAAATTCTCTTATGTGCCATCCAGCTTAGTATACTAGCTGCAGTTATATGTATAACGTACAGACCTCCTACTACTCAGGATCTAAGTGACCTTGACTTTGCCCTTGCAAAGTTACCCACATTCAAATCTAATGGTGCTAATGGATTCCCCATAAATAGTTTCCTCTTGCTGTTTAACATATGGCCCAACTCGGTGAAGCTGGCGGGCTTTAATTATAAACACAATCCATTCCAGGCATTTACACCATGTGTATGATGAGTGTCGTTTGATTATCCCAAGCGGCGCCAGACGATTTTTATTGTTTACACAAAGCTATGTAAACAGAATGGTAAAATTGTGACCTGATGGGTATATGTGACATTGCAGCAGCAAATACGTTTGAATTATGCTCCGCTTGGTGAACTGCGTTTTACCTATACATGGCTTGTTCAGTTAATGTATACATGACAACGCAACTGTGCTTTACAGTTTCAGCTTCCTTCCTATAGGCATGCTGCATTCGGTATCCACCCGCACAAGCGCAGAAATAGTAGTAGTAGTAGTAGTAGTAGTAGCAGCAGCAGCAGCAGCAGCAGCAGGTAGTAGTAGTAGTAGTAGTACCACCACAATCGCCACCATCACCGCTACACCACTACAAGAATCTCAAGCAGCGTAAGACCTAATTTATGTTGGACTTTAACGACTCAATAATCACGAATCTTTCCGATGCCGCCATCTGCGCTGCTAATATAATGTCACGTCGTCTGCACCGATGCTCAGGAATAGGTCACAGAAAAGGTCGCTAAACAACAGTGTGTATGATACTAGTAAGCACCTTTTTAGTTTAATCAAACTCGTCAATAGGTTCGATATTGGCGCCTAACGCACTTTGCGATATGAGTCATGGTCATGGGAAGATGTGTTGCCACTGCAGGTGCCTAGGTTTCTGAAAAGTCTTAAGTCCAGAAATAGACGTTGATCATATCCCGGTATGCGAGACTACTACTACAACTACTACTACTACTACTACTACCACTACTACTACTACTTACTACTACTACTACTACTACTACTACTACTACAATACTACTACTACCACCACTGGTATTATACTGGTATGCGAGAGCGTTATACAGTATATGGGTATGTGATACCGGTATGTGAGAGTGCATATACCAGGTATACCAGAGATATGGGGGATCTTTCTGTAATTTATGTATGAAGAGATTGCTTCTAAAATCAATCCTAATTCACCCGAATTTACCAGTCAACTTGCGATGCAGTGATTGCTCTTTAAAAATACTGTTTTTAGTTTCAAATATAGTTTGAGTGAGTGAATTGCTTTGTTTAACGTCGCTTCGTAACAGCCAGGGTCTTATGAGAGACGTACCGGGCGATGGCCAATGAGATGAAGGATGAAAGTGACCCAAACTTGAATACACCGGGTTTCGAACCCGGGACCCAGTGGTATGAAGTTCTTGAAGTGTTCTACCGCTCGACCAATCGCACTGTGATCAAATATAGTTTGAAAATGTTTTGAAAGACTTTTTGTGTAAACTGAGCTACCCAGTATAAATATTTAAAATAAAAATATTTTATTTTACTAATATTCATATACATGCATTAGCTGGAGGCGTTCAGCAGGCAGTGACATTTATTAGCGTTATATAAGTCCCCTTCCTCTAAATAGAACTATAATGTGGTAGCCGTTATGGGGATCAGCTGCTTGCCTCGGGTGGCAGCTGTACAACATGCCCTTTGGCATGACAAGCACGCCAGAGTAAACACTATTACCATATCTGGCAGCTGTTTGCGCAAATCAGGCGCAGTCAAATATGCTAATAAGCACGTCATGTCACTGTGGGATGAAGAGGCGAGAGGATGAAGGTTCTGTCTGTCCCTTCTCCTAGCCGGAAAACCTGGCTCCTCAAGCCGTCTTACTAGTTTTTTACATCTTTTGACTTGACCTGATATGATTGCACGGCTTGCCGAAAGCCGTGTCATCATGTCATGTTTTCCGGCTATCCCTTCCCCACGAGGTACGATGTGTAAAGTGAAACCTGCTCTAAGGACCACCTGTATATAAAGACCACCTACTTATAAAGACCGCATTTTACAGGCCCTATGTGTATACTTTCAATGCTATTGAATCTGCATATAAAAACCACCTGTGTATGGTAATGCTTAGCATTAGCCGTTTGGCTTAGCATTTGCAAATTATTTCATTATATCTTAGTTATCACAATTACAATAGCAAATTTCCGTCACAATGCATCTGTCAGATTTTGGGTCTAGATCCAGCCCTGAAGACCACATTGTGTTGGTACCTAGGATGGTCTTTATACGCAGGTTTCACTGTATACAAATAGGCACGCTTTGGGGCGATTTACAAAACAAATACTACAATATCTGCTTGGCCTGTCAGATGCCAACGGTCATTGTGACAGCCAGTACTGTGCTGTGAATGACTGTAATAATACGGTCTAAAGAACTGCATGCCCAATCTGAATATTCATATTGAAGTATTCCTGATGAAAGACTTCTTAAATATGTGTGACATCATTTGCCTGGCAGAAAGTGTGGTTACACAGACATAAAAGAGGAGCCATGCAGTTGAAGTAATAAATTGACATTGCATTTCTCCTTTGTTTAATAGTTATTACTGTAAAAAAGATCTGCACCTGTAAAATTATTAAAGATTATACAAGTTGCAAAGGGTTCTTATTGTAGTACCAGCAATGATTAATAGCTATCAATTTATCAATAGTTTTATGTACTTTCATTTTCTAACACTGACCTGCTGGTGAGCATGTTCAAGGGTTTACCACATTGATTATAGCAGGTGAAATAATTGGTGATTCTACCTGAGTGTCGAATATCGCCCCTCCCCCTTGAGATAAATTCCCCCTTCAAATAAGTCAAAGGGGAAATTCCCATATTTCTAGAAATTCCTAGCAGCATCTCTGCAGAATATTGAGAACCGAAAATCGGTTTTGGTGTTAGCTGGGCATATATTGAAATCCTTAGCGGGAAATATACATGTAGCTATAACTAGCATTTGCTAAGGACTATACATTAGAAACATATTTTGTTGCCTTTTACTTTAAAGGGTGTAACATTTAAACATATGGAGAACATCCAATATTGTATATAGTACTTTTAGTGCTAGTGTGCTAGAGACTATTAAATCGAACAACGTGATTAGCTAAAAACTGGGGTCTCAGTAGAAGTTATAACATTTTGAATTTAAGAATTTTGAGAAGTGCAAAAACCCATTGAGATTTTGTCTTGTAGCAATAATTTTGACCGGAGGGAGATCTTACCTGGCAGAGCAATGGTATGGGTCTGTAGGCACACCGTTCGCACGTAATCCTGGATCTGGCGTTCAAAACAAACGCGCCACAATCCCAGCTCTTTGATTGGCTGCCTGTCCGCCTCCTCCTCGTCGTCTGCGGGACTTGCCCACGCGCTGGCAACGAAACCAATCACGCTCAAGGAAGCGCCACCTAAAGACAAAAATATCGCCATTTCCTTCCGGTAGCTGATGTCGCCCAAGTCATCTTTGTCCTTGCCACCCATCCTTCACTAATACTACTGTGTTCTGTTTCCGGTCTTAAAGTGCTGGAAATTTTCTGACGGCCATTTTGGTGTCAAATTAACCCCACAAACAGCCGCCACGGGAGTCCGGCCAAGTAGCGAGTTCACAAGAGACCGAGAAAGCGTCAGACCTTCTACCGTTACTAAGTCTACTACGTGTGTAATCCAGAACTCTTCCTTATAGTCCTACAGCAATTTCTGAACTGTTGCGGCACGTTTCTGTGATTCCAATTGTGCTTTCTTAGTCCATATTGACCGTTCCTGCTCGTTTTATGTCAAGAAGCGCTCAGTTCAACACGCGGGCTGTTTCGTATCTCCGCCAGCCATGCCTGGCCGCCGCTTTGTTATGACTAGGTTGCGCCCCGTGCCCCGCCCCCGGACAAGTCTTCGTCCAGCCCACAGTTCACGCCAACCACCTGTTGCCTGCAATAGATTTTCACATAACACCAAAACAAAAGAAAGCCGCCTGTTCTGTTAATACATCGATCGAGTGATGTTCAAAGCGACTCCCCAGCAAATTTTCGCAGCCTACCGGGTCTGTCAAAGTACTACAGCTGTTTGCTGAGTACCGTCATCCGCATGGTTGTGGATGACATTGCGGGTGACTGGAGCCTGTCGATCGATTAATGCATCGGTATGCGGTGCGTGCTGATGTGTACAAGCGAATGTGTTACCGTATCGATAAAACAATTAGCTGCGGTATTTCCGTTTGATTAAAAAGCTGTTCTCGTATCCTCTCTATTTACTTGTGTGTTTGTTTAACAAATATATTACACAAATTGCTTCTGCATTGCTGTTTTTTTCTGGTTAAGATGAAAATATTACCGCAATTAAACTATGTTGTATTTCACTACAAGATGAATATAATTTGAATACCTTAATCAGACTCATTATTCCTAACTCATAAATTATATATAAGTCGATTACGCACACAAGCCAACGTGTTCGTTAAATCCGCCAACACGCGGTATCGCATATTATCATGACAATGTTCGCCACACCCACAACAGAAGGGGAAAGGGAAATACATATAGCTCTGCTTTGTTTAACAAATCACGGTTGGGGTGGGAGAAAATCCTTTTGAAATTGTCTGAACATGCTGAACGGAACAGCTGTAGACCATAAACTAACATTTGTAATTTACGTGTAACACGCCCATGTCACCTTTTTGTGAAAGCAGCCCTTATGCAACCACTAAATGTCGATGGTTAGACGTAGTTTACAGGCAGTATCTATGGAATTACAGGTGATTCGAGGTTCGAGATTTGGTCTTCGATTGGCTAACCAAAGTGTCCCGAAACCATACCAGCTTCAAGTTGAACTTCAGTTGAACCTTTTTCTCGCCTGTACCTGCATTACTGCACACCCAAATATGGAATTGGAATTCTTTGTGCTTCAGCTTGCAGAGTTGGCTATACACCAGAAAAAATACGAGGCATGTATATAAAATATAGGCCCATTTTGGCATACTGGTACTCCGGGCATTGGTGGCAATATTGGAGAGTCGTATCACCGATCAAACATCAGCGATCAGCATGATCAAAGCAGTTACCTATTTATTGGCATATAACAGCAAATTATATGACATCCAATAACAGCGAAAGTTCCACTTACATGGTATTTACTATGGCAATATACTAGTAACTTGTTTTTCAATTGTTTATTGTTTGCACAATTTAAAAATTAAAGGACAACACGAACATGTATTGCTATCCGCTGTAGAATAGTGAATCTGTGTTATTATGGAATGCCTGTAACGTTTCCAAGAAGACCGTCTTCTAGCTTACAACCAGTATTTGGACTAATTCTAAAGGAAGTTGGCATGCCGGATGGCTTTATTCAAGTGGTTGTACAGTAATTGTTATTTACGCGCTTAGTAAATATGACCAAGAACTATATTTCCGGAATACAGCCCAAAGTACGCATCGCTGTGTAGCTGTTGAAGTCTTTCAGTCTCAGCAGATCGCTCACAGGAATTCACATACACGTGCACACAACTGGCATGTCTTACATAAACACAAAGGAATGACTCTCAATTGTTTTAAAATCACTTCAGGTGCCTTTTATTGCCACAGACAAATGAGCGACTCACTCTACTGGCGACGCAGCTGGGAGTGGACCCAATCAATGGTCGGATGATTACATACGAATGGGCCAGCATGTGCATGGTAGACAATTAAGACAGTGGTATACGTAGAAGCTAACCCAAGCTCACCAAAATGCAAAGAATGGATAACGGCATATCCACATCCGAGGCTATATATCTTGCCACATACCTATTGCAAGTATAGTGTCATTCTGCAAAGCAATCGTAAGAATATAAATGAACTTAAGTTCTAAAATCACCGTTTAACCACTAGGGAAAGTTTCTAGAAAAACCTAAGTTCGAAAATAGATTGACGTTATTTAATCACCATGACAACCATCGTCTTTTCCCTGCCTAAGCGCAGTTTTTGAACTTGTGATTTTTTTCTGGAAACCGGTGACTGGTGCTTTCATATTTTTGGTGGCAGTCTTATTTTTAATAAACCATCAATAAAGTGTTGAAAGTCGTCGTCTTCCAGTTAGGTAAAGTTCGATGTCTTTGGCTCACTCTCGGCTGGATTCACGTAGCGACCACTTCTGGGCTATCTCCTCACAATTGATACCGACCTAATTTGGGAAAGGAAAAGAACCGTCTAAGTGACAATTATATAATAGATTACTGAACGCACGGTAATCTGACACTTCGCTTGACGCCGCTACTTTACATGTCAAGCGTCATTTCCCTCATTGTTCCCAAGACATATATGCATGTGCTGTCTCATGTACGGTATTGGGGCATTTTCCACATTTGTGGCCCGAAAAATCATTTGTCCAAAAGCAACAATTATTCTAATCATAATTTATTACAGCAGAACATGTAGTAAAAACAACACGGGCAACCAAAAACGCAGCTCGGGACGATGCGGCATTATTTTAGTAGTAGTAGTAATAGTAGTAGTAGTAGTAGTAGTAGTAGTAGTAGTAGTAGTAGTAGTAGTAGTAGTAGTAGTAGTGGTGGTGGTGGTGGTGGTGGTGGTGGTGGTGCTGTTGGTGGTGGTGGTGGTAGCAGCAACAGCAGCAGCAGTAGTAGTAGTGTACCAGACTTTAAGACTAAATTAGCGAGCAGTTTACTAGCACTTGATTAAAAAACGGTCCCTTACTATCAGTGACACTGGTGATGCTGTACTCAACGACTCCGTCCGTCCATCCGTCAGCGTCTGTCGCTGCTATGGTGAGTACGGTATCTCCATAGGCCGCGTCTTCGTCCATCGGATACTCTGTGGTGGGCGAGGTGTAAGCAGGAGTCCAGGTGTCCCATGCCGGATCATATTCATTTTCTGGAGTCACCTAGACAACGAATACGTATCTTGTCAGAGTCCTCCAAACAGGGGTGCTATATACTTCCCCCAAGATGCAGTTTAAAAATGTGTGTGTGTGTGTGTGGGGGGGGGGGGGGACATATTCTTCCATTGCATTGTCCCAAAGCATTGTCCTACTAACACAGCAACTGCTACACCTGCTACTAATACTACTACTTATGGTGCTGCTGCCCATCCGCCTCTTTCTCCTTCCTCTCTTCCCCTCATACTCTTCATCTTCTTCCTTCCTCCTCTTCCTGAAACTACTACTACTACCACTGCTGCTTCTGCGACTGCTGGTTTCTGCTGCTGCTGCTGCTAGAACATACAACCTTATCTGCTAAGCCGTGTGCGTGCACGGCTCCGTAGTGTAGTGATTATCACGCTCGCCTAACACGCGAGAGGTCCTGGGTTCGAAACCCAGCGGAACCAAGGCTGCGTAATATTTTAACGATATCGACATTTGCTCCTCTTCTATTATTATTGCTACTGCTCACGCTGCTGCTACCACTATTGCCACTACTGCTGCTGCTGCTATTTCTACTATTAATACTACTACCACTAGCTACTACTACTACTGTTACTAGCAGTAGTGGTGCGTAAGTGCTACTACTACCACCACTACTATTACTACTACTACTACTACTACTACTACTACTACTACTACTACTACTACTACTACTACTACTACTACTATTGCAACTACTACTACTACAACTATTACTACTACTACTACCACCACTACTCAAAATTTAAGAAAAATGCCTCAGCCAAAGAAAATAGTTATAAATAAATCCACTTTTTTTACAGAAAATAAAGTAGGACATGTGTGAAAAAAAGACACATAACAGTAAATAGTCGTTGTTAAAAATCATGATTGAAAATTGAAAAACTGATGTATGTACACGTATGATGACAGGAGGCGAGTTTTTAAAGTTCTGTAACTGATCAGTGGCTAGAATAATTTCAGTCGACATACGAAATTATTTGCAATTGTTCTTAAGCAGTTTAATGAAAATACAAAATTTGTTACATATCGAACCATGGTGGATGTATTGTCACTAACAGTTTTAATAACTGTAGATATTATATATAGAGAGAGAGAGATAAATATAAAATTTATATAGGTATAGACTATATAGATGATTATCACATAGTTCAGGCATGGATACATGTAGAACATGTAGAAGAACATGTAGAATACATATGAACTACATACAGTATTTTGAAGTTGTTTCTCCCTCTTGGTCCTCTTGACCTACAGCTTAACTTTAAGATGTTTTAAGACACTAGGCCAGGGTTCTGGAACCACTGATAACACAGATGAGACTCTGAAGGGTCCTGGATTCTCCCCTGTCTTATCCGGGGTTAACCTTGGTGTTCGTGGAGTTACCTTTACAGGTCAGGGGGAAACAAAGGGGAATCCGGAATGCAGAGATAAGTCTTGAAATATTTTGGTGCAGGATGACATCATATCCCTCTCTGATACAGTGGTCCCTCTCTTAGTGGCTACTGTCTGCAGGACACCCCTCTAATGTGGCCACAAAGCTATACCACTACTACTGTACATGCGGTTAGGTCTCCCTCTCATCAAAGGCCACCTCTCTAATGTGGCCATAACTTCTTGGCAAATAGGGTGGCCTTATTAGAGCTGTACTACTGTAC
>JAAUYG010121981.1_pt1 | contig 12904 bp, 6 predicted proteins | sample 7278091 | NCBI WGS metagenome assembly JAAUYG01 (sample SAMN14350201, study PRJNA611818) | marine sediment metagenome | isolation source: surface marine sediment (0.6m) | place: French Polynesia: Moorea | collected 2018-08
CCCCCCCCCCCCCCCCCCCCCCCCCCCCCCCCCCCCCCCCCCCCCCCCCCCCCGCCCCCCCCCCCCCCCACTCGGGCTGGGGTATGAAGACTGAAATAAGGATAGATTGAGACAGTATGAAGTTTTGTCTTTTTGGATACCGGTATAATTTATAAAAGTAATAAATATGGCTAGCATTATCGAAACAACACATTGAATAGAATGTCGCAATACGTATCACGACAGAGAGAGCTTGGCGCCGCAAATTCGCAACAACAATGGTCGGTTAAAGCCTCGGTTTCATTCGGGAACTTAACTAAGCTAAACTAGGCTTGGCCACGTGACTAGCCTTTCGCCAATCTCATTCCGTCATAAAAGTTTCGACCAATCGAGAAACGTCATGGTTTTCGCTTCTTTCGGGTATCACCATTGGGCTTAAAAATATTTCCTACCGGAAGAATAGAGTTCCGTGCGGGTTTCTTTTTGTATAAACAGCTGCGGTACTTGTGCACAGAAGTAACACCTAACAAAGCCACCCTTTTCTTCTCTCAGTTTGCTCTTGTATACACATATTTGTTTCAGATTTTTATCTGGCTTGGCGACAACTGCAGGGAATTCGAGAAGAAAGAGGCTTATAAAACAGCTTTTGTAAGAACAATATCGCAAAAAAGATGTATACATCTGAAGTGGGAATTTTAAAAGAGCCCAAAACTACTACGTAGAGTAGACGTTCCAATAGATAGTTTGGAAAAACGGGATGTATGAGTTTATATTCATTAGAGCACCAGGTGATTGGCGGCCAATGTGTGTATCAAAACTTACCAAATGCCGTTTCATTGAGCAGCAATACAGGCGATAATAATATAGATGTATCACTAAACTATGATCGTTGATGTTGTAGTGCTTGCTTTTTAACGGTATGACAATCATTCATATCTATAATATATATTGTGACATGTAACAAAATTATTTAATTTTCTAATCGCGGTAAATATTGATATAGTCTTTAAATGTTTTGGGTGTTGTTTATATTTTGACAGAATTACCTGAACACCGACCCAACAGGCCGTAACTCCGACAACACTATGATCGTTGTCGTACGGCAGGGGTTCGAACCCCCACCCTTCACTGGCTGTTTCCAGGGCTGGGATGCCAATATGTGGGGCGTAAGTCACACACAACATACACTGGCTACCGACTGATGTGCCAAGTACATAAGTTACAAAGACACATTGAAGACACATCACAGTTAATTAATTAAGACTTACCGTGGCTTGGCTATACTGTTTTAGTTAAAGAAAAGAAGTTGTATGTAAGTGTATGTTAGCTAGCTCATGCGAAAGAATGTAGAACAGCTGTTCCTTGCTGAAACTCCACTACTATCTATTGGCTGGCGGTGACCTGTAAATGACCACAGCACTAGCTCAACTGTTGGCAGGGCTGGCAGTATATTGATTTTGTCAATGTATATTTCAATACTGTATCTTGGCTCCAAATAACTACCACTACCAAGTACTGCTACTGAGACTACTACTACTACTACTACTACTACTACTACTACTACTACTACTACTACTGCTACTGCTACTGCTCCTGCTGCTGCTGCTGCTGCAATTGCTACTGCTACCACTATTACTGCTTCTACTATTACTGCTACTAATACTGGTTTTAGATTTGACCTATTATCGTTTCATTGCGCTCATATTTACCACAAACAAGAAAGGGTAACATTTATTGGCTTTCTCTGAGCCCACACTGTAACTTACACCTGTGATTCTGTTACAGACAGGACAGACGTTCAAGGAGCTGGTAGAGGAGGTGGGGAAGGAGAACGCTGGCATCAGTCTGCTGGAGGATGTACGTCATCTACTGGCCTAGCTTATAATTAAAGTCCCCACAAATATAGACTCTTCTGTAGCTTCTGTAGATCGCTGTAAACTGGCATCCTATCTCGTGTAGTTTATATGCTAATATTCATCAAACCACCGTTGTATACGGCCAATGTACTAATAATATAATCGCACACATGCCTTTTATCATATAGGCTTACATTGTGCCAGTGTAGCTGAAACGCGAGTCTTGGTCGCAAGGGCAGATGCTTTTATCACACTGTGACGCCTATAGATCCCTACAATATAAGTTTCAGTGATAACAAGCTGTGTCGAAATAACTGTGAAATGAAACATAATGCCAGGACTTCTTAGCAGATTATACAATTCCTGGGTGCAATGAGACACGTTATAATGGGGCTCGGGTATATAGGTCGGACGGCCACAAAATACGTAAATCCCCTATTACGGTCAATCCTGAAAGACTGTACTCTTGCAAACAGTCCAAAGGGTGGCCTTACTACAGGCGTCGTACTGTACTTACCATGCAATGCAGGCAGTGAATGCAATGCATGGACTTGATATCGTTTCTTCCCTTTGTTACAGGAAGTTAAAAAATATACCTCTTTCTACACACTGGAAGAACTCCAGAGAAAACCACCACCAGAGGGCGTTGACGTACTGAAGAAGGAGGTGAGCAGACGAGTCCTCTTGTTCAGCATTAATTGGTTTAGCATTAACTGTGTGAACACAGACGTTATCAGCACCTTTAAAAAAAATATGATTTGTCTTTGACAAAGTTCTTTGACATGTGTACTTTCCACACTTTCACTGTACGGTGTTTATAAAAGCATTTACAGTATATGGACCATTGTGTACTAGTCTTGATTCACATTACCCTGTATGGTTCATGTTATATGATATATATGAATCAGTTATATCTAGTATCGATTTAAGATTGTGTATAGTTCTTAAATATTTCCATCCGCATTTTAAAGCTAAAGTTCAACGTGCAGCATGATTCAGAGACATTGAGCGATGCGAGTGCCTGAGAATTGTGACTAAAGTCAAAACTTGGATTTAACTCTGTTCGAGAACCCCAACCTTCGTTCGTAAACTTGGATTTAACTCTGTTCAAGAACTCCAACCTTGGTTCGTAAACTTGGATTTAACTCTGTTCGAGAACTCCAACCTTAATGGTTCGTAAACTTGGATTTAACTCTGTTCGAGAACTCAAACCTTAATGGTTCGTAAACTTGGATTTAACTCTGTTCAAGAACTCCAGCCTTAATGGTTCGTAACTTACTTTTCCAGATGTACCTTAGTGACGAAGATTTCCTGGACGTGTTCGGTATGGATAAAGAAGCCTTCGCCAAGTTACCGGAATGGAAGAGAACCAACCAACGGAAAGAGGCTGGGCTGTTTTAACTTAAAAAAAAAGACTATCGTACTGAATTGAAGGATAATTGTTTCCTAACCAAGGACTGTGATCGAATCTGCAAACTGAGGATTCCAGTATTCCACCCGTTGTGCACGACATTTGAAGCGGTTACTGTGCTTACCATAAACATCTGTATTTCTAGGACAATAGTATTGTATTTCTAACGATAATCCTGGTCTCCGATCATGTTTACAGCGAGCAGTGACCCTATTCATGTCTTTAGGTACCGCCATGCACTTTCAGAGCCATTCAATGAGTTCACCATTCATAGAAATGACCAAGTTGAAAGTAGAAAAAAATCATAAGGAGAGTAGTTTGCAACGAGGCCCAGATGTATAGTATAACTTCAGGTAGTTTAGCCGAGTATATTTCAGGAAAACGTACCCGGTGAATCATGGTTGCGATTTGCATCTTTCAAAACATATAGGTACACATGTACCTGCATTTTTTTGTTCAGTTAGCGAATGAAATCCATTGTCCATGGAAACTGGTAGATTGACCTGGGCAGGGCGGAAAGCTTTGTACGAAAATAAAATTTCTACGATATAAGCAGGGTTATGAAGAGACAAGATACAACATAAGCATGATACATGTGATAAGAGCATCCAGATGACATGAAAAAGTATTCCGAGTCAGAGAAAATATCATTACCCACCGGTCATAGTAGTGGTGGTGGTAGTGGTGGTGGTAGTGGTGGTAGTAGTAGTAGTAGTAGTAGTAGTAGTAGTAGTAGTAGTAGTAGTAGCAGCAGCAGCAGCAGCAGCAGCAGCAGCAGCAGCAGCAGCAGCAGCAGCAGCAGCAGTAGTAGTAGGAACAGCAACAGCAGCAATGGCCCTTCGGAGCAATGGCGCTTCGGACTAGTGGCCCTTCGGTCCCATGGCCCTCGGGCTTATTGGCCCATTGGACCAATGGCCCTTCGGAATATAGACGTGTGACCCTTAGCAACACCGTGACCTAGCTTTCAAGAGGACGAATTGATATTTCCCCCGCATTTAGCAAACATTTTGGCTTACCCTGCCATGCAGTTACACTATTCTATGCAGTTCGGAATTAACTATACGCAATGTCCCACTATGGTGAAGTATAAGGGTTAAACAATATATTATAATAATATTGCACTACGGCCGTTGATTCATTCAGTAACGTTCTGTTGTTAGGATGAATACTTTACGGCGCTAGCATAAGCATATGCTGGCATTTATGGCGCCAAGTGTGGGTAGCGTGGCCGAGCGGTCTAAGGCGCTGGTTTAAGGCACCAGTCTCTTCGGAGGCGTGGGTTCGAATCCCACCGCTGCCATATGAATGAACTTTTCTCGTCAGTAAATAGCACTTTGTGGTAAAGTTATTTGTTATTGATGTACCGGGTTTAAATAAAGTTTCATCTTATAAGAAAACGGCAACCCTGTAATGAGTATCCCACATCGTATTGCTGTATATACCTATCAAATGTTGCAGATAAGTACAGCCCTGTCAACAAGACTTTTGTCTGTCCAGTCAATGAGCGTAGACGATGTGTTGGTCACTGTAATACAACTGAATTTGGTACCGACCTTTCCTACATTCGCCTGTCCACAGAAGGCTTAAAGATCGCAGGGGCAGCAGCTTTGGAGAATCGGTACAAGGCGACGCTGGAGATCGAACAACGCGTGAGCGAAGGATTACTAAGTACCGTTCTGAATCTTATACACACGGCCGTTGAGAAGCTGACTGAAGCCAGGGACTACGTGCAGTTCGACATCTTGTCAGAAACCACCTCGGTTTTCTCATTGGTAGACAAGGCCGTGGATCGACTAGTGACTATGTTCAAAGACGACATCGACATACTGCATTCAGACATTGGCGAATACATACGGGCAGAAGAAGAAAACGGCAAACTGGGAAACTTGGTCATGGCACGCGACAGTACCACTGAAAATGAGGTGCTGGATCTGTTTGCTTCAGTACGGAGTATGGTGTTGCAGTGTGCTGCTGTAAGGGAATGTTCGGTATTTGTACACGAGGTCTCACGGCTGGTGTCCAGTGCGGAAAGGATGAAAATGAGACTGGGGTTACATCGCGCTGGGATTTCACCTATACGCAGTGGTGTTGAATCTGATCATCTTCCTCAGAATCGCTACCCAGATAAAAACAGGAACGACGAATGCTACAATCTAAGCAATGAATTGCGCTTTTCAATGTACCGGTTAGGATCCATCGTGGAACAACTGAGTCTCTCGCTGGGGGAATTGTTGGTCACATATCCAAACTCTTCTGATATCGAGGCCTACGACTGCCCACTGTGTTTAGAATTCCGTACTGTCATTGGCCCTGATGGTCCGGTGTCGGACAGAGCGTTGGACGAGGCTCACAACTTCTCGCAGTTATCTAAAGCCGAGGCAGAATGTTGGGACGATTACATGTCACTGCTTCGTAGCGTAGATCATCACAGAGAATCAGTTGTGATGGAAACTCACTACCCCGTATTCACTAGACCAGATCTACAAGAAGGCTTCAATCGTCTCGAGACTCTGAGAAGAGAGATGCAGAGGATATACGACATGTATTCCGAAAATAAGGTGTCACTTATTCATCTCGTGAGAGACATCGGCCAAGGGAATCAAATCCGTGTCGCTCAAGACATTATCAAGAGATTCACTGCACACATTGACCAAGTCATGGTTTCCGGAAGACAGGCGGCATTTTCCTACCTAATTAACTACATGTCTGTCAACTATATCACTGCACTAAATCGTACGTTACTACTCCAGAAACACTTTAACCAAGATCCACACCCAGGACGATTCGAGCGCAGACGGACGTCTCTATCAGTATGGCGCGAACCACGACCATCGCTGAGCAGTGCCGACCCGCTGGGACTGGGCGACACCAGTCCATGGGCGAACTCGAGTCTTGAGGGCTTTCTTACCCATAACGGACTAGGGATTGTGCGGGTAGATAATTTAAGAAATCTCATCCAGCCACTAAGAAAGTTCTGTATGCAATAGCCTATATGGTAGTCCTACAGAACTTAAGTTCGACTCTGTTCTGCACAGACTTCTAGAAGTCCATTCATTTATAAGTAAGCCATATATATTAAAGCGTTCAATTCTCTATTTTGATTTGTACACGTAGACAATACTTTCGTCAAGGTCTAGCATGAAGTAGCACAGCGGTGTATGAAATGCGCAAAATGGGTTAAATGACAGATACTTGTGTAAGCGGAGCTTTTATGACGATAAATCCACACCAATTTCTCACAATGCAGGTTTCGTTTCTGGGAAAATGTGCATGTACAATGTATTTAATAGACAGAAGGATTACCGATACCCACGTGCCCCTGACACAAACACATTTCAATTTAAAAAGTTTTACCCACGCTATAAAAGGTCCATTCATGTAATTACTAGTACACTATAGCTGAGTTTTATTTTATCAGGGTTTTATATCGGCCTTCTTTGACGATCTCTCTGCGGTGATGGTCGACTTAAAGACGGAGTTGACAAACAAATGTATCGACCTGGAACTCACCCTGTCAAGTCTGCTCGAGTATTTAGAAAAATTCGAAAGCCGATCCAGGATAGATGATGACTTTGTGTCGTAAGTAGAGTTTCAAAGTTAAAAATTTCGAGTCTCATCTCAAAACTTTGCAAAGTTTATGCCTACAGCTAGTGGCGAAATATTGATCTGAGGTTTTACAATGAACTATGCACTTACACGTGACAACATTAGCAAACAAAACAAAGAGAGGAAACTTTCGTTATCTTAATGTGACGCCACCCTTTTCTCACATTACACATGGAAGACCCAAAGCGTTATCCGTGTGAATTTCTACTCCATTTATCATGCTATCACATTTGTGTATTCTTGCCATGTTTCATAAAAAAGCGTACGCACACTTGGCTTAAAGGCCACCTGCATGTGAACGGCTGCTTCACGGGATGTACATGTATATCAATATTCTAATTTCGAACATAATCTAAAATACGTGTAAGAAAATATGTAGCGTATGTTCAAATATCAGTGATCCTATGCATAAAAACCCACTTCTGTGGCTACTACGATGGAATTAACAAAAATGTTTCAATTCTTGCAGGGAAAATATTCTATCCTTAGACATATACTACCCGCTGCTTAGAACAGAAAAGACAACGCAGAAAATCGAATACGGCATGTCGGACTTCTGGAGTGAGTGTAATTAGAAGGCCACGCTGTGTGATTTGTGGTCTGCTTATAAATATAGTGGCTGTGATATGATATATGTTTAAATATTATTACTGCACCGTGTATTACAACTGCATGCTGCAGTTACTGCTGCTGTTGCCAAAGTGTTAAAGTGAGATTGTGCCTGCCCTATCAGACAGCTTACGAGATCGAGTAGCATAAAAGAGCACAATGTATAACAGAGACTATCAGTCATACGGATCCGAGGTAAGATATAATTAAGGAGGTAATTAATTAACTTTACTTTGATATTTATTGCAGGTGACCTGGGTGGATACCTGGGTCTTTTTCTGGGGGCAAGTGCACTCAGTGTGGTGGAATTATTGGACTGGGTGATATACAAAATGTTGAAAGCACGCCCAGATACGCACGCACAGAGAAGCAAACGATCTCAAAACACCTTGCCCAAAAGTGGTGGCCTGGCAAATATTCCGATTCGCTATAGAGCAAAGCCTGTGCCTGATATGGCAAATGGCTTCTTCCCACAATATGGCTTCCCCAGAAATGAATACGATGACATATTGGAAGATGGATCGGATGATACTACCACACCTTCCAAGTGGCTGAATATACCTTAATGACATGCCAATCATTATGTAATAAATCCAGAGATTGCTTACACATGTAATAACAAGTATTCCTTTTCATATTTTTCCATGTTATTCAAGGTGAATAAACTATATTTTAAAATATGAATTTCAGAAATATGGGCTTTATTTACAGTAGGCTTTATTCTCTGTTAAGCCTTGACATATTTGGTCGAATGGTCAGTGTTACATTAACAGTTCAGAGTTCATACAGTGTTCGTCATTTTATGTTGCCAATTACAAAAAAAAAAACCTGCATAGACGGAGTGCTACTGCTATTAACACATTCTCTTCAGATTTGTTTTCGAAGTGTCGACTAGGATCCGATCATTCCGCATGGCATTGATTCTTTCATAGTTTCAAACTGGTCTCCTGACTTTGTTATCTGTCAGTTTCAAGATGTTCAACTGCTGAGAGTATACCGATCTTATCCCCTGCTGGGAGCTCCAACTTTTCATCCGTTGCACGATAACATAACGATAACTATATATTTAATGTTTGAAAATTCCCCCCCAAAATTCCGATCTTATCCCCTGCTGGGAGCTCCAACTTTTCATCCGTTTCACGATAACGATAACTATATATTTAATGTTTGAAAATTCCCCATTTACTTGCAGTCCCAATTTCAGTTTTAGTATTTGGCAGCTCGCCAAGTCATGTAATTCCACCATTACTGGGGCATTTAATTTATGTTTAACTTTGCTGAAATTGGATAAAAGCTAGGGGGAGCGGTAGCCTTTTGAAATTTGCTGGCAGTGTCACATATGGTCCTCTGTGTTCCAGAATGTAATAAAATGTTTAATATTTGGCACATTGCCAAGAAATGCTATGGCAAGATTTTCCCCATTACCAGAATATTTATTACACAGTTTGCTGCAATCAGAAGGAAAATTTTGAGAAGATGGTGCCTTTTGAGGTTTCACTACCGCATCCCCTAACACAGAAGGAGAAAATATTATTTAGCAGCAAGACCTACACTTGCAGCAGTAAATAATGTAAAAAGACAAGTACATTGGTAGCTTGAAAAGCCAAAAACTAGAGCGGGTTTAGATAAAATCTGCCAGTGTCCCAGTTGTGCCTACATACATATCCGCAAGCATAAATGCATTGTACATGAAGTCATTGGCAGTGCATTCCTCTCTGGGTTCTTAATCTCGCACAGATACATCGCTGAAGGTATTGACCTAGTGCATCACGAAGTTCATGATCTATATATTTTACCCCTGTCAATCCGACGAGGACGTGCAGCACTGCCTCTGAAGAAGTCCTGTTTCTTTTCACTATTCGTGGAATAGTCGGACTCTTCAGATGGCCCAACTGAAGGTGTTCGTTTCATGCTAGTCTGTTGATAGTCTTCATATCCACCTGTTATATCCTTCGGGAATCCATATTGCGGAAATAATCCGACTGGGAATTCGGGTACCGGTTTGGGTCGATAGCGTACGGGAATGCTGACGCGGCGGCGGATGGAGCCATTCTGGGATCGCTTCCGGTCTTTCTTTGGCCGCTTCCTCTGGCTGGCAAGACGTCCTGTCTTTTGATCATGGGTTTCCGGTCGGGCCTGCACGGCTTTGTACAGGAACCAGTCGACGATCTCAACCACGCTAAGTGCGCTTGCACCGAGGAACAGGCCTAGAAATCCACCTAGGTCGCCTAGAGAAAAAATAGTAGATATCTTCTTTAAACTGAAACTTGCCAACTGCAGATAATATTAAAATATTCTCGTCTGAAACCCTTATATTTAACACATTTCTCACACGGGTATATGCCTTTACTTATAACCAATATAGTAAAATGTTTTGCTGTAAAGGTTGCTAATCTCGACGGTTGGAGAAAACTTACTCCAGAAGTCTGCTAAGCTGTATTCGACTTTCTGCTCTGTTTCCTCAGTCCTCAGTATTGGATAGTATATATCTAGGTATAGAATGTTTTCTCTGGAAACAAAAACACAAGGCAAATCGTTGTATTTCGCCTACTGCAGTTGACACATGTTCAAATCCATGTGTGGTATCATTCGTGACTGACCATGCAGGCCGTCCATTCTCATCACTTTCGTATGCCCGCGCAAGGTGAACGGTCATATGCATGCACCCGTACGCATGCTGTACACTGGGGTAGTGGAGGAGAGAGAGAGAGAGAGAGAGAGAGAGAGGGGGGGGAGAGAGAGAGAGGGAGAGAGAGAGGGAGAGAGAGAGAGAGGGGGGGGGGGTGAATGGGTGGTACATGTAGCTCGAGACCGTGAGGGTGTAATAAAATTAAGGATGGACACTTACAAGAAAAAAACCATGACATGATAAATTACATATTCTCAAAGTAGTTGGTCAATTCTTTCTTAGGAGATGTAGATTACATATACTTACGATACAAACTCTCCATTGATCTGTGCTCGATTTTGAAAGTCTGTTAAACTCGTAATGAGCTTTCCAAAAGTCTCCTCCAGATCTAGACGCCTATTGGTCAGCTCGAAATGCACTGCGGTCAGTTCCAACGACAGATCGGTGAAGAAACCCGATACAAGTTCCTAAGAGAATAATGTATAAGACACGTAATATAAAAAAGAAACACTTTGTGGGCAATGAGAAGACACATTAACATATTAGTTAAACTACAGAGTGATTTTACCGGACTCTGTTTACTCAGAAAAACTCAAAGCAAATTCCAATTCCGTTACACTTATTCTTTAATCTCTGTCGACATGTACACCATCTAACTCTACATTAGAATATGCATCATATTCCACCATACAACGTATGGTAGCCGTGAAACAACCCCGTTTTAAGGTCAACCTATGCATCCTATCAACCTGGTATTAGGACCACTCATTTACTAAAGAAACGACTATTGTGGTGCTAGATCTTGTGTTCCAAAATTTGAGACAACACTTTGCCCTCCACAGTTGATGCTCTTGATTCTAAGGGATCGGTTCATAAAACACTAATTATTTCACCTGATTTCTGACATTCCAGCAAGTACATGTAATGCGAAAAACCCGTCGAAAGTACATGTACATGTACCTGTAAAACCGTCAACCCGCTGTGTGTGAGAAAGCCCTCCAAACTGGCAGACACCCAAGGACTCCTCTCTTCAACGGGCTTCAGTCGCATCAATGCCGCGCTGCTGAGCTGGGGACGCGGTTCCCGCCAGATATCCATGGAGGTTCTACGGCTCTCGAAACGACCGTTCAGGCCGTCCTGTGTGAAGTGTTTCTGCAGTCTCATGGTGTAGTTTAAGCTCAGGAAATATTCTTCAGACAGCGACATTATTAGATCCGAAAAGGCAGCCTGCCTAGGTGCGATCATTGTCTGGTCGATGTACGTCAACAACGATCCGAGGATGTTTTGCACATCACGGATGGTCTCGGCGTTGATCTTTTCCGAAAACACTAGGGTCGTAACCTTGTTCCGGGAGTAATCGTTATATAAGATTTCCAGTTCCTCCATCAGAAACTCTAGTTGTGTGATGTCGTCCTTCATCTTAGGGCGGCTGAAGGTGGGATAGTAGTCTTTTGCAATTAAAGCTTTGGTGTGTTTCTCTACGTCGTTCAGCAGCGATATGTATGTATCCTCACATTCGGCTATAGACTGAGCAGACGCCTGCAAATTATCCAAATGTCCCATGTATCTGCTATCTACAATTACGCTGGAATCAAATATGTTGTCAAATTCCGTTTTGAGCTCACATGGATCCGGCGCAGTTGCTGTGATATTTAAAGCGCTGGACAGGAAAAGATCAATGTTTTCCCCTAATATATCCAACTCCATCATTACAGGGGACAATGTGCTTAGAAGGGTCCGTTCGAGAAACTGGCATTCTTCTATTCGCGATTTCTCGGTTAGGATAACAGTTGGCAAAAGATCACCAGTGGGAAGGTCATGTAGGTCATCTGTATAAAAATCTGTCAATTTCGATCTTAACCCAGTGATCCGTGCCCGCAAATCCTTGGCAAATTCCGTGACATCTTTACAAGGAAGAGGATGAACTATCGATTTCAGGAATATCGAAAACCGCACAATATCGCTCAGAGTTTCCAACTGAAATCTTCGTCTATACCGATGGTCAATGTAGTCATAATTGTAGGCTTCTATGTAATCACCGATGTTGGCGTGCAATCTCTCGATGTCTTTTTTTACCGTCGTGGTGAACTTTTCCGCTGCAGCATCTATCAAACTGAAGTGAGAGGTGGCGTGAGAGGCCACGTCGAAATCCAAGTAATCCTGGATTTGACGGAGCTTTGCGATGGCATCAGCAGCCATGTCCAGAGTAGTCGTCAGTACACCCTCCGTAAGGCGTTGTTCTGCTTCTAGAGCTGCGGCGTACGCCATGGACAGGTTGAACTTTTTCATTTTTTCCCCAGCCGAGGAGAGACGGATGTAGGAAAGGTCTGCACCGAAATCAGTGACCGTACACTGCCCAACACATCGTCCGTCGGCATTCACAGGACAGGTGGTAGTCCCGTTTGAAGAACTGCTTTGATCTGTGTAAAATAAAGGAAAGGCTGAGTTTAGATGCTGCAGAAAGACACATCTAAGATTCATAAACCTCTGTTATTGCGTACGAATATTCTTGGAATTTCGGTGGATCACGGCATGATAGTCTATGTGCAAATTTGAAAATTGTTTTTTATTTTAATCGACGTTTTAAGCCTGTGGACTATCGAAAATATATCGAGCATATGCAAGCATTTTTGTGGGCAGATTTCGCTTCATTGTGGGAAGGTATGCAATAGGCACAATAAGGGGGGGGGGGGGTACAAAAGAAAAGTGGCCTGGCACACGACGAATGCTTAATATAATTAAAAATGTTCCAAATGACCTCAGGTAGCATTGATACTGAGCTATTGAAACAAAATGGTATCAGCATATTTAAGA
>JAAUYG010243822.1_pt1 | contig 12904 bp, 10 predicted proteins | sample 7278091 | NCBI WGS metagenome assembly JAAUYG01 (sample SAMN14350201, study PRJNA611818) | marine sediment metagenome | isolation source: surface marine sediment (0.6m) | place: French Polynesia: Moorea | collected 2018-08
CCATATATGGTTTCCTATTGATGTTTCATAGTTACATAGGGCCTAACTAGGCTCCTTTGCGAGATATAAGGCTTCAAAATATGGGTGACCTTGAATTTGACCTTTAAAGGTCACTCAAGGTCAAATCCAATGGTGCAGTTAGACTCCCCATATATGACTTCCTATTAGTGTCTAATAATAACTACATGTCTAACTCGCACCATTTAGGAGTTATAGCCACTCGAAAAATTTTCTCCTATCTCTTATCATTAGCATGATTAGGGCCAAATTTCGACCCCCCCCGGCCCACCCGTACCCCCGGGCGATATTTTTCAAAATCTAATCGTTTCTTTCTTGGGTCACAGCGAAGGCTCCCACCAAAATTACAGACACACACACACACACAGACAGACAGACGGAAAGTAAGAAACCCCGCCATGCAAAAACAACGTACCACAGGTGTGTAAAAAACGTCTGGTGGTTCCACGGCACAAGAAAATGGTCTTAACTCTTGATTGTTAATTCTGCTGTATAACCGTAGGTTATCCAATAAGTTTTTTTTTTAACAAAAATGTGCATCGGAGGTGGCCTTGTTTCTCTGGTGGTCTTAAGATGCTGTAGGCACATCAGACCATTAATCAGGTTCTTTTATTCTGTAGAGAGAAGTACAGTGGTCCCTTGATCTCTTCGTGACCACTCTCAAGAGAGGCCACCCTCTCTAAATATGACCAGAAAGTTATGCCGCTACTACTCTACATTTACTACTCCCTCTCACCAAAGGCCACCTCTCTAAAATGTGGCCACCTCTCTAAAATGTGGCCACAATTTATTAGCAGGTAGAATGGCCTTATTAGAGGGGGACCACTGTACATGTACCAGTACTCCTAGTTTAGGGATGATGAATAGGAAACCATTCACCAGAATGATTTGCATTTCAGAGCTATTAACAACGGTCTGCTGGACACCTACCAGCTCAAATCCCTAGACGGTGTCCTGGAGGCCACCATCGATCAAATCCGGCTGGTCCGGGTTGGGAAGAAACTTTATCTGGATCTGGCCCTGTCAAACAACACACAAGGAGAAGCCGAGATCTTTGATAACTTCGCCTTGAGGGAAGCTTACGATCGGGTTGTCCGGTGCCTGGGTTTCGTGTTTGACCGCTCCATTTTCTCCAAGTAAGCCGAGTGAAATCAGATTACATGTGACGTTTCAGTGCCATGTGTGTGATGTGTGTGTGATGTGACTGCGCTTTTAGCGATGAGGTCACCAAGGACGATCTGTAGGCTATCTGTTTTTATAGACCACTTACGGGTCCTTATCCACAGGGGGTCCCAAAATACAGTACACAGTGGACCCCACCCCCCTTAAGACCACTCCACAATTAAGATCAGTTATTATACACAGTGGTCCTTGTAGTTAAGACCACTCCACAATTAAGATCAGTTGTTATACACAGTGGTACTTGTATTTAAGACCACTCCACAATAAGATCAGTTATTATACACAGTGATACTTGTATTTTGAGACCACCGGATCAGCCAGAAAATATGGTCTTAAAGTGGAAGTGGTCTTAAAATGGAAGGATATTCAATTTAAAAAAAAAATATAACACTGTGGTGTCATTGCTGGCCAGGCTTAAGATGAAAAGAATTGTTAATTAGAGGGATCTTAGAGACCACTACACATAAGATTATAGCAGTACCATGTTTAGAGTTAAGACCACCCCGAGTCAAGACCTTAGGCGGTCTTAGATTGGTCCCATTGCATTAAACAAATGATAAACTTGGACTGGATTATATGTGGGTTGAGTAATCTCTACATCATAGGTTGTACATGTGAAAGAGAACCACCCCTGCATCAAATATTGGATAACAACTGATCCTTAGAAACTGAATATTAGTTGCTAAAAAACAGTGTCAGATACTTTTAAAAAAATGTTGTACCTTTCCACATGTTTAAGTGAAACTGCTCAGCTGATGACGAAATATCGAAAACAGAAGTATCCCCGCATTTATCACAACTACGAGTCGAAGGAGGTCCCTGGATTATTCTACGCTGGCACTGTCACACATTCCCTGGATCATCGAAAGTCTGCCGGGGGCTTTGTACATGGCTACAGATACACTGGTAATGTCCATGTAGCATTAGGTTTATCAGTAGATGTATATTTACTTGGTTAATATGTTTATGATGACTACATATGAGCTGCCTGTTCTTGGTGTATCTTGGCATTGCAGTCTACCTGAATAAAAATAAAGGGGTCCCTCTCTTTCTTAAAGGACACTCTCTAGAGTGGACACCCTCCAGAAACATGAGAAAGGACATGAATTCTTGGCAGCTAGTACCGTGAATGTACAATGTATCTGAGACTTTCTCTCTTCAAAGGACACCTCTGAGTGGCAGAGGTGGATTATGAGAGGGGGCACTACAGTATGTTCTGAAAATCACGGTGGCTTCATGAGTAGCAGTGCCACATGTTTGGAAAAAAAAATTGTTTTGCAAACAGTTCTTTTGTTAGGTACCGGTAATATGGTCTTACCTGTACTGATACTCTGTCATGAAACTTTAGGTTAAAGGGTGAAGTCTGGGAAACCATATAGTTGTAACTGGAGACTTGTCTCAAAAGATCTCAAATTCTTGTTGGAAAGAATTCCATTTTACTGCATTCACTATTTCTAAACCTGTCGAACAAGATTGCCCAGCTGTTTTCGTCAACCAGATTTATCATGGCAGAGGGTTTCTAGTAGGAAGTTTTTTTTTTTTTTTTTACTCCAGCAGTGATTGTACAAATGGATTAGAAAACTGTTCCCAAGGTGATGGGTGAACTTGTTTCTAGGCTAATGATTTTTTTGTAGATATTATTTTTTTATAAAAACTGCCCCCTGGTGTTTGTATGATGTATTTCAGTTCAATCAGTTTAATCCTGCTTATGATCACTTCTACCTTTTCTGGAGTAAAATTTTTTTTGATGGCTTTTCCGCAAGCTTGTTTACTTACCTATGTGTGGTTGTGTTTCAGCCAGAGCACTTTTTCATTTACTGGAATGGCGCAACCATCATGTCCCGTGGCCGTGTCACAAAGCCCCCCTCACAGACCTGGTGACAACCATCATCAAGAGGATTAACGAAGCCTCGGGCACGTACCAGATGTTCAGCATGCTGGGCGATATCATAGCAATACGAAGGTTTGTACAAATAATCGATGATTGAAAAAACAAACAAACTGTGGTACAGTAGAACCTGTCTTGAAAGACTGCCTCATCAGCCATTAAAATATGGACTCTCTAAGACAGGTGGGCTGCGTTCAGTATCGAAACAGTTTGCAAACGTTCCGCAACAGTTGTGTACTAGAGATAGGAAATTTTGCAAAACGTTTGCAAACGTTTCGATACTGAATGCAGCCTTGGTCTTTGGTGACAGATTAAATTACATTGAAATAAAAGACCTCCCAGGAAAGTGTCAAAGGACCACTCATTGGATGACCAAAGGCCACAGACCAATGCTATATACAGTGTAGCTTCAGAATTAAGACCACTTGACCTTGTCAGGGGTCATAATTCCACGATCCACCGTTAGTGTTATAATTTGCATATGGTTCACATAATTTGAACCAGTTCTTTCTCTTCCAGGGACCAGCAGTCCTTTGAGTACTATGAAGAATTTCCCATCAATCTTCTGTCCAATTTCACCCAGCACAGTGGCGTTGAGGTCTCTGAAGTTATAGTGGTTCTGTTGGAGTACGGCGCCAATTTCTCTGGACCTGGAAAGGATATATTCCGGTCTGACCGAGCCACGGGGGAACCTTCCGAGGCACATCAGTCCAACTTCCTCCATCCTGTGTTTTACTATTACAAAAAGCTGCCCTCTGGTAAGCAATTTTTATGTGGTTCTGCAATCCCTGAATTTCAAATAAGTTTGGGGGTTGGGGTTCTCAAAAATACTTAAGTCCAAGTTTTGAGTTAAGTCAGCAAACTAAGCAATACAGTTGGCCATATATCTGACTTAAGTCAAACTTAGACTGAAGTATTTTCAAAAATTTCAACCCAGGCTTGGCCACAAATGTTTCTTTTTCAGCAGAAAAAATGCTCTCATAATATTGGTCTTGAATTCATTTGGTGATGATATACATGTACATGTTGTGAAGTACATTTGTAAAATATTCATTTGAAAAGTGTATTTCTTTGTAAGGTTCACCTCCATGCTTGTTAGTCAATGGGAGCACCTTCACTGGTCTTATGGCTGCATGGTGCTAGTATGTGTTGATATGCAATAAGGACCATCCATATATCTCTATTACTGGTATCTGCTGATCTGCTTGTGTGCTTCATATATTACAGATAATGTTGCACTCTGTTTACCAGTGCTACACATTGTGGTGATCCCAAGACTTAACATTTTACACATGGTTAATTATTGCTCTAACTTCCCATTTCTTCGCTCCTTGATCCAGAAGCAGACATGGCCCAACGCTACTCTTGGCAGAATCTACCCAGACCCAATCGAGTCCATCACATCGTGGAAGATTTCCTCACAGCGTGGGATGCTCCAACCAGTCACGTGTTGCCATTGCGACGTTTCATCGAAAACATTCTACAGGAGGACTTGAGAGAGCACCTCGCGGATGACTGCTTCCTGTTGGCGCTGACCAATCAGAACCTGCCTTACAAATGCACCAAACACTTCTTGTCTGGGCAGGGAATTGTGGGTAGTGAAGATGTGTTGATGAGTGCGATGGAATCTGGGTTGATGCTATGAAATTTTGTGTGTTTTTTTCACCTTTGCTTATAAGAGCTACAGTACTGCATCATTTCCAACTAATTATCTGGCCTGATTTACTAGTCCTAGAGATGGAAAATTTTTGACTTAGTCAATTTCTAAGTCTGCTTGTGCTACTGCACAACATACATGTACATGTAGCTACTATCATGGCATGGTTGTCCGTCGTCCGTCCATCTGGGTCTGTCTGTAAAACCCATTTTCTCTGAAACTGTCAAGCAGGTTTACCGGTACATCAAATTTCATGGAAAGGTACCTATATCCACCATATCTCCAGACCATTTTTTTGCAATATTTTACATTTTTGATTTCCTTATGATTTGTTTTTGGGAGGAAAAATTTCAAACAACATAATACGGTACATTTACATCTGTCCTTGTATAGTCACTTCAACTACATGGCTGCTAGGCATAAACCTGTAATTTGGACCTATTTGACAGGTGGCCAAGTAGAGCATCAAGGTCCCTGAGTCACTTGTGAGTAGTTTTGAACTTTTATTGTCAGACCACCTGCAATATATGTATGACCACATTTTCATATCCCCATGGGCAGTGTTAAAAATACAGGAGACACTAAATAATAGAGAACAGACTAGTGTAAAATTGGATAACAAGGATAACAAAGAGTCGGGCTAATTCCATCACACAAGCAAAATAACATTGTTGAACATGCTTGGTTTCATGATTGCTTCCAAGCATAGGAACCGACAGACTGATGCTGTATAGAGTATATAAACATGATAGCGACTCGCACTTCTTGAGAATCAGAAGACAAAAACCATTGTTGTAATCACTGAGCATCTGTTCAGTCTTTTCCTTTGACAGTATTGCGAATAGTGCACTGCGAACAAAAATATCAATTTTCATTACTGACTTGAAGTTGACACGTAATATCTATGAAGTTTGCCCTAGTAGTTTCTTGAGTGCAAAATTGCATTTTTGAGCACAGAATTTGCATTTTCATGATTTTTGAGCACAGAGTTTCCATTTTCTGAGTGGAGAATTTCCACTCGGAAAATGGAAAATTAACCACCATAGATTTTTCAGCTTATTACAACCCAAATTTTTCCTCTCTATCTCTGATCAGTCTTTCCCTCACTTTCTCTTGATCTATACGCTTATTGGAATTATCAGTGATTCTTGCTAGCATGACTACAATGTACTTCCAAGCAAGAAGACCCTATGCCTAATTGCCTATCTCTCTCTCTCTCTCTCCCCCCCCCCCGCCCCCCGAATCTTTTGCTGTGTTGAGTCCTCTATAGTAATATAGTAATGGCTTTGGGTTTTTGCCTGATCCCCATTCTCAACATACTGAGTGAGTGATTATACTCCTGTGTTATTGCCCCTCCATCCTTCCCCATGTTCACCCATTGAGATCTAACCACCTGTGTGCCACCCTTTGTTAAGGATTGTCCGACCTTTGTTAAGGATTGTCCGACATAATAAAGAGAAAGACTTTTGTTGCGGTTTACAAAGGGTTCAGTGATGCCTGCAGAATTCAATGGACTCCTGGGCATTGTTGCCACCATTGCAGATTGTAACACCTGTCTTTTAATGTCCAATTCACAACAGATGGTGTAGATTCGCAATCACCTATGAACGCTGAACCAATATTTCTAAAGCCATCACATGCAGTTAAAAAATGTGCAAATTGCTTTGCTATATAGAGAGCACTGTATAGTGATATTGGCACAGATAGAACCTTCATGTTTGATATGTTAAACATTTCTGATAATGCTATACAGTTTGCTTGTACATGTGCAGGATGTATACACATGTAGCCAGATATCATGCTTGCAAATTTAGTACAGTTACAGTATAGATAATAAAGACCACCGTAGGGACAAACAGATTTTGGTCCTAATACAGAAGTGGTCTTTATATACAGGTTCAGTTATGTACAAAATATATCCTCCAGGGGACTCGTACAGTAGAGGTCTTTGTATGCAGGTTCAAGTTTAACAATGTGCAAAATATACCTGGGGGATTTGCAAAACGGGGTCTTTATACACTGGTGGCATGTTATACACAATATGGGGTACCTTGGACCTTGTAGTGTTTTAAGTTTACTTCGAAGTCATTCAATGCACTGGACTCAAACTGGCCACTAACTCTAAGCATGCTAAAAGAGCTGACCACAGAGCGAAATGGACTGAAATTTGGGAATCAGGGACCCTAAACAACTGTGGGGTATGTTTGAGCTTGTAGTGTTCAAAGTCATTTTGGAGTCATTCGGTGCGCAGGTCTGAAAATTTCCAGCTTGTCAATAGTTAACCATACAGCAAAACACGCATGATTTGTGACTCTAGAACACTATTAAAGCACCTTTAGACATAATGTTGTGCCTCAAATGTCAATACATGGTAAGGTCTCCTTTGGCTGGGTATAGTGACTGCTACATTTCTTAGTACCAGATTAATGTATTTCTAAATTTCCAGTTACAATCTTAAGTGATTCACGGGGGTAGACCTGGATCTAACACATCACATTAATATGATACTGTCACCGTTTTAGAATTTGAAAGATCATTCATTGTATATTACCTTTGTGTTGATCCGAATAAAAATACATACATACATACATGTATATACATGTAGGGTACATAACATATAGTACAGTCCTTGTGTAACCAAGGTCATTTTGACCTTCAAATGTAAAATTTGAGCTTAGTTCCCTCAGCTACATCCCTGTTAGACACAAAATCCTAAATTGGTACATGTTATGCATCAATTTGACAAGCAGAGCATCAAGGCCCCCGGGCCTGTTGTTGAGAAGTCATTCCAGATGCCAGAAAGTTTTCCCTGCATATTGTTCACCAAAATGTGTATAAAAGCTTCAGAAGAGTGAAGATATTTGAGGGACTACTATCTTAACATCTACACATTTGTATTAGACTACAAGTATTGGTATTTGCTGGGGTTTTGCAACCTTTGATTGTCTTTTGATCAGTCGCAGTGAGCCAGACTTGACACTAAAGTTTGCATAACATGAAAAAATTTGAATGTGTTACTGGCTTTAATTGTATAATATTTTTGTCATTGACCTCAAAACATACAAAATGTTACATTGTATATTGTTTTTTTGTGTTATGTAGTGTAAGGCTATGTTGGAATATGTACTGGAAGAAAGCTGGTTAAAGATGTTATTCTTGTTTCAAAATGTTCCTGTTGATAATGCTGCAGTTTGTGTTTTAGTTGTTGGCTGCTCATGTTACGATACTTTAGCCAAAGTCAAACATCGGTACTATATCATGCTCAGTGCTTCACTGTTACTGTCTTGAATGTCACTGGTTGTGTGCCGAATCTGTACCCCGTGCAAGAAACTGAACAAAATAATATATTTCCTATACATACATGCTATACATATATGAATGTAAATTTGTATGTATAACGCATTTCTAATGCATATTATATGTATATCTGTTAACAATGCCTACGAAAATTCCGGCATTATTGTACATTTTAGGAGGTTGCATTTAGGATTTCTCCTCAGCATAGAAAGACAAGTATTAGCCATTTTGCCACATGAGTTCTTTCACAGTAATCATAGTAATGGGAGTTGCATTGGAATATTCCGCTACTACCAGTATCCTTTTCGAGTGTGATGGTGTGCACGGATGGGTGATGGGCTTCCTAGGCCACACTGGAAACTTTTCTTCAATACAATAATTGCAGGTTGGACTTCCTTCTGAAATGAACAATGAAATGAACATACAATGGTCCCTACGATTTAAGACTTCCATTTTATCATTGCCGGCTTTTCTTGGATCAGCCATCAGTGACACGACTGTTGTATTTTCAGGAGAAGTATTCTTCCATTTAGGACCACCTTCAATTTAAGACCATATAAATGCGGGGACTACTGTAGTCTTTTTGCTTCAGATGTCTAGCAGGAAGAAAGATTTACAGATATTACAAACAAGTATCATATGGCTTTGTATCTATGTACATGTATATACATTGTAGGACATGGTAGCTTTGCTTTCCCTCAGACAATCATAATGCCTGCTTATGGCACCCACAATTTTCCTTCCTGTTGATAGTAATTGGCTGTTGAAGGATGTTTATTTCTGCCTATGATCCAAACAGTTCTATTCAAGTCCCAATGTGAGAGTCTTTAGAGATTATATTTCATGTGATGAACAGGTTTATTTAATTTGTTTACCCCAGGCATACATTCAAGAAACACTGTTATATCTTGTAACCAGTCTATGACTACATGTATTCCTTAGAATGCACGTGTACATGTATATCTGCTCAGCTGATAAAGACACAGGCAATGGTAACCCATGACTTCTTCCTAACATCACAATGGTCATATCCAATTATTATATTATTCTAGGTTAGGGCCTGGTACTTAATACATTGTACTTTTTAGGTTTTACTGAATCTCAAACTGCCATAAGAAGAATCTTCAACTGGTGAATGGAGCAACTCGGAGAGAGGTTCTTTAATATTTTCAGAAATTACACATGTGTTTTGCATGAGCAGCTTTCTCTTTCCCAACTTTAGATCTAACATTACTATTTTGATCATGTTGCTTTTGTTACATTTAAGATCTGAATTCTTCTCTTTGTTACTTTGAAGATCTTCCCTTTGGAATTTTATTTTTAGCAGCATCTATACATGGCATGCTCCAACTTACTGTTCTGATTAGTGCATGCTTTTCCATGAAGAAATGTTTTGGTTAATCAAATCATATCAATCCAAAATGTAACATTTCAATATTCACCCTAACTCTCACAATGTGTTTTGTACAAAAAAATACATGTTAAAATGTGAAGAGAGATTTGAAAAGTACAGGATTTGTTTATAGCAGCTTTCTTCCTAATTTCTTTAATAGGTACATGTACTCAAGCAGCTGATATTTTGAAATAAAATTATACAAATGTATATAAAGCTTGCTACCGAGACAAACAATTGAGCCTATTCCAATATATATGGTGACTCCTCACAGATTGATGCCACATTCAAAAAGTTCGCCACAAAGGTCAAATTCCCACCTTAAACATGTAGTAATTGAATGTCTTTATTGTATTCAACGTTTTTATTCCCTGAAATTTTCCACTGTTCAGTAGTTACCTTTTTGACCTTCCAGGTAATAATTTCTATTAAAATCTTGCTTTTAGAAGAGGTCTGAAGTTCAGCATTCAACTTGGAAAACATTGTCTTTTTCATGCCTAAAATTGGCTTTGAATTTTGTACAGTAGTCCTTCTATTTTACAACCTCTATTTTAAGACCACCCTTGATTATAAGACTGCTTGATTTGGTCTCAATTTTCTGTGTTAAATGACCTTTATTTTAAGACCACCTGCAATATAAGACCACATTTTCTTCGTCCAATGGGTGGTCTTAAAATAGAGGGACCACTGTATTGAATTTAATCCATGAACTGGTCCTTTTATCAGTGCCATGATCAGAAAGGAAAACTTCAGGGCCGTTTTGCTACACCTCTTCAACACACAAAATCAGTTAACATATTTGAGGGGTTTTTTTTTCGATCTCGGTAGAGGTGGCAGCTCTCACAACATATGATAACAATGTCGCATATGGAGACATGTTCCTTGTTATACATGTATATACACTAACTTTTGTTGTTTGTGGGAATGTGTACAGAAAGTCTGGTGTGATGTATGTACCTTGTATACTCAACACGGAGTGGTGCTTGATCCTTTTACTAGTGTTTGGTGCTGTATCTGTGAAGCATGCTGACCCAAATTGATTCGTCTTGTTGCTAATAGTGCAATGTACATTAGCCTGTTTGTTTTTTTCGAAAAAAAAAATGAAATTACCAAAAAAAAAAAAAAACTGCGTACAAATCTGTCCCAAGTGTTACAATATTAGTTTGTCATTCAAAGTAGCTCTTACAATCAAAGTACATATGGACAGTCACCTGTGACTGATGAGGTACACGTATGAAAACATTAAATCATTTAGACTTCTCTGTTATTGTTCATTTACATTTTGTATACTTCTTTATGCTATTACATGAGTGCAGATCTTTGTTTCGTAATGATTTGGTGGTTGACTTTACTGCTTAGTTCTAAGAGCAGTGTTATTAAACTTAATGCATTTGACTGTACAATTAAGCCTGGGTTTTTAAGTTTTATCTGTTTTTTTTTTTTTTTTTTTTTGTGTGTGTGTGTGTGTGTGTGTGTGTAAGTTGACATCTTGGCATTTTATACCGTATAAATTTTCGCGCAGTAGTATTTATTCAAGGTTTAGCTATAGGGATTGAACTCTATATACTGGCAACATATACATGTATGTGCAACAGAAAGCTACCTTGTACCTACATGCATTTAGGAATACTGGATGCCTTTTATTAGAAAAGATCGATTTTTCAGGCTCTGGTAGCACTTTTCGACTACTGTAAATTCATTAATGTTGTGAGGGATTTTTTTGGCAAATTTCGCGACCATGTTTAAATCGCAAAAATAAATACCTGCAAATATAATTCATGTGTAGCTTGATATAATTAGCAAGACCTGGGCTAACCACAAATATTAATCCCCGCAAACATGGTTTTGTCTCAAAACGCAAACATTAATGTCCACAAACTTTAATGAATTTACAGTATACAGAGCCAAGAAACTATAGTCTGTGTAGTTAAAAAGTGTTGCAGAGTCGAAAAGGTTCTCAAGTCTGTATAGTCAAAAAGTGTTACTACTGAGCCCGTAAAGTCGACCTTGGCTTGCCTTTTATGGAAGTAAAGCATGATCACCTCTCAAGCCAGACACTCGCTCAAAATAATTTACCGGTAATGGCCATAATAAATATAGGAATTGTATTGTATGCAGTCTTGTTAAGCAGTAATCTTTCGATACAAACTTCAAAATGAATGTCGTTAAGTTTTGGTGCCTGCTTCACTATAAATTAAATGTATTACTTTGACCAATGTGTACAATATAACCTATCTTGAGAGACTACTGCCATAAGAGACCACCTAGCTGTCTTGAAGGACTGCACATTGCTAGAAGAAGGGGCTATATATTTTATTATAGACTGAACCGGTCGTCTTTGACAACCGGTTCAGTCTATAATATAAGTACAGATTGTGGTGCCACATGCATAATATATACATGTGGCATCTCAGTCTATAAGTCTTGAGATGCCACATGTTTTGGCCAAAAGGATGGTTTCTCAAGACAGATTCTACTGTAGTCAATTTGGACCTCTTCATATATTAACATGATTAATGCTTGTATGTAACAACATAGCAAGGTCTTGTGTATGTGTGTAAAATAATAAAGACAATGGCTATGATAGCTATTTAATGGCTACACCGCGAGATACCATTCTAAAGGAACAAGAATCCTGATGACAAGCATGTTCCAACTGTTACATCTTGAACAGGAATATTGTCGAATTCCAGATTCCAATATATCAGGTGAAATTTGTGACCACTTGGCAGCATACCTTTGCGGATGAAAGTGTTTATATATCTGTGACCAATTCAAGGTTGTGTAAAATTCTCCAAGTGGTATAATTTATGGGTTGTGAAACAAGGATAGCATTCCAAAATCCCTAACTGACAAGTACATAATATCACTGTTCTCTTCTGCAGCTGCTGTGTGACAGTGAAACCAGGGAAGTAATAGGAAATTTTAGTATACATGTACATTCCAGAGCTCAAGTTTAGGTACTGTACCGTGATGCTGCTGCTTTCTGTCGTATTGTGTTAGGTTTCTGTTGTTGGAAACAAAAGACAATGATTCCTTGCTAATGGATAGTGATATCATACCCATGTATATTCAGAAAATAAAATTATTTTTCATACCAAGAAGCTTCGTTGTATAGCAAGAGGCCCAAGGACTTTTTATTCACTGCTTCCACAGAGCGTTATGGTGACACCTAACATATTTCTATCAATTATAAAGGAGTACCAGAGCAAAGAAAACAAGAGGCCCAGGGGCCTTGACGCTCTGCTAGGTCACTTGCTAGTTAATACCAGAAATGTAAAAACTTAGGACTATGATTAGCCGTTTCCGTGATACAACATGTACAAGGTCAGTGAAAATCAGAAATGCACCGAATGACCCCAAACTGAACTTGAAGACTTAATAGTCAAAAGTACTCTATATACACTAAGTACTTACCCCTGAGGCCCAACTTGTGGTCCGTTTCGCTCTACGATTAGCTGTTTCCAGG
>JAAUYG010029031.1_pt1 | contig 12903 bp, 15 predicted proteins | sample 7278091 | NCBI WGS metagenome assembly JAAUYG01 (sample SAMN14350201, study PRJNA611818) | marine sediment metagenome | isolation source: surface marine sediment (0.6m) | place: French Polynesia: Moorea | collected 2018-08
TCAGTGAATAATTTAAATATTTGCGCATGCGCGTTATATATAATCTCAACAAGTTGACTCGCCAAGAGAATCACTGTGATTCTTTGAAAGAATAATGCTTACAGGATTCTTTGGAAGAGTCAGCCTTCCATCAACTTGATTCCCCAAAATAATCAGCATGATTCTCCGAAAGAATAATGGTTGCAGGATTCTTTTAAAGAATCAGTCTGATTGTTTTTTGGCTCTCAGTGTACGCATGTCCAGATGCTGGATATTTGCAGGCAGCTTACATCAATTTATAAATAACATGCAAGTAACTGTAAAAATATGTCATAGATGGCTTAATCGTAAACTAGATGTGTGAGGTTGGATGGTAAAAGTGGAGTTTCTACTGCTGCAATGAGTGATATAATAAAAAGGCATGTTTTCCCTTTATTTAATGTTTTAAATCTGTACACAGATCAGCATGGGTGTTCCGTACCGGGCGTATCACACCCTGCCGGTAGGTCTGCGGATGGGGCAATCCAGGATCCCGGGGGCCGGCTTGGGGATCTTTGCTGAAGAGTTCCTGCCCGCCAACACGTGGCTGGGAGAGTATGAAGGAGAGATCGTAACACGAGAAGAATGGCTGGACAACTCAGACTGGATGTCGTGGGAATACATGTGGATGGTGGGTTTATGGCCAGCTCGATCTTATTTGTATTGACTCCAAAACTGGGGCCGTACAGAACAGTAATAGTAATAAAGACCATCTTAAATGTTGGCAATTATTTTTGACGGCCACTGGCTCATGCCCAAGATAAGGCCACTTGAAACACAAGATATTCTAGGCCGTCGGCAATTTTAATTGATCCTTCAAACATGTATCTTGATGCATTTTTAGCTGTTCATTTGTTCATCTTATCACATGCACGGACGGACCCATGTGCTTATTAAAAAATAGGCACACCAGGGACACACCCACCAGACATCGACCAGTCAACTCATCCGCTAATAACTCACCCACATACTCCCCGCCCATATATTTTCTTTGATTGCAAATTATTCTCTATCAACTTTATAGCTTGGCATTTAAAAAAAACAAACCAACTTTTTGTCACGTCCCCCCAGGTAGAGAAGTCGGTATATGATGACGAAGGTGACGAAAACGATGAGCTGTTGTACGCCATTGACGGCAGCAATCCAGAAACTTCTAATTGGCTGCGGTTTGTGAACAGTCCACGTCATTTCCGAGAGGAGAACGTCGAGGCCCACAGCTGCTACGGGAAGATCTACTACCGAACAACTAGAGCCGTATGGCCAGGCCAGGAACTGCTGGTGTATTATGGTGATCAGTACGCGGAAACACTCGGGATTGATGTCCAGGCGTACAGTGAAGCCAAGTTTGGCAAGGACGAACTCCACAGATACACCGAGAAACTACAGACTAGAAAGGAGAATAAGTACTACTGTGGCGACTATTACTGCTACAACATATACGATGACCCTCATGGCAGATATGAACATGATAATGATTATGGTTATTATGAAGATGATGAGTTTGATGACGCCGACGAAGATGACGATGACGAGGAGGAGGCGGAGGAAGAGGAAGAAGATGAAGAAGTGGAGGAGGAGAAGAGCTGCAATGGCTATAACGAAGATGGTAATGGTTATGGCAATAAGTGGGGTGTTGACGATGCGAAGGATGGAAACGATGCAAGTGATATTGATTTTGAGGAAAACGCACAAGAGAAAGAAGACAGCAATGATACAGATGAACTGACGGTTGAGTGTGACAGTAATTTGGAGTATGACGGTGGTTATCTTTATTTGAGCCACAGAATTCTGAGCTGGCAGATTTCTGAATGGTTTGCTTAGTGTGACTCACAGTCTTTATCCCAGTGCCCCTGGTTATGGCAAGTAGTGCAGACGCAAATAATGTGGCATATCCCTAGCATTCTGTTATCAGCAGTGTCTGGTGGGGTTGTCTGACATGGACATGATCCGCATAATATTGACATGATATGGATGTGATGTACGTGGTGTGCATGGTGCAGATTTGATAAGGTGTGATATGAATACCCTGTTATGTGAAAGGGATGTGAAGTAGTATGCTTAACTGGTCCTATCCTTCTCTCCTTTCTGCATACATGATTTTGTTCTGCTTGCTGTGTAGAGCAGCACAGAACAACCCTGAAAGATCCCGGAAAACGTTCATAAAATGCGTTATCAGAAACCGTCAAGCGGATGGAATGGAAAGTATTCACATTATCTCCAGTTAATTTGTATTTTTGAACATTTTAAAATTTTTAATTTAAGCAATGTTATTCGTTTATAGCTCTGCTTGCATTTGCACAGCAGAGCTACTGTCCATCGTCCGTCCGTCATACGACTGGCCGGTCGTTAACTCAGGTTTCTCAAACTCCGGCTTGGACCCTGGCTAAATTTTATGGGAAGCTACCTATCTATCATATATCCAGAGCAGATTTTCAATTTTTACATTATTACCATAATCTTTTTGTTAACCTTTGGGATGAAAATTTTAATCGCTACTTCTCCACCAGTTTTCGTCCGATTTCAACCAAACTTTATGATAAATACAGTATGTTGGTTATGGGGGAATGCATGGTGTTACTTTTTGGAGAACTGAAAAAAAAAAAAGATAAATAAAAATAAACTGGGCAAACAGTGGACATATATTTGGCAGGCGCCAGTACAGGTACTCCAGTGTCGCATGTCAATGATGTGTTAATAAATGAGGAAGGAAGGAAGGAAGGAAGGAAGGAAGGAAGGAAGCAAGGAAAACTCCACTTAACGTCGGTACATATAAACAATAAACACAATGTACTGTTGGCCGACATGACATTATGATAATGAGCATGGAACGCAATGTGAATTCGATGGGTATATACAGAAGGTAATGGATGAGGTGACATTATGATGTTGACTAGGGGTTTAACCTTACACTACTAAAATATCATTAGACATTTTCGTTAGTGAAAATGGGCATCACAACAGCAATTGTGCAAGACATATCAAGAAAGAATGGCTCGTTAGCATGGGGATCTTTCAAGTTGACTGTCCCCTGGGAGACTAAGTCATTGGTGCTGGAACAGAGCAGATGGCCAGAAGGTATCCGTGTAAGACTGTTCCACCCACGAAATCGACCTTTTCATGGCAAACGAATCAGTGATACAGCAGGGAAATACAGAGAGGCAATGGTCCAAGGAGACTATGGCCACTGCAACAATAGAGAGAATGGAAACTACCACCACAACAACGAGACAAGACACTACAGCATCAAAGAAAGGAGGGGCTACAACTACAGCAAGAACCATGATGCGGTGCGGGGCGATCCAGTTCTCAAGTAGTTACAGGAACAGTTATTAACAGTGTGACAAATATAGAGATGGAAAGTTGTGGTAAACACAGTGTAAAGCTGAATCAGTGTAGTTTTAATGCCAAAGTTTTCAAGCAGTCACACGTGACGGTGTATTGCAGCAAACTTTTATCTAAATGTGATGTGCTCGGGATTTGTGAAACATGGTTCAGAATGCATCAATATACCAGACAAGGATCTGGAGAGTCTTAATACAGTAGAGGGTAACTTATCAAGCAAAGTTTGGGTCTAAGTAAGCACTCTCACAACACCCAGTTGCTGGTAGCTATGTCTATTAGAGTCAGTTACTGACATTGTTGCAAGGAATATTGTTGGTCTATATCACAGAATCTTCAAGGTAGCAAGCCCGACAAGGACTATGAATTTTTATTTGATGTCTTTATATCTTTTAAATGGAACTTTTTATCAGGCTGTTTACTGGAGAGAACTGTGAGGTATGGATATTCTCCAATGAAACTTATGCTTACCCAGCCCAATAGGAAATGTTTCTCTGGCCAGGATGGACATGTAGACGCATTAAGAGCATTACTTTTGTCTGATAATTTTATTAAGCCATACTCCGAGGAGCACCTGCTAGTCAATCTTTCTAAAAACTGCGCTGTTCTTTTAAAGAATCTGCATGTATTATGTGAAATGTGTGTAAATCTTCTCCGCTATGTGGAGGTTGAATAAATAAACTGAAAAAGAAAATAATAAAAAATTATTGCACTTTGAATTTTTGTAAAAAATACAGTGTAATGATGGATATTTTACACCTAAGGTTCCTTTGGTGTGAGTTCAAAGGAAACTCATTTATTATTAAAAATATCTCTCCAGTGGAAATTACAAGATTTACAAGAATAGATGAACGATACTACGGCAGCACTGAACTGCCATTTTTGAAAAAGTATTTTTATGAGCCTTGAACCGTCATGAGGGAAAAATGGATTTTTTTCCTAGGGCCCTGAGCCGAAATTCTTGAAAACACGTAAGCCTCAGCTCTGATTTAAGAAGTAAGAAATCTGAGCTGCTTGATTGGCTAAGAGTTTGACTTAAGCCAAGAATTAGCCTTAAGTGTTTTCGAGTATCCGGTCCTGAACTGCCATGAGAAACTTTTTGTTTTTCTTTTTTCTTATGAGTCCTGAAGCACCAAGAAAAAAATGAGTTTTGGAAACAAGAAATCCATTTTTTTCTTCCAGCTGTGCACGGACATGAAGGAAAAAAAAAAGTGAATTTTGGACTATGCGATGGGTTGTGCCATAGAGTGTTGTGACAGACGCATTGTGAACTGTGGCGTGATTTCGATGTGATATGGCGATATAGAAGTGACATAAGTAGTATAATTAGGAGGCGTTTCTTCTTGGGTAGGAATTTTGCATTTAACTTCAATCAAATGTATTACTTATTGAACTAATAAGCACCTGTCAGAGGCTCGACCGCTAAAGACCCTGGCTATTAATCAGCAGCTGTCAGAATCCGACGCTCATAAAGTCTTTCATTAAAACTAGTTACCTGGCTGTCAAACTTCCATGATGTATCGTTATACTAATGACTTTCGAGGGTTTTGTTTTTTTTAATGAGTTGTCAGAATTCCCTGCTATGGTTGTGTCTTATATCTCATTCATCCCTGTTTATCTGAAAAGTTTGGAATGTTCAGAATGTTTATCTTGCGGTCATTAAGTGTACCTGTTAACGATTATCTTGATCGACTGTATAGTGACGGCCTCTTTGCTAGTGGTATAAAAATAGCTGTTTCTTTTACCAGTCTCATTCAGCCATAATCATGGCTTACTCATCAGATCGAGTTAAAAAATAAAAGGGGCACCAGGTTATGTGAAAAGGAATGCTGTCACATCTGCTCGACTTTTAACCAGAGATTCAAGTGACCTTATGACAAAATGGGGCACGAGAAGACCTATCGAGCTAAACCCACAGTAGCTTTTAAGAGAAATTTCTGTTGGAAATGCCAACGTTATTTCCAAAGTAAGATAGTCACATAGTCCAGTAAAATGGGAAAAAAGAGTTAAGACGTCTAGAATTCAAAGTGTATTGATATTTATATGGCGATACATTTTAATACGTGTCATTTGCATGATAAAGTTTTAACCTAGAAATAAGAAAATCTAAACTGATTAACCTCTTTAAAACTCATTAATTTATTTAATGAGAATGCAAAATTTGGACCCGGAAGAAAAGCTCCCTAATTATACCACTCATATCACTTCTATATAAGATAAGATAACATAAGATAAGATAACATTTTATTTAACGCCGGTACAACAAAAACAGATAACATTAGCACAATAGGGCTCTTTACGGACTTGTTATAGTATGGTAATGGGACATGAAATGAGTGAAATAAGCTATACACACGTACGAAGAAAAGCCGACATTTTGATCACAACGTTCATAATTCCAGGACATAAAACATGACTAGACCTTGCCGCTGTCCCTATAAACTAGCTATTATAATATATTCAAGGTACATAAAACACAAGTCTGACACTGACACGCTGGTCCATATGCATCCTATCTTAAAATTTGGCACATAAACTCCTTTGCAGACTTGCTTAATGTAAACGCATTTTCTAAATTATTCCATAGTAAGGTACCTTTGTAGCTAAAACTTCTTTTTCCATACCTTACCGACCTAAATGTAGGTAACACAAGCGGCTTAACCGTCCTAGTTTCATAAAAGCTATTCTTTATGGTAAAATATTTCTTGAGGTAAGCAGGCCCTATATCATGAACTACCTTATATACTTCGCACATCGCCGTCCTTAGACGATCAACATACAGCGTAATTACACCAGCTTTGTCCTGTAATTCGTTTTATGACGACGGATAGTCACACTATACAAAACGTTAAGCTCTTTCCTGGATACTTTCCATTTTTTTTTACTATTTGATATACTACAAAAGTGCCATACAGTGGGGCAAAATTTAAAATGTGACAAAATAAAACTTCTAACCAAAGCAAGCTTTTCTTCAACTGTTAAAATATTTGGCAATCTGGAAAGTACATTTAGCTACCTGCCTGCTTTCTTGCAAGTTCTTGAGAGGTGGTCATTAAATGATAGCGACTGATCGACATCCACACCTAGTAGTTTCACGCACCTTTCAGATTTTAAATCCACCCCATCCTGTATATGTAGCACATTACTGTCGGGTAATTTATCATCAGACCTGAACAAAATGTATTGAAATTTAGACGCGTTTGCCTGCATAAAATTTTCTGTAAACCACTGTAACAGTAGACATGAAACGGCTGCGAGCTTATTGTTTAGACCATCTACAGTTTTGTCCCAAGCTCATACGGTGTTGTCATCAGCATAATTGTAAATATTCCCATCACCATTTCTTACATCACCATAGTAATCATTGGTAAATATATTGTATAAAAATGGCCCCGTTATAGAACCTCGGGGCGCTCCTTTAGTAAGAGTGAGCAACTCACTCACCTTGTCACCTATCTTTACTCTCTTGGGCCTATCTGTAAAATGACTCGTAAGTAACCTGCATGATTTTGCATTTACACCATAGGCTTACAATTTACATATGAAGAGGCAATGTGGCAAACATTTAAACGCCTTAGAAAGGTCAGTCAAAACAGCACCAGTGTACATCTTGTCGTCCAAGTATTTTTTAAACATTTCAATAAAGTCTGTTAAAACTGTCTGGCAGCTAAACCCTTTCCTAAAGCCTGATACTTGTGCATACATGAGTGGCTCAATCTAGCATTGTAGCTGGTCAATTAAAATACCCTAAAAGATCTTTGACATACAAGGCAAAATGCTAACCGGCCTGTAATTACTCTTATTTGTGGTGATTCTCACTGACACACATGTTGCAGTAATCACCCTTTACAGTACTAGCCAGTACTCGCTGTTCTCGTATGGTGCACCATGTCCTAGTTAAGTAAGGATGTTCCGTTTGTATGGAATCGTTATGGCTATATTAATATATCGGAATATTAAACTGACAGTAGCCACATGCATAGTGTCCATAGCAAACTGACCACAGTTTAAATATTGGCAGGGTGTCAAGTGGCACAGATTGGACTAAGATTAAAACTTTGGAAGATCACATGTAAGGTTATTCATATTGTGCATCTTATGTCTGTCTTCAAACTCGGATGAAAAATCTTTCTTGTTTGACATTGTATTCAATGATGAATTATAGAATATCAAATATCCCGAAAACGAACGGTGGACAAAAAGAGAAACGGACAAACATTTTGACCTCGGGGTAAATCTTTAATGGAAACAGTAAGTTTTGACCGTTGGGACCATTCTCGGGTCATTCGGTGCATGTGTGATTTGGCCAAACTTTATCTCAAAAATGGCAGGGAGTAGAGCGAAACTGACAAATGTAGGTCTTGATTACCGGTATGTATGTGTGTCTAATTAACATGGGTACTTGCTGGGTCTGGCCATTTGGTTTCGAAAATAGCTTGTCATAACCACAGCATGTAACTAATTGGGCCCTCGGGGGTAAGTGTTTAGTATAAATCATGTAATTTTGACCATGGCAGTACGTATTCAGTGTCATTTCGTGTCAGGGGTATCATCCTGTAAGCTGGAAACCGATGATCGTATTAGAGCAAATTTGATGAAAAATTGGGATTTGCAGTATGTCCACAGTGCGCATATGATGCATGACCATATAACAACACATTCTGGGTCATGGTTGGTTGCCTTGTTACAAAATAAGCTTGTAACCCGAAAACCGCCGGTCGGAGAGTGACATGCATGAATGGAAAGTTGGACGTGTTCAGCGAATAAGAAGTCAAGACACATGATCATTTGCGATTATTGGGTGAACTGCTTGAAAACAATTAAATGTCCCACACAAGCTACCAATATAAAAAGCTGTATAACCTTTTGTAGGCCTGTTTAACTAGTAACTTTCTGTTGAGTGACTTTCCTCAAGACAAACCTGTCCGATAAATAGCTTCTCAAGCTCAGAATCAATATTCTAATTTCAGACTGAATAGTAAGAACCCTGAGCGCCTAGCATGAATGGGAATATGTTCGCTCTGAAAGTACTCGAGTCAAGAATATATGGACCTAGTATCTTCCCATTGCAGGTAGAAGACGTCGCCCTACTCGGGTGCTGTAAGGATCAAAGCGGCCAGGAACGTGTATCATCACTACACATCCATGGCAGCTGGGAGCATTATGGTACAATACGGTAATATGCTTGTGTTACGCTGTGCGTTGTCAGGCTCAAAATGTGACAGAATGGCAATACGAGGGAGGCGATGATCATGTGTCGTACAATCCCCTTGTTGGAGGAGACTGTACGACATGGAGGAGCCGATGGCAGCTTTGAGCCACCGTATGAACTAAAAGCTTTTTTCTCAGATTTGGTCGATTGACTACAAGTATTTGCTACTTTACTCAACGCAAGAAAAATCGAGCTACCGCAAAATTACGCAAAAGTTTATTTCAGTAAATATCACATCCAGTGAGTCGTTAGCACAAAACAAACAAGTGAAAACGAAGACACTATGCAATATGTACAATTAGAGCATTAATTACACGTAAATTGTAAGTAAAATAATGCACATGTATGTACACATTTGGTATAGTGAATGTCAGCCCTTGGGTGACAGAGAACCCTGTGCCTTGAACCTTCAACCTGTCAGTAACGTGTTTAATGCCGCATTGTGCCCATCGTAACAGACCATTTTGTCTTTGCGGTCAGTACAGGTATCTTTCTGCTGGGACGCCTGTCTTCTCACCACGCTGTGTACGTTCATGAGGCGGAGTACTAAGTTCATCTAGGTACATGTACCCTGCCCAACAGCATTCAGCAACTCAGAAGTGTTACATGCAGCTTCCCGTCCACCATACTAATTGGATCGGGATTCGTTTTGGTAGATGTCGCAGAGGAGTTTCTCAACCGGGATGGATCCCACGGTTTCCTTGAAGAAGAGTCTGGATATGACTGATCCAGGCACGACCCGCAGTGACGGGATCATCAGGAGCAGACGACCGAAGCGTGTAGGTTGACGCGGGTGCTGATGACGTATGTACTCCCCCAGCAAGACCTGAGCCTGGTCCTGTAGGGCTTCGACCACGTGGGTGTCTTTCAGGCCAAACAGCTCTGGGAAAGTAAGAACATGGCACATGCCCCAATCGTCAACGAAACTCTTAATAAAGGATAGAAAAGTCACTCTACATTCGTTCAAGTCACATAGAATATGGACTGCAAGCGTCATCGTCCTAGTTGCCGTCACCATTCACTGCTCGAATTTCTCTTGTTGTATCATAAGAAAGATCGACAACGGTTTCCAGCTGCACAGATTTAACGGCAATGCAAACTTAAATGAAAGAATGGGACCGGAGATAATCAGCTAAATAAATGTAAACTGACCCAGATTTCTCAAAATATCTTAATGTCGGAACCGATTTTACGCCCGAAAAGACGTTTCACATCATTCCATGTCGAGGAACTGGAGCTAAATACTTGCCGAATCTTATCAATAAAGCCAATTTGATTTTACGCAAAGGATGTACAGGAATGTAGTTCGTGAAATGGGACACACTTCTCATCAGACCAAATCTGATTATGACTTTTAAATTTCTCTTTCTGCAGCTGACCCTGAGAATCTTACCTGGTCGAAACATTACGACAGCTTTGAGGCAGGCGTATTCTGTGCGGTCGATCCTGAACTTACGGCAACGGGTGATGACCTCCCTCAGAAAGCGGATGTCGGAGAGCACGGACGCCAGTTTCTCTGTGGCCAGATCCTCTTCCTTGATCCCGGCACATTCTATGATGTTCTGGATTTCCAATGGGATGTTCCACTGTGCCAGGGTTAGGAGGAACAGGTCCCTCCATGACTCCTCTAACAGGATTACCTGGAACAGTGACGAGGGGTCATGGGTGAAGAGGCACAGTGGTCTACCCGTACTTAAAACATATGTAAAACAAGTCATTTTGAAAACACATACTGACGAGCTATGTAAAAGACCCAACTGTTTCTTACAGAGGTTATAGACCACTTGCTTACAAAAGAACAATGATGTTTTTTTTAAACAAATGTAGTTTTATATCATCGAACCTTTGCGGTTACTTGTATAACCATGTTTAGTTTCTCCAAACTTTGGTCTTTATAGATATTCTGGTTTGCCGGTAATACATTGAAGTAAGCCAAGCCCTACCTGGTCTCTGGGAGGGAGTGCCTTAAATGACGGGATGTGTCTGATCCAGTTGACCAGGGAGAACAGCAGCCGCGCTGTGATCTCCTGCAGCGAGTCTCCACCCAAATACGGTGACCGGAAAACGGATATGACGTTTTCAATGCTGGGAACCAATAGGGACGGATGCATGACGCCGTGCGGCTGCTCGTGGAAATGTTCCGCGGCAAGGAGGGTGTGCAGAAACCCAGGCTGGGGGAGGATGTTCGTCTCTCGGAACGGCAGCATGGCCGGAATGGAGGATTTGGTGGGGACGCGCAGGTCAACCGGGATGTCTGGACCAATAATAGACGGCATGGTGGCCAGGGTAGGCATTGGTGACAGCAGGGGCGCGGCGCTTGTCAGAGGGGGGCTGATGGAATGGCCGGAGGATGGACTGTTGTCGTGGAGTATTTTTGCCTTTGGCTTACGAGGTCCTCTCTCATGTTGAACCGCTGAAAAAATACCAAATTTCCAATGTGCATACGAAAACAAGACATTTTTGTACATTTACGGAAATCGTGTTGAAGTAAAGTACTCATGCCGGAGTTGTATGTGAAAACCAGTATTTATTCTAACTTAAAGTCTTGGCAATCCTATCCCTACCATATAATTGCCATGTGATACTAATAGTAGAAAATTATTAGCAAACGCCAAATTGAATACATATATAAAGCATACGCGAAACCAATATCAGTGCATCTGATCACTCTGCGACTTATTGTCCACTGGGAGGATATGGTGCTATGGAAATATTATTACAAAGACATTTTCTCTAAAAATCCACAAATATTTTTTGGCTTTCTCTGTCACCTAGATTAAAGATTAAGAAAACTACAACTGTTTCCTTGTTAAAAGTAGATTCAGAGGAGACGATAAAGCTTAAGTAACTGTCTCGCAATGATTTTCTTAGTGGGATCGTCTCTTTCCTGTGACACACGATCCAGAAGATACGCCAATACTGCATTGATTCCAGATTGTCTTTCCTTTCTTGTGGCAAAGAACGTAATTGATCGAGATTTTAATTAGCCCCTTCCCTTCTCAATAGCCGTGTGTGTTTTTCCGGGGTTTGGGCACAGTAAATATTGTGCAAATCAACTTCTGGTTTCCGTCCATCTATCGCCATGAAAAGACTGGGTCAAAAGATCTGTCGGCCACAACAAGAAGCGAGGAAACTGGTCTTTTTCTCCCACAAAGGGAACACTACTCAATACACATCGACCGTGCCTTTTTTGCTTTCCAACACCACAGTACATCAAACGCCAAAGCAGCCGGATGCGGCCACCACAGCAGACGTCACGCCAGAGCTAGTTTCCCGCCAAGTATTTGTCTGGAGGACTCGAGGAGTTGTGTGGCACCTAAATAATTCATCGTGTCGACCGATTCCTCGCTGTTTAAGGACTTGGAGTGGTCACAAAACAACAGATTATCTCCCGACAGAACGACTGATTCCGGAAGACAAAAAAGCATCTTGCGGAAAGTCGATAATTCGGCGGTTTGAGGTTACTGATGCTACCTTGGGGGAAAATTAATAATTCAGGGGGACAACGTGTTGGTCCATTCAAAGGGGATCTTTGGTTAACCGGTAATCGCTGTCTACTTCGCTTTGTAATGTATCGGCTTTCCTCGGCAAACACGGCAGTCGCTTAAAGATGAAAAGAGCAGAACCCCGGCATTGACCGTCGTGGGTTCTGCGCACGCGGCCAGCGGGACTCCTACCAGGTTCTTCTTTCTTGAGGACTGAATAGGGCGACCTGCGGTCGTAGGAGACATAGATTGAGAAAATGTCCCCAGCGGGTGAAAAAACGACGTCAACCCAACCGTGAAGGATCGATATTTTGTTGTTTTTTTTAACCCTCTACCCTCCAAAAGAATTTACTAAAAAAAGATGCTTTGAGCAGGTGAGTTCGAAAAGGTGACCTGCTGACGGATTTTCCGTTCAATCAATGCAGGTAAAATGAAAACCGATAGTAAATCGCTTCCTAGTCAACTCACTGGTGACATCTTTTTCTAATTAAGGCTGAGAACACTCTGCTTCAAATTAATCCTATATCTTCTCTGTATTAACTAGATGGGGAGTCAGAAAACATATTTTTAGCTCTGCTTGACTATGTCAGCAGAGCTCATGAAATCGAAATTCGTCCGTCGTCCGTCGTCCGTCTGTGGCATCGATTATCTCTGAAGTTACTGTATGGATTTCTTTCAAATTTCATTTGCGGCTTCCCCTGGGCCATATGCCCAGAAATTTTTTTTTTTTTTTTATTTTTTTTACGAATATTTTTCGTTTTCGTTAACATGGGACCCTATGGGAGCCAAAATTTCAAAACGCTACTCCTCCCTCAAATCACTTTTGAATCCTTTCAAACTTTTTCTAAA
>JAAUYG010128830.1_pt1 | contig 12903 bp, 6 predicted proteins | sample 7278091 | NCBI WGS metagenome assembly JAAUYG01 (sample SAMN14350201, study PRJNA611818) | marine sediment metagenome | isolation source: surface marine sediment (0.6m) | place: French Polynesia: Moorea | collected 2018-08
GATACAAGGAATTTCTGCAAAAAATTTCGTTGGCAAATGTTTAGAAATAGCGGTTTCAAAATAAAACTTTCTGACAACTTACATGTGCACAAAATGATCCCCACCCCACTAAATTACGCTGTATACCACACACACATTAGATGTTCACCCATTAAGCTTAACTCTTCGCCCGTTTTAATAGCTCTGCGGCTAGCCGTACTCAGGACAATTGTATTTTTGTCATTTTCATATTGTCAACAATGTTAAATTTGAATCTTAAAATATCTTTTATTTTAATTCTAGTAACTATTCTAGTAAGCTACTTTTGTCTAGACTAGCACAGCCCACCTCCATAACAAGTGTCGTTGGAAAAGACTCATCTGTAAGTAGGAGAATTAAATTTTCTGAAAATTGTAAATGCCCCTTATAACCTCCGAATTACCTTGCCCAATCACTTGCCAGCGTGCATTAGAAACTTACTTATCGCCCGTTTCACATTACGATTAGTCGTTTTCAAAATAATTGCAACTTTACATTTTCTCACAGGCCAAAATGTTAAATTTCAGTCTTGCTTAACATTTACATCTGCTTGACTGTGTCGGCGCTATTGTCGACGTGTGGGAGTCCGTCCTCCGTCGTGGTGTGTTTTCCGTCAATTAAAACTCATTTTTGTCAGAAACTGTCAAGCCGATTAACACCAAAGTCTGTGAAAAAATAGCTAACACCATTTCTCCCATCCGGGCCATTTTTTTTTCTTTCTTGTTTGTGAAAGATTTCGATTTAAAAATTTTAACGAATTTATTCTTTTCTTTTCGTTTTCCTTAACGTGGGACCATTTGCCACAGTTCTTGTTAAACAAAAAATATTGAACAATTTCAAAAGTTCTGATCAACATGCAACTCCCCCCACAGTTATGATTATTTTCACCCATTTTCATAGACATTTGCATGTCCCCTGTGTCATTCCATGCAAAAGCTACCTGTTGGAATACTGGAATGTCAATTTGAAAAAAGAAATTTCGCATTGTGGCCAATAGAACAATGAAATATGTTGACAACGGCTAATCGCAGAGCAACAAGAAAGAAAATTTTGGGTAAGCATTTAGCACACAAGGGTAATTTTGAAGGCTCATCTGTCAAGGGCATTTGGAGGTCGGTGAACATGCGATTTTCCGAAAACATGCATTGTCCAAAGGCTATTGTTCCTATAATTATGAGTCTTCCCTAACCAAACTTTTTTTCTTTGTTCCCTGTGACATTCCACACAAAAGTTACTTGTTAGAATTTTGAAATTTAGATTTGCTTGATTATGTAATATATGTAGGGCTTCTATGTAATTTTGGGACATTTCGAACAATTTTCTTGAAATTCTTATTTCTGGCTACTGTCTGTGTAGTTATTATTTTATGTGAAGAAAACTCCCCAGATAACTCTGGTGTGATTATTCACTCATTTATCTGATAACACCTCTAAACTATAAAATATATGCTAAATTAGATGGACCCTGATACTTTGATTGACCTCATACAAATCGGAGATGAAGAAAAGCAAACTGTAGCAGTGTTTTGACAATTTCTTCGCATATCGCTTCATGTTAAGAAATTTTAATTTTTCAATATTTTTAAGTTGAAAATTACAAAACTTTAACATGTAATTTTAAGGCCCCCATCGGCAAGATACGAGGATTCGCTGCACTGAAATAAGAAGTGCGGGAGGAGTTACTGTAGTATTTTGAAACTGTCACTCCACTATGGTTCGATGTTACAAAAAATAATGTAAACATTCAAAGAAATTAACATTTAAAAATAATCTGGAGATACGGCGAATAGCTACATGTACATTTCCACTAAATTTTGCCATAATTCGGACAAACCAACTTACGGCTTCAAGAAGAGCTGAAAATTCGAAACGATTTCGCTCCAAAAGTCACTATTTATATATTTGTGTATTTTGCTTTTTATAGTGAACAGCCGCCATTCAGGAAATAAAGGAAGGCATTTGATAGTGTGTGTCAGCACTGCCCCAAAAACAAACAGTAACATGGCAACATCAAGAACAGACACACAATAAATGAGCGAATCAACGTTTGTCGGAATTAAAAATGTTCAACATTCATGCAATGACGTTACGAAAGTACTTACCCCCGCTTGTGTAATGCCGAAATCAGTTATTGTCCATGCTTCAATTTTTGCAACTTTGGTGTATGTGTACCGGTGACTCTAAAACCTCGGTAGACCCTCGTAAATGCCTCGGCATCGGAACGTGTGACGTCAAATGCCTCGATAAGATCCTCTTCTGCAGAAAGTCGTAACTTCTGAGTCAAGACGAAGGTACACAACTAACTCTTTGGTGAAAACCGCGTACTACGCGTAAAAGCCACCCGCAATATCGTCGTTCTGCGATAAAGCGCAATCTGCTTTGCTTGCGGCCTCCGGTGCTGGCACCAGAGATATTGTAGTGAGCCTTTACGAGCCGGCGCGCCGTGATGAGCCCTTGTGTTGTGGCAGGCAGCGAGCCTCCCAGCCGCCGAAGAGGAGATGTCGGCTGATAAAGCGATGTCTGGGCAGGTCGGCAGACTGGGCGGGAACGGAACAAGGTGAGGGTGGGGGGTGGGGGGTAACACCCGCGGTTTATAGCCGTGGTCATTGGCTGCGACACTGACTTGGTCCCGTTTCCGTAATAATGTCGCAACCGTCGCGTGGGGAACTGAAGATCGAGAGAATTAAGTACATGTACAGGGGAGCTGCGTTATTCCACCAATAATACTGCCGTCTCCATTCCTAGCTGGGAGAGTATCAGCCGCCGGAAAGATACCAGCCACACCGCCGACAGGACTGATCATCCGGATATTTCCGGTAAAGCCTCTTCCGCCGGCGGGAAGTTTCGCCAAAGGTGGCGCTAAGGTCAATCCCTTAGGAAGGCAATTCTATGCTCCGTCTCCACTGGGTACGTGATAAAGCGGAACCTGTCTATATATTCATGTATATCTGCGATCGCGTCTCTTGTCTTCAATGATGGTTCTGCTGGGAAAGAATATACTATCTGTATGTTATGAAAGGGTTTTATGCGCTTTTAGATTATTGCTGTAATTGTAATAAGTTGTTAAGCTGCAGGTAGCACCCAGGGCCAGCACACAACCCGGGGCACACAATCTGTTCCGAATACCTCCAAAACTGATGCAACAGAAATGAATATCTAAATGAAGCCCACGAAAATATCGATTGTCCTAAACGATGGACATTCGGGCCTTTGTTTACCGGGGTTGGGCATAGAATCGGCAAGCAGGCAGCGACGTGAAGTACGTTACTTATTGGTAGGAGATTGGAGATTGGACATTCGAATGTCCAACCTCCCATAAGGAACGGAACATAGGGCTAAAGTATTGACATTGGAAAATTTTCCAGAACGGCTTTCCTGGCGCCATAATCGTTCCGGCTTTGCTCCTCGCTGTAGTTATAATATTCAGAATTAGCATTTTATTCAACACAAAAGAGTGCAACATTAACAAAATCCAGTGGAAAAATCCCGAAATAAACACTTTTCTGTAGACAAAATATAGAGATGCCCTTGTCACTTTTAACTATTGTTTCCGACCGAAGTCACTTTTTCAAGCCCTTAAACTAATCCACCGGCTAGAAAAACACGATTTCGTCGAGTTAGCGGCTCCATGGTGTACGGACCCAAGAAGAACTATGGCAGCCAAGAATGATACAAGGTGTTTAAGGTCCCAGTCACCCAGTCAGTGACGCAGTAACGGTTTACCCGGCTAGGACCCACGTTCTGCAAAGATCCATTTGCACGAGAACACATCGCTCAGCGTTAAAATGATATGTGGCAGTTTTGAAAAAAAAATTTAAATTTCAACAATTTATGCGCTTGGGGCTGCCAAGGCATGTGACATCAGACCCGAAAAGAAAAGTTACTTGTGACCTAGGTGTTTTGAACATATCGGCCGTAGTGTGGGGTCTATATGGGACCCACACACACTCACACTCACACACCATCATCCACCCATAGTCCAAAATCCTGCAGACTGGATTCTGTCAATCAATGAGGGAGCATTAGGTATAAGACATACAACAAATATATTCGAAAAGTTTACAAGCCGCACTTTTCGTGCGGTACAACAAATATTTGTGCGTGTTTTGTTTGTGTTTTCAATGTATTAGTTTTCAGTACATTAAATAAATGTCAAAATTACCCACACGGCCAGTGGTTACCACGTGTAGCGTCTCACAGTCAAAAGGCAACAAGCCGGCTCACAGGGTCATATTCTGAGAGCATGTCGATTGGGCCAAACTTAAACCTCATTAAAAACAGGGTAAATACGCAGACCAGCAGCTCATAAGTCCCATTCGAAATTACAAGTATAAGTATCGGTTTCCAGCAATGGCATCGAGTACCCATGAACCGGCCTATTGTGAGCCACTACAATCTGTAATGCTTACTACCCTTTATTGTGAGTTACTACACTTTTACTACTAATACTATTTTCTGCACTGTTATATTTATATATATTCAAACCAAAGATACCGATTGATTTATTTATTGCAACCAGAGTTACCCTCATTTACTTCGAAACATTGATAATTAAAGATTAAACGATTCGCAGCCCAGGTATTCCTTACGTCAAAGACTGGGGTAAAAAATGGAAAAGTTAACTAATTAACTGGCTTTACTTAGGTTTTAATAACCCAATTTCTACAGAGATCTAGACAAAAAAGAGATGGCAATTCTGCCGAATTGATTGAATTCCAATGCTCTTGATTACCTATTCTCCAATTTTAAAACTATCGAAAGGTTTTTACTTCCGACGTCACATTACAATGACTTATGTCTGAGTCTTGTACCTACTGGAAACTGCATTATAGGTCGGAAAATGAAGTCATAGTTTACTGGTGAATAGACAAGGAAGGGAAAGCTTAGACACGGCGACTTAGCCCGGAAATTGCCTGGAAGGGTCTTGTGTCGGAGCTTTGGGCACTTAATCAATTATCAGTTCGATCATCCGGGAAAGAGGGGGCAACAACCGGTGTATGGAAAGGTATCTCTGAGAGCAGGGTGGAGTGGGGGGTGGGGGGCGTCAATCGAAAATGTAAAGGGGTAGAGTACAGGTATTCTGTTGCCGAGGTCTGAGGTTGTGTAAATATTATCATGATATTCTCAGCTCTGACACAAAAGATCATTGATTACAACAATTAGTGCGTGGTATATTATTACTATGTCTGATACACCGCCAGAGGTAAACAAACATCGTCCATATTAAACAACATATGTAAAACAGTGTTCATATTGTTAACACCTGTCATATATTATTAGATACACCATCAGTACAATGCTGGTCCCAGCCGATCGGTTATGTGCCTTTGGTGAATCCCGGCAATGTTACATATAGGCGAAATTAAATCTAACGTTAACTGTGCTGTATAAATACTAGATGAGTAAGTAAGACCACAGTTATCTTACTAGAATTTACGGTGATTTTGTATTTTAATTATTATTAACAAAATGCCCATACTTGTTCTAAAAAATACACTCATCATGGAGATTGGGTGCGAGTGGAAGATGCATTAACGGGGTTGTTTGCGCTACTGAGTGCCCTCACAAGATGCAAATGGGATCGTGTGTACTTTATGGGGAACATCGTGGTAACAATCGCCGAACATCTCCGCTGCCTCGGCTGTCACAACTTCCTGTCCGTATATGGGTGAATTGCGGGAGGACAGGTTGAAATTGATAGGCCTCCTACACAAGCTTCTTGCCAGCACGAAGTGACGTCGATCACTTCTTCAGAGTAAAACTAAAAGCTTGCGCATCGTATTATTTATGTGGAAGCACGATAAAGTAACATCAGGAAGCTACAATGTAGCATAGAAATTGACCTTATTTTCGCTCTATGGGCAACGTTTTCTGAAATACAGGGAGATTTTCAAAACTAAGAAAACCCCTTGGACATGAAACTTGGCTGTTAGCAAAACTTCCAGACGTTGCACATAGACACTCTTCTACCAATGAGGCCGATTTTCGCTCTACGGGCAACGGCTTCCGAGACACAGAGAGACAATTTTTGTGCATGAATCCTGGCTATTTTCAAGACTTCCAGAAGTTTCACACATGCTGTTTATCTTTCCCAGGCCCAAGGGGATTGAATTTGAACTTTTGAACTCTTAGCTTTTGACAAAAGATACACATATACTGTCTTCCCACACCAGTGGAGTCGAAATTGAGCTTATTTTTTTACTCTTATGGCAGCAATTTCCGTGACAGAGGCCGTTGATCAAAATTGCCACATTTGGGCATGGAATTTTGAAATTAGCAAAAACATCTTAGATCTAGAAGTTGCCCATATATTCTCGTTCTACCCCTGGTGGTCAAAATTGAGTTTATTTTTGCTCTGCGGCAACGATTATCAAGACGGAGCAACGTTTACACTAATTAAATTAATTGGTTAGTTACTTAATTTATATATTTAACAAATTTAATATATTTCTAGCAGTCGTGGTCCTTTACTATTCTGCAAATCTTTGAAAAAGCTACGGATAAAGTATTTTAACCGTATTTGAAATATTTTAACCTAAGTTAAATCATTTTAACCACGGTTAAAACACCTTAACCATGCTTGAAACATTTTAACCGCAGTTGAACTTTTATTTGCAATTATAACAAACAAAAATGTTTCAAAACTAAAAACAAAATAAAATACATGTAATTAGAAAGACAAAATAACAAAAATAAATAATTGGAGAATAACCAAAAATAATTAAGAATAAACACACTAATTGGAAAGTAAACAAAGACAATTGGATACTAAACAAAAATAAAAAAGTATCTCAAAATTATTTTTAACAGAATAAAACTGTTTTAACTTTTTTTAAACTGACATAAACAAGTCACCGTATGTTACGAAAAAAGTATAAAAAAGAATACAAAAAGGAAAAAAGAGCGATATGCACTTGCAGATCTAAAAATAACGTACATATACAGAAACCTTTGGGGTACTTTTACCGTCTTTCCGCAGAAACCTTTGGGGTACTTTTACCGTCTTTCCGCTAAAAGAAGAAGACACATTCCTGGTTTACCACCAACTCCTCCCTGTAACGCTGATGTGCCACACATTGCCCCAGTCTTTTCGGTAAGTTCTCATCATTTATATCTGTTAAACCCGTCTCCTTTAGCAGATCGGTTGGGGTTACATGCCCTGATTTGCCAAAGTGAGTTGTATCCCTCAAATTACCATGCGGTTAGTTTTGTGAGAGGAGACACATTCCGATTGCTTAATCAATGACAGATTTTTTGTCCTAATGGGCACATGCCAATTATCATGATTATGAGTTTGTCAATATTTGCGTTAATCCTTTACCTTGCGAATTCCTGATGGAATATTTATGGTAGATACAATATTTGTCCAACAATAAGGCTGTCTGGAATCTGGAATCTATCCTATGTGCTAGCCACCGACTAACGGTCCAGTCTTGTGGTCCTGACTTCTCCTGCTTCGCGGACCACAAAAAGACTGGGACCTATGTTTGTGACCATGTCAGAATTAAGACCTCACCATAAAGACAAGTTCTCAGCAGTACCCAAAAGGGCATTTTTTTTCAGCTTAAGAAGTCTCAGCAATAAGATCACAGAGCATTTATAGCAGATCCGTGATTGTCTTAATTCCGAGATAACACTCTGCTCGCTGTTCCACTGGCGAGATCCCTGAAGGTTTTTGAAAAAAAAACTGAAAAAAAAATGTTGAAAGTTCATAACTCTTTAACTTAGAAAAATAGAAAACACCCTTATATGAGTAGCTTATACAACTGAAGATACAAAATAATCTATATAATAATGCCTATACCTATATAGTAATTCGGGTAAGATAAAAGATAATGGTGCCGATTACTATAGACAGTCTGGAAAGGAGACGCGATGCCTCTATATGTAGAAACACGAACCCACCCCACCCCACCCTATTCCCTAAGCAGAACCTGTCAATATCTCTGTTCTTGACTTCAGGGTCGCCGCAGAATATGGCAGGCTGTCATTGAGACTGGAACCTTCCAGTTACAGCGGAAATTGGCGTCGTTTAATGGGCTTCGATTTTCTTCCAAAAGCAGTTCCTTCAAAGAATCCCCTTCCACATACGCTCAAGTGTAAATATGTCAAGAGCTCTCCCGATGCGCTTAATCCAGAAAGTGACTGGGTTCATTTCTCCACAAAACTGTCCATTTGAGTTTCCGGTGCTTTGACCTAATCGGCGACACGAGTTTCCCGTAACAACCCGAAGTGTCGAAGAGTACGGTGAAAGTAAAGCCTTGCGATTCCTTCGGGTTGACAGAGCTATCAGTCCCTGTGTAATGCAACGAAGAAGTAACATTGGTCAATGAAAATTAGGAATGGTGTTTTTTGGCAGATATGTGCCAGGCGTTGCCAAGGCTCGTGGCCCGTTACTATAGCAAAACATGTGTTTACGTTCACAAAAAGTAAACATTCGCAGCATTTGGCATTACAGCGACTGAAATCGGCTGTCTGTGTGGCGAGTCGACATCACTCCAACGTGGTCAATTCTCCGGGAAAGAGAGAGAGTCTGTTAGGAGTGGTAAAATACATTTACACAAAATCACTGGGTGCAGCAACACATTTGTGTACACGAATAACTTCGAACTGTCAAAGGTCAATCAACTCAATAATTGGCTGTTTATAATTAGGATTTCTACATCTGTTGCACTATAATAGTATTAATAATACTGCTCAATAAGCCGGTGGAACCGATAGCAAACTGCTGGAGGCCGCTCTGTTCAGACTCAAGAATCAGCGTGGCCTAGGTAGCAATGACACTGCTATCTTGCAACTGCCAAATTGATCTGATAGAGAAAATTTTATTTACCATTTACCAACCAGCTTCAATTGGTACTCTCTCTCTCTCTCTCTCTCTCTCTCTCTCTCTCTCTCTCTCTCTCTCTCTCTCTCTGAGGTGTTTAAGAGATGCAGTTCATAAACGTTACTTGCTGTGCCATTTGTAATTCAACTGTAATTCATGTATGTGCATGTGCATTTTCGTACGAATAAATAGATATATATATATTTATTTCCGCTGTATGTGCTGACGTCTATCATGCTTATATACATCGTGTTAACGATCTGCCTCACAAAGGCCATCTCTTCGGAATCTATTGTCTGTAACACATTGTCTGTACCAGGGACAGCATTACTACAATACAAGACTCATTAACCATTTATCACATTACCGATTACAACAAGAACTTTTTTTTATTTTGGCAACAAAACCCAGAGGACGACACATCGGTTACTTGATACACCTGTCGGGACTAGAAGGGGTCTAAAAAAAATCCAGGTTTTGTTACGTCGCAATGCTCCATTCACCGGTATATGATCATCTCGCTGGTCTGGATAAATAATAGATCTTTTCTGACATAATTTTTGGCATTGTAGACCCAAATATTTCTTTTTGTTTTTCACATAGGGGCTATCGGTACTTCACCCATCTCGTGGCCTCTTCCTTTGAGGCCAACGCCTGCATTACAGTAGAAATGGGTCATCTCCGGTTCCATTTAAACACCCGTTTTTAAATGATGTAAATCAGACACATTTAAATATGCGTGTTAATTAATTAAATGCGTTTATCTGGATCTTTAAACGCGTATCGAATTTTGGATTTAATTATTTTCAAAGTAAATGAAAGACGGTGCTTTTTTCAACGAGGAGCAAAGTTTTCAAAATGCTTATTTCTATGATTAAATAAGCTATTTCGGTGTTCAAATACGTGCTTTTGTCGAGGTGTGTTACTCTTTTCTCTGCAGCCATACACATAGAAATCCAACATTTGGGCCTGAAAAGTCGTTTCCGGGGGAAATTGGGTTCATTTAGCGACGAAGCTGCACAAATTTGAAAATCACATTCGCTTCCCTCCGGCGACTTCGCTCGAAAATGTGTTCAAGCTGGTAATTCGCCTTAATCGCAGATAAGCCCCCTGCTGGCAAGCGACAGAAAGAGCTTCAGCTTGATGCGGACTATTACGCCTAAATTGGTGTGACATTTTTTATAAACCCCCGGCGGGGGAGAAGAGACCGTTTCGGCCACGCTTTACTATCTGGCAGAAAAATGGGTTGCTTTGGGCGTGTGTTGTGCCAAAGTTTTTAACAGACGCGATGTTTCGTTTCCTATGCATTATAAGTAGCTATGTGTATACGTGCAAAAACGAAACCCCATTACGAAAACAAAAGACACAAAAAAAAAGAAAATCATTCCAGTTAAGACAACGGCGCTAAGAATCAGAATAACTTGATCCAGAAATTAAAAAAGAAGTGAAAATAACAGATGGGCCGTACGTTTGATTGGCCGTGAAATATTTAATTTTGGAGGTTTTATTGGCAGGTTTAATAAATACATATTTTAAAATTCCTTCCAATATGATGTAGCATTAAAAACACCACTTAAAAGCACAAAAGAAGCAAAAAAGAAGAAAACTCCCGGGCACAAAGGCGCGAAGAATCAGACTGAGAATAAGAAGAACTAAACACAACAGATATTGTCAGATAGGTCATGAAATCAATTTGATTACCCATACGAGATTTAATTTGGGGGCTTTTCGTGCCGGGTTTACTGTATGCATTCAAGATCCTTGTAAACGTTGCAGCACGAAACCAGATAATTGCTTTACTTTCATGTGATTGCTATATTTCTTATCCTTTCCCATTTTAGGCCAATTATAGCATGACAGACGGTGGCCATCTGTGTGTGTCCTACTAAGGCCATTGCCTTAGAGATCTTAATTGCCACATCAGTTGTGAACGCCATCTGAGGTCTTCCAAGTCAAAGCTGCCAAAGCTATATTATCGCACACCGCCACTCCTGACTGTATGCTGATAGTGATTGATCGGACCTGACAACTCAACGTCGCCTGTCTTGCTCAAACAGCAGGAGACACTGGCGTAATGGATGGTTTATATTTTGGTTGATTCGTGTCAGTATGGTGTACACATTGCTGCAGGAAAATCGTCATAGTAGCTGCCTCAGTAGTCTGAACATGCGTGGAATATTCTCCGCTTGGTTCGTCACATGTGTGTCGGGGGTGGGTGGGGGTAGGAGAGGTGCTCTGCCACTAGACAAGCATAGGGGTGCCAAAAATGGTACCCCCTACTTAGGGAACTTTGGCGCCAAAAACGGTACTCCTAATTAGGTACCTCGGGGGCAAAATCCTTGCTATGCATGTGCATTTATTTCTTTATCCGGATGTTTCTGTCGGTAAAAATATTATTCAAAATTTTATTAATGTTCACTGGAATAGAAATAAGTAAGAGATTATTGTTCCCAATCAGGGAGAATTTATTTAAATTACACCCACTATTTGGGGAAAAATGACCAAAACCCACACCCTTATACTGCACATCCCCCATCACCGATGCAAGTGTAGCAAGTTTTGGTTCTAGCAATTGCTTCACCCATTAGTCTTCAGTTTCTCCATCGGGATGTCCTGATCATACGCCTATTTGGGGGGGGGGGGGGGAGGCATTTACCAGTGGGCATTGCACAATATCAACCACAGGCTACCTCTTTGTGTGCTCCGTTGCCCCCAACCCACGGTCATCTGGTATTTTGTCCTGGGTTGTGTGGCTGAAGGAGCCGTCACACAGTGAAGAGACTGCCTCTCGCCTAATTGTGCTGTTAGTGACTCCTGTAAGTGTCGCATCCGCCAATACTGGTTTTCCACAAGCCATTCCAATCACCATAGGTTTTCCAGGAACCTTTTAAAATGAAGCGTCAGAGTCTTCAAAGATGGATGTGGCCAAGGAATATACAGCAAAACCCTGATTAAAAACTAACGAGGAATTAAGACTTCAGTTGGAGTAAGACCCCCCACTGGTCTACCAAAGGGTAAAAGCTAGTGCCATTTTGTATCAGAATTAAGACCATCCCAGAATTAAGACCACCCCAGAATTAAGACCACCCCAGAATTAAGACCACTTTGGCCTGGGCAGTGGGGTGGTAATTCCACGTATGTCATACCATTGGCCACAGGAAGGATCAAAGTACCCCCATCCACTCCCCTACATCACTCGTATTACAGGCAATGGGCGGAACAGATATTTGCCCTCTCATCATTTCGTGTGCTCACTTTTTTTTCTCGCCCAAGTCCCCCTTTCTCTAGCCTGTTTGATGTGGGTGTGTTTCTCGTCCTTTATGACAGGATTCTCATCAGGACCAAATCGGACGCTGACATATCACCGAATTGTTCGGTCGCCACGGCTGACTCGAGCGTAGTGTCACTGAGTACGAATGACCGACACAACGGCGACGTTTCCATATTTTATAGACATGGGGGTATTGACTTGCTCTTTAAAACCTGGAGAAATTGCGGCCAAGTCCTTCATTTATACGACAACCATTAGGCTGCTGTAATTCTTTCACTTGTATCGATTTATTTTTGACGATAACCAATCATCGATATGTGAGTAAGTGAGTGAGAAAGTGAGTGCCTGAGACAGTGAGTGATTGAACGAGTGAGTGATTGAACGAGTGAGTGATTGAACGAGTGAGTGAGACAGTGAGTGAGCGAGTGAACGAGTGGGTGGGTGAGACAGTGAGCGAGTGAATGAGTTAGCTTTTATATATGTACGTATGTATGTGTGTGTGTGTGTATGTATGTATTTATATGTATGTGTGTATGTGTATATGTACTTATTCGCTTGATGTATTTGCCATATTGTATGTGCAGCGCACAGAAACATGCTGTATAATTGCGCTATACAAATGAATAAATTATTATTATTATTATTAAATAATAGTTCTTAAGAAGAAAAAATTCGCAGTCTTATAGTATTATGTAAATACTGTTATATTTGAAAGTTTATGTATCGAGAGCATCACAATTTATCACCCGTTTTCAATTATGGAAGATGTATACAACCACGATCATCGC
>JAAUYG010149903.1_pt1 | contig 12903 bp, 11 predicted proteins | sample 7278091 | NCBI WGS metagenome assembly JAAUYG01 (sample SAMN14350201, study PRJNA611818) | marine sediment metagenome | isolation source: surface marine sediment (0.6m) | place: French Polynesia: Moorea | collected 2018-08
AATAGGAATTGCTGGAACTGCAGCTGAAATTTGCCCAATGGTACTGGACAAGATATTCCCTCCCAAATAAGCAACTTCTGCTGTTCGTCGAGAAAGCGAAATTCGCAAAGAGTATGCAAAGAACAGCTTCCGCTTGTGCACAAATCTGCTTGAAAGGGAACAGAATCAACCCACCTTCAGCTGCCCAAAAGTTTTATGAATTTCCTGGTAGACCAGGATTTGATGGTCAGCATTGTACAATTCGAATTTTGGGTTACATATGACTGCTCCTCAACAAAACGTTTCTGTTCAGATTCGATTCCAGAACAGACACTCAGCGAAGTCCAGCTGAGTTCTCACAGACCGGGAGTAGATCACGGGCAAACAAGCAGCAGAAAATGAACTGCTTCTGCTAAACAGCTACGCAAATGCCCAAAAGAAAGCAGCTGTATTGCAACTCTGTTCTGTCTCTTGTGTTGCAATCTTCCTAAGTACCCATTTGTTGAAAATTGGGTCAATTGGTTTGTGCAACAGATCTTGCTGTCCTGTCTCCGTATCCTTCTGTTGGGTCCAATCTTTGTGAACCTTGAAGAATATCTTGACTCGCAGTGGTCCAGTTGTCAGTTTCGTTCAGGAATGCTTTTGTACTCAAGTGTTCAGACACGCAGAAACACTCATCTACTGGTGACCATCACAGACACAATGGTCATCTGCAGCCATCTTCTGCGTCAGATTTGGCCTGTTTCTTCTGCAGGCATCCAGGTGTGAGATTGCCTCCCATTACACAGGCTCATCCATCATGTTTGACCCACACTTCACACGAGTTTGAGGACAATGCCTTGAGAAAGCATTTGGCAAACTCCAGTGCGCATTTGCTTCGAAAACCCACCAAGACAAAACCCAAAGAATTGAGCAGTGAGTTGTGACCTGATGAAATCTGCAGGACAATGGCTTTTGATAAAGTGCACGCTGTCGGACCATGATTCAGTTAGCCCTGGACAAAGATCCTGCAGACATTTAGGTCAATGTATCTGGCAAAATATTGATGACCTTGCCATCTGCTAAAAGCCTTTTTCATCCACCTGACACAAAACTTAATCAAGTCAGCCCCTTGTAATCTTTCAAAAGTAATGGGCAGGCATTAGAAATCTCCCTTGCGAATTGTTATGACACTTGTTGTTCCTTTGTGCCTAAATTGTTAGTGATTACATGCGTTGCTGTGGCTTGGTTTGCTTCTGTTTGTCAGAAGTCACTTCCATCAACAAAGGAACCTGTGAATGGAGATCACTTGAGAAACAAAAAAGTTCTTTGGAAGAAATAAAAAGAAGCACTTGCCTTTCATTTGCATTTTCCTCATTTGGTACTCAATTGTATTATCTCCATGCAAATAAGGAGAATGAAGTAGCATGCAAACCAGCAAAATTTGGTCTTCTATTCCGTACAAATTTCAAAAGCAATGAAAACGTCTTCTAGCAAATCTTGAAAAAGATGACACTCATTGTGGCAGCCAAAAACCCATGCATCAAATGATCCCCTAAACCGGTTGAAGGTGCTGATGTCAAAAGACCCCTTTCCCTATCAAACCAAAAGAAACTCAAACGGTCTGGAGTGAAAAGAGGAAGAAACTGGAGGGGCCATAAGATCTGTAGACCAAGAGGGGCAGTTCTGAAAGACCTGCCTCACCACCACCACATTGGTTTTTTTTATCTTTCAAAAACTCCTTCAATTATGTACAATACAGTGCCTATTTGAAAGAAATAAAAAGATGTTAAACATACCTAAGTTTTTCTTCTTTTCGTCCAGAATCATGTTGAACATGGAAGAGAGTTCGTCGGCTTTGTTTTCCTTGACAGTTTCACCCACCGCTTTTCTCTTCAATCCCATCATGATGGCAAGCTCACTAACAGTCTGATGCATAGGTAAACAAACATTCATTAAATTATATTTTTTTCATTTGTGCGTTTCTAGAAAACCACTTCTGGATAGAACAGCTATGTGGTGTTTTTTCTTTACACGAAGGAAAATGAACGAACTACTGTAGAGCATGCATTATGTTTCACTGATGTGGTTTCTTCTCGATAAGACGCTACGGTTGATTCTATTTCTCAATTGGAAAGGTATTTTTGAACAGGAACGAAATGTTTTCAACCAATAACTAAAAATATTTTTGTTTCGACTGTTAACAAAAAGTAAGATTGGATGTTTCAGGTAAAATCAATTTGGTTTTTGGAACAAAACGAACACAAGTTTGCTGCAATGTTTTGAAACGAACTTGCTGATGTACATGCAGTCCTAATTTGTTGAATGGAACGAAAAGAGATGAGGAACGTTTTCTTCCAGTGAGTGAGTGAGAGTGACAGCGATTGTGTGAACTAACCTGGTTCTTCATATTTTTATCCGTGGGTTGGGGTACATAGGGGGCAAAGGGTAACTTTCCATTCCTGGTGATCCAGGGGTGGTGCTCGATGTCGACGAGGGAAATACGCTGCTTTGGGTCAGGTTCTATGATACGTTTCAACATGTGCCGGCAATCTACAAACATTGATTCCACAACAGTGAGAAAAAGAGATTACAATAGGACATTTCTTTCAAGTGATGGGAGACAGCACTTTGCGGCAAATGTAACGTCCACGATAATTTGGCAGTTGAAGAGGCTTTTCTAATGACCTGACATTGGGGTATAACCAGCGGTAGGTTTTGTGACATTTCCTATTCTGTGAATTACAACCATCCTGATGATTTCACTTTGACCCAAGAATGAAGCGACGTCTACGTCTCCAGTGGGGCATTTCACATGTGATCTCTGACTTGGGAAAATTCAGAATTTGCCCAACCCAAGTAATGATCCGAGTTTGCATGACGTCTTTGAAAACGAAAAAGTTTGTGGTGGCGCATTCAATTTTCGTGAACTCGTTCTTTTGTGTGTAAACCCCGAATAGCTTCCCCTTGGCATTCAGGCAGCTTCCAGTTGAAGAAAAATGTTTTCGTGTTCAGACTGACAGATAATAAACCTAAAAGCGAGTCGTCTTTTTTGAAAAAGCCGTCGCTAATGGAAAATCATCTGAAGCTACAACTAGCAAGAAAGGAACGTCTCTTTGTTCTCGCCAACTTTTTCCGACAGAAGTCTGGGTTCGACTGGAGGTTATGTACGCTTGTACGCTTCTTTCTTGGGCAATTGCATTGTTGCAGTTGGCAATCGTTGTGTTACAAAAATGGATCTCAGCTACCGCGAATACACCATTTTCACAGCACAGAAAGGTATCGCAGTCATTAGGTAATGGATTTTCATTGAAAAGCTAGAAGTAGAGTTTCTGTTACGTTTCTAATACACAAAATTTTAAGTGCTTTGAAGGGAAATTACCGGGTATGGTATACAGCAGGCACTGAATGAGATATCGGAGCAAGATGGCAATGCTAAATGTACGGTTACTTCCTAAATTGCAAAGGATAGTGCACAAGAGACACTTATCGTCTTCTGCAGCCCTGCGACATAATGCACTACTCCATCTTAAGAAGCTCTTTTATCTGACAGTTTACATTATTCGAAGTAATTTTCCCAAAGTCTATTTAGTACGGGGAGAAATCTTAACACAATTGCACACAGAAACTTTCCACACAAAACAGGCGAAACCAGGCAAGGGACATAAATGGCTTTACACACGAGATTTTCATCTCTTTCGTATCTTTGATCTATGATTTGTAAGGTGCTCAAAACGTGCTGCACTGAAGGCCCCCCCAATTGATGTCTAAGCCGAAAATCATGTTTCAGTCGTTTTGGCTTTGATCATTTGAAAATTGTCAGAAGGCCAAACAGGCTTCTGTTGACATCTCATCCAAACATCCGAAGTTGGAACCAGTGAATTTTTGGGGGTCAAACCACCGATATCTTTTTCCGTGTCGTCTCCTTTGAATGGACACACACAGCAACAACCAGATGGTAACGCATGAAGCCTGATCATGCTTATCTTTCTTTGCCGAAAATTGTCACAGACTGGATCAAACTTGAGCATAGGTTTTCCTATCATATTGATATTTTCCCATCCTAAAGTGATCAATTTTATTTGGGGGAAAAAGAAATAAATGGATGCTATTATCTCTGCAATCAATATGATGTAATAGAAGTGAGGATACGACTGGATGCACTCCCACCCAGAGCTGCTGTGTTTATTGTAATTACATAACGTATGGCAATGGTTTATGCCATCATTTCAGCCGTGTGTTGACCCAATCAATTCCAGGCGTCACCCGCTTCACACTGCATTAATTCCATTTCCGGACTGGGACACATTTTCCTGGACGTACTTTGTCGTCTGGATCCACCCGATATTGCTTCTACGTGATGTAGTGAATACAATTGATGCAGAGAATCTTTGCCATTGGCTAGCTCTATGCAAACTGAGATCAGATGTTTTCACCTTCATTCTTGATCGGGATGCATTTGTTGGTGGTCAAATATTAACTGGGTGCAGCAAAAGTATCAGAAAATTTTGTTTGCCTCGTGATGTTCTTGCTGGATTTCCTCTGCTGTTTTGTACACAAAGAACTCGCTTCTCTGCCTGTCTTTGTTTGAAGCTGTCTGTTGGTAAATTTGCATGCCGTGTTTTGGAAGAGACGTTGAACAAAGGGCTTCCCTGATTCTCCAAGCCGCTTCCACATCTGAGGTATACATTTCTTCGGGGACAATTAAGGGATATGAATGACCTTTCCATTTTTTGTGTTCTTCTTCTGAACGCCTTCCAGGGATTTCTGTCTTCTTCCAGAAGGTGGGCCTGGATCTGGGGCTTTGAGCGAATCGATTAAAACCAGTCGTTGGAAAAGCTTTCTTTCTACGGACAAACAAAAGTCGCTCCCAAGTCAATAAAACACCATTACCAACTTCATTTAGTCGTTTCAAGTTAAGATCTCCGGTTATGTCTTATTAATTACCAGAGAGTGATTTCATGAGGAGTTACATTGATTTGATGGATCATCAAAAGGTTACAGACATTGCCTGGCAGCTGTAGCGCTCTGGTTTTCCTTTGACTGAGCTGTGTTCAAAATTTCCAGGTTCTCAAATCTGTCACAAGCACAAGCAGCCAGGTACATCTGCAAACTGGCTTACTTTTCTAAAGAGACTTGAAAGTTTTGGAATGTCATTTTCTGCCAGAACATACATGTTTTGCTCTTTGGTTGTTTCAGTTGTTTGTTGAACAGACGTGGCCAAATTTTTGACAGATCCCGAAAATCGGAAACAAATGTTCAAACAATTTTGAAGTTTGTGACACTGTCTCAAAGTGATTGCACAATCTCCCTTTCGATTCTCTCACATCACATGCAACAGATGGCAGCATTTCCTTTCTTTTCTACATTTTCGTCTTTCTGTTGTTTCGTTTGTGCGGTTTTTGGCCGTTAGTTTTTTGTGTGGTTTCTTTTCTCTTCTCTCCTGTTTTTTGGCTCAAATTAACTGAAGATCATTCTTCAATTTTGCGAACGAGAGATGAGGGAACTAAAAGCCCAAGAATGTACTGATGGTTTTTTACCTGGTGTTAATCCTGACATTTCGCGGTCGTGAAATGGCCCTAAACCTTTCTGTATTTGGTCCAGCATCCGTTGTCGCTGATATTCGTCCTTGAATGGGGTCCGGAAAGGCAAGCGGCCCAGGATCATGGCGTAAAATATCACACCACTGAAAAGAGACAGAAAAGATGTGTCAATTTTGGTCTTTGGAAAGAATAAATACATTTGCATTCTTGAGCTGCTGTTTTTGAAGACTGAATGCATCCAGCATCCATCCACCGCTGAAGAAACCAAGAAAGCAAAAAAGGCTGACAAGCAAAGCTGAAATTTGCGGAATGTATGGCTGCAGGTGATTGGTTTAACCTGTTTCGTTCTGCAGAAGTAGTGGTCAGGGTAAACAGTTAAATGACAAATGAAGACGGTTGCAGTGCTCCGTCGGGTCCATAGTGTTGAAATGATCAATCACTCTGGCCAATAACCTGAACTGGAAAGCTGCTTGCTAAGATTGAGACCAAAAGAAAACCATACACCGTACTTGTATGCCATCTGTTGGTCAGACGCCCTGGCGTGCGCCCTGAGGTAGTTTGCATTTGTTTTCCTTTGCAATTTCTGTTTGTTATCATTTTGCTGCCTGCTTCTGTTCTTCGCTGTGTGTTTGCCTTTGAGAACCCCCATGTTTTGAAGAAAACAGTTTTAGTGCGCCCTTTTCTTTTTGTGCGAATGATAAGCTCGCAGACATGTTGCAGGGTTGATAGCAAGCGACAGTTGCTTTTTGTGCTCACGATAAGATAATGGAAATGGTCTTCAAAATGGAGACTAAATGGTATTTTACACATTATTTAGTGTCAGTTTATACCCACAAAGCTTGGTCAAGTGGGTAGTTTCAAGCATTCTGGTCATTCCATGTTGGCCTGATACCTGTTGGTACTGGCAGGGATTCCAGTACTGTAAGTACTTGCTTTTACCACAGAGTACCCCACAATTCAGAAGTCAGCAGGTTTCTGTTCAAACTCCGTCTGTACTTCTGGACAATTCCCAGATTTTATCTAATACACAAACACGAGATAGGCCCAGAGCTTTATTGGATTGTCCTTCTCAAAGGTCAGACAGACTCAAGATTAATGCATAGCCAACGCTTCTCTTCCAGGCTGTGGGCAATTGTAATGTCCCCAGAACCAAGCAGAATGGCTTTGCCTAACGCCATAAATTCGCCGTCTCAGTAACGACGGGTCGGGTCGCTGAAGCTGTTAGACGCAACGAAATATGCCGCATAATGATCACATAGTTGTGAGACATAAAGCGAGGCAATCATTTGGTAATTATTCACTGCCTTTCCGTATTGACAGCCTGCGGGGGAGCCCAATTATATCTCTTGTGTCTCCTCAGTGACCAGACGAAGCACAAGACGAAGCGGAGTGGTCAATGTTTCTGCAGGCCGCGATGGATCATTTCAGCCTATTGTACGTGTGAAGAAACGACGCGAGACATCGTACATCTGGGGGCTGTGGTGCTGCGGGATTTATGACACAGATGTCATTAACGTCCGCACGTAAATAAATACACGTGAGATAAATTGATGTAATTAGTTTTGACACCGCCTTAGGAGTACTTAGCCCAATTCTTGGTTTCAGTGAAATATGTGTTTATCTGGCAGAAGCGGTGCGAGGTTGCTTGAACGAGTTCCGGTGGTCAGTTGTTGAGTACATACAAACAGACGATGTTGATATGTGCAGAAGGGCTTCAACTGTCAGACCCGAGGCATGTTTGTGAACCTCTGCTATGCAGACAAACAAGTTTTCATCTCGGGTCTTCTGTCAACAAACTGAATTTATTCGAGACTAACCAACAGTTGGAGTTTTTCTTGAGGTGATTTCAACCTTTTTTTCTTGCTTTGAAAGGTGATGAGTATTTGTCCGAAAACAACGGGCACAAATGTCACATATAACTGTGGGAGCTGTTCGGCTTTGAATTGCAGAACTTTTCTGGTACAGTGCTGATTTTTTTCCACGTAATAGTTTTTTGACCTTCCTCCCTTGTGCATTCTTGGATCTGGAATGCAAAGAAAGAAGTGAGTGCACGGGGCGATAGTTCAGAGAAGTGAAGCCATCCAGGTTCACAAATGTTTATGTTAGGACTGTGTGTAATCAGCTGGCATCCTCGACTCTGTAGGGGTAGGTGAAGAGGGAGGGCGACAAGCACATGTCCCACCCCATGACAGGGTATAGAGTGTCACTGATAGCGCACCTCAGAACACTAAGACCATCGCCATAAAAGGGAACAGACTGGAGGCTGCTAACCTGGAATCCAGGAAACCGGAGACCCAGCAGAGAACTGGGGCCAAGCAAACTGCAGCACAAGTGCATGCAATTAAAGACCTGTCACTTGGGTCACCAGTTGTGACCTCACCTCGCAGAAAAACTGCAAGCTAGTCATCTCTTCCTGCCTGGAAAAAAGCCATTTCAAAGCACATCATGTTGCCATAAAAAAGTCCTCAGACACTTCGGAAGCAGCAGTGGGATCCAGATTTGCTTTTCCTGTCATTTTTTTCCAGGCGAGTTTTTTTCTGCACAAAACAGTTTCTTCTGCAATCTCTAAGTCGAGCGGAAATGGGTTTTATTCACATCTTTTGGGATTCAACTTTGCAAAAAATGACACAGAAAACGGTCAAATGATGAATTGATGTGTCATTGCTGCACACATACAGCACGCGACTGTTGGGAATTTTTTTCTTTGACCAGGAATCTAAAAAGTTCCAGGAGAACTGGGTGTTATTTTTAGGTTTGGGGTTTGTCGCTTTTTGCTCCTAGAATATCTTGAAAGACAGGCACCAGTGGATGAGTGAAAGCACTTTTCTTTGTCCTTGCGATCTGCCGCGCAGGATGTGTAAACAGATGATCCAGATCTTCACAGAAAAGAAGTTGACAAAAACACAGCAGAGCTGCAATCTTGTCAGCATTCTTCCACTAACACAGAGGGATTGAATGATCACAAGGTCACCGTTGTGCAGCTTGCGGCACGTCAAGAAATCTGTTGGACGTGTAAGATGTGATGTGTGCCGCTCAGTACGGATCCAGAGAGATCAAAATCTTTCTGACAAAACAACTGAGTCAACTCACAGAAATGCCACCAAGGATCCAATACTTGAGTCGAATCCAGATGGTGACAAACACAACTTAACCAGATAATTCGACTGTTTTATCAGCAGAAGTGCGACCAATTGCTTTCAATTTATTCTCCTGACACTGAACACGCGCCGTAACAAAGACTAATAGCAGTTGAGAATGTCGCTGTAGCCTCTTCAGTTTGATAACTAAGTAATTGATTTTCTTTCTTCTGTCTCTGTCCCGTGGCAAGACGTTAGGAAAATGGGCCTGCGCCTGTTTGTTTCTTTGCGACTATTTGAGCACAAAAGCAGGATATTGAAGCTGGGAAGAAAATTAATGCGGCAAGATTTTAGCAACACAAATCATTTACATGTAACTGCGCAACATTGCGTATGAAACGATCCTTTTCAGAGTCAACGACCCCAAACAGGAAATGTGATTCTGGGAGGTTATCACAACATGCATTAATTGCGCAGGAACGTGCATTCATTAGACTCGACACTCAGCAGCTCTGAGACGGGGTGGAGGTTTTCTGGTTCGCTCAATCAGCTCAAAATTGCAAAAACAAAAACAAAAAAACCCAGCTAAATCTACCATGTTTCTTGTGTATTCATTGTTTCCTGTACCTAGATATCCAGGAAGCGACATTGCATTTTGCAGTCAAGTAAATTACCATTCACCTGGCAGACGCAGGAAGACGCAGAACGTGGTGATTTTAGTTGAGATTTTCAAACAAAAAAAATGAAGATGATACTCACAGACTCCAAATGTCGATCTCTGGTCCGTACGTCTTTCCCACCACAAACAATTCAGGCGCAGCATATTCAGGAGATCCGCAGTGAGTTTGTAAAGGACTTTCCCGCGTCCAGACGTTGCTAAGGCCGAAATCTGCAAAAGAAAAAAAAATGAATGTTGAGAGTTTTCTCAGGATTGAACGTGAACGTGTAGCGGTGACTGAGTGCACTGTGGCAACTGGAGTGAAAGCATTTGAAGTTTGTGACACTGCATGGGTCAGTTCTGATGATCTGCGGGTCACTAGAATCTAGCCCTGCGCAAGTCAACCGGACATCTGCCGCTTGAATTACGGGTCAAGATGAGTTATCTGAAAGTTATTTGGGTCATAAAGCAGATAGTATGATCCCCGAGAGCTACATGTTAATGCCTGATGGTCCTGTCTCCGGTGTGGATGATGGAAGATAATCCCTCACCACCCAGCAAGACAATAAATCACTCTCCTGATGCCTCATTTTCCTCAGCAAATATATATCGTAAAATTGCGCACAAAATGCGGCTTCTTGTTTGTAAATAATTCAAATGGAAGGGAGATGGCAAGTTAGTATCGCAAACTGATACGCGGGCGATGTCAAGTCTGAGGCCATGTTGGAAACTCTGAGACGGGGTCGGGGATTGAGGGAGCATAAAATGTGACAGGTCAGATCCAAGGTGTCCGGTTTGAAGTTAGCCAGCGTTGCGGATAAGTTGCTGTAATATCGTGATCCATCACTCAGATTCAGACAATCTGTACAATGATAACAATTTATCTAAGTGATTTGCGGACACTGACGCGATGCCAAATTGCAGGGCACAATGATTGAGATGTGTTTTTGAAGGACTAAAGCCGCTCCTTAATTTGTTATCCATCTCCTAGCCTCGTGTCCTTTCTCATTGTGCGTTATCATGCCTGGATGGAACTCTTGCAAACAGGCCACACTCCTTTGATACACAATCTCAAATTGAACTGTCAAATAGTATGAATTCACCTGTTTGATGTGTTTTTTGTTTGGCTGAAGCAATTTTTTATGGATATTGAATTTGCTCCCATGTTGTGCACGAGAATGTGGATAGCCTGACGTGTTTCAAGATTGAGGGTTTAGATTGTAGGCCAGTACAAAGGTGTATTGAAATGTAAGCATTCGCCTGGTCTGGCTATCAATCGAACTGTCAACTGAAAGGAATGTCACATTAAACTGGTCTTTTTAATCAGTGTTTCCGAGTATTACAGCCTTGTGAGAAGGGCAACTGAGCAGCAAAAGAATGAACTATCAATTACAAGATTCTGCAGATGAAATCTTCAGTAGAAACTGAATCTTGCTCAATGGAAAATGCGTGAAGAACACATCTGATAGTGTTGACCTTGACGCCATAAATCATTGTCCTGCATGTGTCCAAATCTGTCAGATGTTTGTGCAGACGAAAACAGTTCTGACCTCCTCTTGCTGCTCTGGTCCTCAGATCATCAGCTTATCCATCATACCCAAATGTCAAACCTTGCGTACCCGTTATCAAAGGGGCAGAAATTGGGCTTCCTCGCGTTGCAAATTAGAAGCAACCCTCCCGACTACCACCGCACAGGTTGTTCAATTGGGCGCAAAATGTTTTCGAATCTTTCAGGTTTTGACATTCAGAAGGAACTGACCCGAAAGTTTGAACACTTCTTCGCCAAGGCAAAATGTCAGCGTCCACTTAGGAGAACGCTGGTTTTGGACTTGTCCAAAAGTGGAATGTGACATCGTTCGCAGCAAAAAGATTTGTTCTTGGTGCACTCTTTGGAACAAAACTTGCCCATGAAATTTCTTGGCATCATGTGTTCGTGCCTGTGTTGTGTCGTCAAGAAGTTTCTTTGGGATCAGTGTGAAAAGTTCAAAGGCATAGTTTTTACAAGTGGAAAACCCTTCACACAGCTTCAACAAAATCTGGTTTCTGCATTTGGAACTGAATACTGACAGAGGTCTTTCAGCTTTGCCCTTTCCTATCACCCGTATCTACCCATTTGGCTGTATCAAAAAATATTTATCGCATTTAGGGTCCATTTACAATCGGAAAGATCAACAGTGGTCCCAACTGACAACATAAATTTACACAATTGTTTGTAAATCAACGCAACCCTGTGATGCCCTCAGACAAAATACTCGTACATCACTGCTTCAATGTACTTTCTCATTCACTTCGTCCACCAAACACCCAGCTGGAAAGAGATCCTTTTTCCAAACCTTTTTTGCCAGGAACACATTTTTCATGCAACGTTCAATATTGCTGTCATTTTTAATTCACACTGAAGTTAGTTCAGCAAAGACTTGAAGGATTTCAAGTGACACACAATAGGTTTGTGGAGTCGTGTTTGTAATTCCGTATGGTCCGCAAAATGAAAACGCCCAGGTAAAGCACTTCATTTCCCACAAAAAAGTGGACAGGGTCTCTCACGTTCTGTAATTTCCAGGACAGATTGCGCCAAATCGTGTTCGTACACGTTTCCAGATTTTGGCTCGAGAAGGAATTCATGTGTGTGAATGCACAAAGCAACTCGTAACAAACGACCAAATTTGGCAGGAAACGCTGAACTGACAGCTGCTCAATCACTTTATCTTGCACGTTTGGGGCTTTCACTGCTTCAGCGAATCTGCCAACCTCAGGGTTCATTTATGCACCCCGCGGGGCTGACCCGACACGTACAGTACTTTTGAGATGTATGCAGTCTAGCCAATCAATGTCCGATAGGCGATGTGAATAGATAGGTGATGTCCCCAGGGGCAGCGGTCATCATAGGCCGGAGCGAGTGAAATCTTATTGAGCGCAATGGTTTTTTCATCAACATCATCCAAATAGAAATTTGACTTGTCTGGGCGTTTTTCATTTCTGTCTGAAGACAGAAACAAAAGCTCCAGCTGGAAAGAAAGAACGAAACAAGAGACTGAACGTTGATATTTTGATGGTCACGAAACTGTTTGTTTTATATGAATCTGACGTTTTGCTGGCTAATTGCCGTCTATTGAATCTGATCGTGTAGACCTGGCCTCACAGACTGTTTTAATAATTCTCTTTTGGTATTTCTCTTTTTTTTCCTCATAACCCGCGAGTGCTGTGTGAGTCATGCCATCAACACACTCAAGAAGCCATACAGACTTCATCCGATAAAAGCAGCTGCAGAATAGGTACGTTTGTGGAAAGCAGAGACATTCGCGGCTTGACAGTCTTCTAATTCGATACTTTTTGCAAAGACCCCTTCCACTCTGCACTTTTTTTCTCTCCTCGTGTTTCTGCAGAGATGAATAGCCTCGAGGGATAGGAAGGAAGAGTATTTCCTGCCTCTTCCACCGGTGTAAGGAGCTTAATCCCCATCTCCATTATTAACAACTAATATGCTGCCTGATAAAACCTCAATTCCCAAGCAAAAATCCATTCCCTTCTCATGAATCACTCGTCATTGTGGCATTGTCAAGTCTGAATGGGCTCTGAGAAGGTGCAAAGAAGCACAAGCTGTCAGAGTTGACATGCCTCGCATAGAGTTCTCATGCAGTGGACAGTCTAATGCAACCTGACAGTGCCC
>JAAUYG010284626.1_pt1 | contig 12901 bp, 14 predicted proteins | sample 7278091 | NCBI WGS metagenome assembly JAAUYG01 (sample SAMN14350201, study PRJNA611818) | marine sediment metagenome | isolation source: surface marine sediment (0.6m) | place: French Polynesia: Moorea | collected 2018-08
CCACCAAACGCCTGTACCATTTTCCCTCTTTGTGCTTTTCATCGTGAGTTGCTCATTTTTTTTGATCCACAAAAAAAACTGCACGCACAAAAATTGCCTCTGGTGGTTCGACACCTGCGTTCAATGTTTCAGCAACCAGTGCACGCGCGGGTACACGTAAAAATTACACACATGTTGTGAAAAGTTTTTCAACACACCAAATTGTTTTTTTTCTCCATGCATAATTAATGGTTTCCAAAGACAGTTCGAGAGAGAGAGAGAGAGCGATTCAACGCAAGAAAAAAAGAAGCCAAATTTAAAAAAAAAAGGGACAAATTACAAATATGCAATGAATATAAATTGTTCAGGTTTGGAGATGTGGCGCACGAAGGCCCCGTTACAGCAAGCCACGACCTAGATTCTGAATTTCCATTCAAATAACACACATACAACACCAAACGCGGTTACATTTACGTCTTTGGCTGGTTTGTGTGCACACTTGTTTTGTTGTTTGAACACTTGTGTAATCTGCAGGAAAAGAAAAAAACACAATGCTGTTGAAGGTGTCGTACGTGATTCTGTTATGGATTGCGACTGGCGTTGTCACTGCGGATGAAGAGTGGACAGGTTTGTCTCTCCTGTTTTGTGTGCAGAAAACTGAGCCTCATCTCTCAGGAAATGCCACCAGAAGTTATTTTTGCAGCAAACAACAGACATGAGGACAGAACTCGCAAGGTTTTCCACAAACCTGCTTTGACCGATTTTGCCCAAAATGAGGTCAAGTGGCCAAGAGCTGGAATCCTGAGCGTATTCATGAGTTTGTCGCTTTCTTTTGAGTTTATCACGTCTGAAGTACCTTGCCCTTCACGAATGCAGCATCAGCACCAATACAATAACATTTTAAGATGATGTTGAATACACAACAAGAAAAAGCAACATCCCGTTTGAGAAGGCATTCTTTCATGAAATCCTCTCCCGCTGACACAAAGGGAACATACTGCTCTTCTTGTTTCCAGAAAACCTTTCTTTTTCCAAAAAAGGCTGAATAAACCTGAATCAATGCTGAAAACACACACACACACAGAGAGAGAGAGAGAGAGGCACAAAGAACCGAATAATCTTCTTTTCTTGTCTTTCCAGCACGTTTGAGATCAAAAAGATTGAAGTCCCTCTACGGGTCCAGTTTTGAAGAGTCTGTGGAGAATGCGTTTCGAAGACAGAAGAGACAGACACAACCAGTGGACATCGTATCAACCTTCGGTCCAGCAAACGGCAAGAAACTAAGAGCAGTAACTATCGAGGTAAAAGCCCTTGCATAAAACATTGTCTTGGAATACTCAAACCTCACTGGATACAATTTGTTGAAGTATCTGTTGATGTGTCTTTGTTCTCATTCAGGCTGAACCTTTCACTATGATAGATCACGAAAACAAGAAATACTATGGAATGATCCCGGAACTGTTTGATTTGATGGGACACAGAGAGAATTTACATTTCACGATGTATCACGTAAGTATGCAAGTGTCAAGAAGACAAAAAAAAGTTTTCGTCTGTTCAGTTGATCAGTTGACTTGACTCTGATGAAACGTCGTCTCAACGGCAAAACATGAAGCTGGTGCCATTGGAACAAAAATTGACGTTGGGATTCCTGACACAAACCAAAGAACAAACATTTCCTTCAAACACTGCAATCAACAATGTCTTCCCAAAAGCTTTATTTCAATCATCAAGAGGTGACATGTTGTCACAAGGATCCACTTCCAGTGACTTGAGAGGAACTTCTCAGTGACGTGACACTCACCACAGATTGCTTGATTCTTTCAGGTTCCAGACGGAAGGTACGGGTATAAGGATAAAGATTCCGGGGAATGGACGGGCATGATCGGCGAGGTGCAGAAGAGAGAGGTTCGTTTCTGCTTCCACACGTGCCAAGCTGCTCTCTGAAAAGCCGTCAAGAAAAACAAAAAGCAAATTGTTTTCCACACAGGAACTCTTGAAATCCGGCAGCACAGAAGAAAAATATGCAGACATCGTAGCTGCACCATTGACCATGTCATCTTCAAGGGAAGAGATCATTGATTACATAAACCCCTTCAAGCACACAGGTACAAAAACTGCCAAATGTTTCGTGTGAGAATGGCTTGCAGATTGATCGATCCAGAATCTGGAATCAGAAAGTGGAGGTCAGATGCACGACCTCAATAGTTGGGTTGAAACGGGACAAGTGAATTCGTGGTCATCGAGCCGCCAGACCCCAATTGTACCCAAATTTTTGCAGACCAAACTTTTGCTTTCCTCTGTTCCTGTGTACGTTTCACAACAACCAATTTCAGGTTTGGTCATGGTGCTGAAAAAGATACCCAAAGAGGACTTCAGACCGGTCAACTTTCGTGTCACAGACCCTCTAAGTACGGAGGTGTGGATTATTTGCACAGCGGCTGTCCTAGTGGTAAGGATTCCAAACAAAGGTGGGAGACCACAGTGGAGACTTTACAATCGTTCATTACTCACAAGGATTTCTCAGCACAACAACCATGCATGCATACATGCCTTGCTTCTGCCATGGGTGACCAGAATGACTTCCATTTGACTGTCCTAGGACAGCGAGAACACGTTTGTGCAGTAACACTCTGTTATTGCTGCTTGATTCTCATTCAGGTTGGTCTGGTGATGTTCGCAATCAACCACGTTGACCCGTACGAGTGGAGTGGACGACACAGCATCGGACGCGCCAGTGAGATTCACGCAGAAAGCTTCAATCTGTCGGGGTCTCTTTGGTTTGCCTTCACAACACTGCAGTGGCAAGGTAACGTCTGAGGGTTGAATATTGTATCCTTGGAATCATGACTGCAGTGCCTGCATGAATCTCCAGTGGAAGAATTCGAAAATTGAATGGATTTTTGTCGTCCAGTGAGCTTTTGGCAATTCAGGACCAGAATCATCTGCAGATCATCCATCAAGAGATTTTTGCTTTCAGGCTATGAACGAGCGCCGCGGTCTGTTGCTGGGAGAGTGCTGTCTATTTTCTGGTTCACCTTCGTGACCATCACCCTGATCACCTACACCGCCAGCCTCGTCAACTGGCTCTTCTGGGCCAGTACTGTTCACGGAAAGGATTATGTTACTCAACCAATTGCTGTGAGTTTTCTCAGTTTATACTTCTACCCGATAGTACAGTTGTGTTTTTTGCACGGAATCGATAACCAAAGTGTGTCTGAAATCATTCAGGACTTGGAACATCTTGTCATGTCGAACCAATACACTTATGGATGTGTGGGAGGTGGAAGCACGTACAACTATTTGACACAGGTAAGAAACGTTAGAATCCTGCACACAGCAGCTTGAACACGATTCATTCGGCAAATAATGCTATTTTTTCTTTGTTGTGTCAGATTGGCCGTGGAGAGGTTTTTGACAAAATCAGGGAACACTTGAATTCAGAGGAAGGAGTTGTTGTTGACAGTACAGCAGCTGTAAGTGGTCTTTCTTTCAATCTACTTTTTGTTGTCTTCTGTAAGGCCAAAGAGCTTGAGAAACACTGTGCAGGAAAACTTCTGAAGAGACTTTTGTCTTGTTCTTGTACAGGGTTTCGCTAAGGCAAGAGCAGATCCAAATTATGTATTCATCTCAGAAGAATTGACCGGGCTACACGAAACCAACAAGCGTCCTTGTGATTTGGCGATGACAGGTAACACACACGTTGCTGAAATCAAGGCAGCGGCGCAATTCAGACAAATCTCTCATTAGGACGACGCCAGAAATTGACGCTCTCTCGCAGTCACATAATATGGGTGTCCATTTGACGTTCTTCAGTCAGGCTCTTCTTTTACTTTGGACACAGGAAAAGTATTTGCTCCGCGTGCGTACTCAATGGCGCACAGAAACGACCTAGAACCTGGAGTAGTGGACCAGATACATGCGTCTGTTCTGGAGATGCACGAGGATGGTACCCTTGAAGCTCTCGAGAAAAAGTGGTTCGTTGACAAAGGGGAATGCTGGAATGTCACACGCGTAAGCTTCCGATGTGATTGTTTTCCTTGAGAAAGGACACGCACTTCATTAATTTTTGTTGAGGCCTCTTTCTGTTTCCTTTTGGCGCCACAGCTGAAAGAGACTGCCGCAAGAACACATTCAAACGGTCACGACTTTTTCAGACTGAAAGGATGATGGCACAGCAGGCGGGCCTGGCCATCAGAGACAGTCCAAAGCAAATCACTCTGACGGAGTACTGGGGTCCTCTTGTACTCATAGTTGTTGGAATTGTTGCCAGTATTTTGACTAGCATCGCCGAGACAGCATTCTACAAATACAAGGGCAGGGTAAGTGGCTTCCATTTTCAACTGCAGTGAATTGCAATGTTGCCTCTGACATTGTCGACATTTTTACACTGCGACGTAAATTCTGCTTTTTTGATTGAAACATCTGTTTCTTCACACCCTCCTGGCTCCTCCGATGTACAAACAAGAAATTCCATTTCAGTATCAGCCAGAGAATCGACCTGGGGCTGCCAAGCTTCAGCTGGACGAGGATGGTGGCAATATTTAGATCTCTCGCGTTCAAACCAGGACATCTCACTCTTTGTGGGAATAGCGAGAATACTTATGTTACATCTGCGTGGTGCAGGCGATGCCTTCGTCACAGAGGCATCATAATTGAGTGTCCCATTCTTCCATGGCAGCACAGGTTTAGTTTCTTGCGAATTCAGTTGACAAGGTGCGCGTGCTGCCGAGTTTCAGTTCGTTTCGTTTTTCCCAGTTGTGAACAAAATATAGGGATCTAGTCGCTTTGTAGTCCACGATGATCAAGAAGTCTGCAGCAAGAAAATGTTCGTGGTCGTCAAGAAACAAGTATTGCTGCATGAAATGTCACAAAAGCACCTGAAAAATTTTACATTAGAAGTTCACTATTCGCTGCGAATGTGTTTTCATCAATCTGTGCATGCCTACGTGTATGTTCATCAGTGATCGAAACATTTCTTTTCTTTTTTCTAATAAAAAGTTGTCAAATTTGTACCAGGATTTTTATTTTTCGTGTACAATGAAGCCACGTGTAAGTACAACAGGATCCCGTGGAGGACGTTGTATGTCCTCAACATTCCATTCGTCAAACGGAGAAATACACTGCAGATGGAATCACACTGATCTCGAGGTCAAGCCACGTGCGCGAGAATGGCGTACAGATTGACCAACCAGAGGCGCACCCACCACCAGGACGCCGGGTGGAAGGTGATCACGTCACTTTCCGGCGCGGAAAAGAAAAAAGTAATTCTACCAATTGCTGACGTAACGTTTCGGGATCAATCGAAGGAAAGAATGTTAGGCTTACAAAGAAAACAGAATCGCAAAAAAGCAATCATGCAGGCTCTCCTGTCAAACTGTTTCACTTCGATCACTTCAATTTGCCAAGTGTTAAATTTATCGAGAAAATACACCGATCACCGATGTCTTTCCGACATTAGAATCACTTTCATAAAATTCATTTCATCCGGGGAATCAAAAAAATTCTTTGAGGAAAAGACACATTCCCCTTTCATGATATGTTTCCAAGCAAAGCCAGGTAGATCTATGGGTGCTATTTTTGCAGAAGAATCATTGTTGAGGCCAGGCTGCAGGTCACCAAAAGGCTCAGTTGTTTCTGCAAGTTAGGTCCTATGGTGAGAGCACTTTCCTACTCTTTGCGCAAAATAGGGTTTCCAGGGTCTTATGATTCAAGCAAGATATCAGGGGAACGGAGCCACCCTGAATTTATTGAGCAGGCTGCATGTGCCTGATGATTGAACGAGAAAAGGACAAACCCCCCAAAAATTAGAAAGACATGTGTTCCCCGTGCGAAAACCCAAAGACATATGTACAAGCCGGACATCCATGAAAGACAACTTTCTCTCCCCTTCCAAGCAAGGACAGGAATGCAGCACACCACATGAACCATGGTCGCATGAACCTGAACATTCAAGCATCCGTCTGAAGTTTTCCCAGTCAAGGCACTGTCTTCACACGTGCAAAAGTACAGAGTCACCTGATCTTCGAAATGTCTCACATTTTCAACTCGTGTGCACAAAACTGGTTTTTGTTTGAAATTTTTTTTCTGAAAGGTCAACTGCAGCAAAGACACATCCCTGTCTCATAAAAGCAAATGCACCAGAAGTAAGAAAGCACACAGGCATGTAAGTGGTGTTCGCAACATTTTTTTGACATGAAAAACTAATTCTTCTCCACGTGCGGTACTGGCCAGCCACCAGCCTTTCTAGAAAGAGCTAAATGATTGTGGTTTTAGCCTTGTTGTGTTTCGCAGATCTGCAAGCTTTGTACGGGTCCTTGAAGAAGCCAAGTGGCGTCAGGCAGTAGACCAAGGCACCCAGCAAGTACATCCCTGAGCTGACACGAAACACACTTCCATACGAACCAGTAAGTTGTTTCATAGCACCTGAAAAGGAATTTAGTACTGTGTAAAATATGAAATCATTTAAATTTGGTTTCAGACGCATCCTGAGGTACACCATATTGCCAAGGCACAAATATTTGCCAGAATCAGATGGAGCAGACTTGCGTGGGTGTTTTGGGAAGGTCTTCATGTCTGATTCTGACACATATATTGTGGGTGCATGTGGTGAAACGTTGCACCTACAGGTGTCAAGGACTTGAGCGGACCCTTGACAAAACCACAGACCTTCCAAAACAAGAGGAATACTTGGACTTGTCCTCGGACCTTGTCGTCTGTTCACACCTTGGGACAGCCGGACACCACATGTGCCACAATCATGGGCAGCTTGCACAGTGCAAATTTTCCTTGACGAAAAAACACGTTGACAAGGGTGCCTATCCAGGTCAGGGCCCAACCTGACCCCTTTTTGCCGTGTCAGCCGAATCCGGAGGTCAGGTCATAGTTTTAAGAACTGACGCCGGGATCAGGTGAGTCCTTCGTTACCTGTTATGACTCTGGCACTTACCAGCAGATGTCGAAGACAGAGACACAGCAAGATTCATCTGCATCACAGCCAGTCCCATTGCACTGCCCAGATCCTTGATGCCAACACACTCAGCCATTACTGAACCCATCAGAACCTGAAACGACAACCAAAGAACTCAATCGAAAAGAATCGAACAATTTTTTTTCGATCAAGTGCGGTTTGTGTCTCATTTTCCTGGGAGTCTGTCAGCACGCAACAGAACAGACTGGTCGCGTGAGAGAAGCTGATTTTTTAAAGTTGCCGCAATGCCAGCTTCAGATCAAAAAGCGGATATCGACCTCAACCCAGACAACAGATCAACCCGGTTGGCGATTTTGCAAATTTATGAAAGACATTGCCAACTTGGCACCCCAACATAAACACGTTTCCCAAATACCAATTGCAAATGATGTAAATTTTATGAATCAAAAAGAAACTGCAATTAGTTATTTCGCTGTGCGGGAAAGAATAAGCCCTACCATGCATAAGCCTCCGAGTACCCCATGTACACAAGCATAGGCTATCATTGTCATGTGATTCGGGGCAAACACAAAACTCTGCCCGCACACACCCGTTACAAAGAAGGACACCGTGAGAACAGAGGCCGGACGAAGCTTGAAACGATCAGTCATCCAACTCAAACAGATTCGAGAAGGCACCTCTATCATTCCTACAGCATAGCAAATCAAAAAACGATTCCTCAAAATTAGAGTTTATCGAGACAAATTCGCTTAGATTTCAGAAAACAGGCTTGAACAACTTCAATATCAATGCGAAATGCGAGCTGTTTTCTGGATTTAACCGCCCCTTGCGCATTGCAAAGGAGAATCAGGTGACCTACTTTTGGTTTTGCTTTTGATTTCAAATATGCCATTTCCGCACTTTCTAACTTGGGAGGACTTTTTGTGGTCTTTTTACTGTTTCTCGGCAGCTTTGGATACACCAGTTTAGATTCTTTCGGAGTGGCTTCATGCAGAGACCTTACCAATCAAGCCAACTGTCCAGGCGATTTCGAACTTGTCAATGCCCATCTCTTTGCCGTAAGCCGGTAACGAGACAATAGGAGTGTAGTACGCGTAGTAGCCACAACCCAGGATGAAGAGGTCTCGTATAAGAAGTGGATTGATCAGGAACTCCAGATAAGTGCTCTTGGTTGCTCCCAGATCCTGGGTCCCGTCGGGTTTCTTCTCAAGGGCGCTCGCTCTGGCCAGATCCATGATACTGTCCCCTCTGTACAACAAGCTTGGGATAGAAATGTTGCTGCCAAACAAACTTCTCGCCTTGTTGTCAGCATTTGCGTTTTCCTTGATCGTGTGCTGGATGTGCAGGGCATTCGGCAAGCTGGAGGCCAGGTAGGTCTTGGTGAACAGTCTGTTCTCGGCTTTCAGGGCGGCAACAAAAGGACTGGGCAAGTGCGCTTTCTCCAAGCTCTCTTCCATGCTGTTAACCTTTTCGGGATCTTGGTTTCCAGGTTTCGGTGTGATTCGGTCATGCTCGCTCTTGGACTGCACAATTCTCAATTTTCTTCGGGTTTTGTCCCACTCTTCCTGCTCTTCTCTGGTCAGACTGTTGATTTCCGCTTTAACTTCACTTGGGATGGTGGGAGCAATGATCTGGACTTTGATATCACATCTCACTGAAGGCACTTTCTGTTCAACAAGGGCATCGTGATCGTCGTTGCCAAATTCTTTCTCGGTGTCATCATCAGGTGGAAGGGAAAGACGATTTGTTCTTGCATACGAGCTGATTGGCCTCAGGAGTGCTCCAACCACGCAGATGTTGAGCCACAGACCGCCAAGCAGTAGCATGGCTCCCTTGATAGAGAACTCGTCAATGAGGAAGGAAATCAGCGGAGCCATCACCAGGCTTCCCACAGACGCTCCAGCAAAGGCAATTCCGTTTGCGAAGGTCCGACGTTTCTCAAAATATCTTCCCAATGTGGCCAGAATTGGCCCATCAGCTACACCTACAGCCCCTCCTGAAGGCAGAAAGACATGTAGGGATAAAAAACAACAGGTCTCCAAACTGCCGCAGGACAGTTTGTTTCTTGTCGGGTCAAGCAGCATTGGCATTGAGCTGGCCTGGCAGAAACCTTAGAGAATGCTGCTGCTACAATGCACATAGTATCAGTGACATTCCAGCAGGACATGTGCATTCCTGTTGGATATCTTTGTTGTAAAGTTCAAGATCGACTCAGCTCAATGAATGTCCGCATGTGGTGAAGGCTCTGAGTGCGAGACTCTCATTAGAACTTTTCATTTCACATTCCAGCCTTTTCAAAGCAAAGGGTAGGAGAACAAAGGTGCTCCCTGGCAATTCCTCCTGAAAAAATCCTCACAGGACAACACCTTTGATGGATTGTTTGCTATTTTACATTGCAACACCACGCCATCAACGGATAGACATCACACAAATGATTTTCAAGTTGTGCTCATGAAAATCAAAGAACTGCACGCAACAAGTAACAGCAACAAGGGTTAGCGTTAGCCCGCTTCCGAAGCCAACAGGAAATCTGCTTGTATTTTGGCCGTGAAATTCTTACCAAAAAGCAAGCCAAATGCTGCCACGGCAATCCACACATTGGGCGCGTTACCAGTAGCGATGATTCCAGCACAGGCCACAACTCCTCCGAACACAGACATCATCCGAGCAGAGTACGAGTCACTCAGTCTTCCCGATATTGGTGCTGTATTGACAGAGAAAAGAAATTTATTTTTACAGTGTGATCGCGACAGCTTTTGACCCACACTCAAGGTACCGAGGGGAATGTTTTTGGAGTTCCCGATGCAGATCATTCAGAACAAAGTCATCTTTTGCACACCCGTCGCATGCTTCGTTCCTGTTGGAGGCTTTCGCGACATAAGAATGCACTGGGCACAAGACCGAAATTGCAAGATTTATTTGAGGATGGCAATTTGACGGAAACCTGCAGGCTGTGATTTCTCAGGTTCCAGGCACACAACAACTGAAGGTCTCATCCACAAAAGAAGCGTGTCTCATGTCGAGAATAATTACCTTGCAGGCTATTATGACATCAAGAATACAAACCAAGAACAAAATTATTACTCGCACTTCTGGAATCATACGGTGACTTGTCCTTGTGCAAGGTTGAGACTCTAAACATAAATTTACATGTCCAGAGAGTGTTCTTCAAGATAGAGTGTACTTTTGGGTTTTGGGACAACAGAGTGTACGGACCAAAAGGATTGAAACCGCGCACTTTTGGGCTTTGGGACAACAGACAGCAACAAAGCTTTCGTCGCAGCAAAGTTTCTACCACGCCAGAGTGTTTACAAGTGTGAAGCAAGCCAACATTGGGTCACCAATGACATTCTTGTCACTCGTGCAGAACAGTTAACATTTATAAGGATCGTTAGTGTGTCCCATCGATCACATTTATAGATCCTGGTTGACAGAAATCGTTTACATTTGCACAAAAAGGCTCTAGCGTGTTTTGAAACATCCAGAAGCTCGTACGTAGTGTTTGACTTCAAAATTCCACGAATCTCTTCTGAGCGGATCCGGCAGAATCCGGAGTTCACAATGATTTTTCACGCATCCTCCAGAGAAATTGTTGTTTTTGAGAAAAAAAAATTCTGGTGAGGTCCTTTGGTTTCCTTGCTGCAATTCAAGAGGAAAAGACTCACAAATCAGCATCGCGACAATCCCGAATGCCAGACCGATGATTCCAGTTTCCGTCGGGCTGCTCTGGAACAGGCTGATGAACTCCACGTACAGGAGCCCATAGCTTTTTATGGTACCTCCCATGATGAAGTTCCATGTCGTCACAGCTGCAATACAAATCAAAACAAGAATACAAAAATTGATCGGTATTACATAAGCGCACAAGGTTTTAAAAGTCATGAAATCCAAACGTTTTCGTAGATTACATCGCGGGGTTTTCTGCGGGATCAATTCTTCATTTCTAATCTATTTGATGTCTCATAAGTTATGTTTTATGGATTAAACGATCGAACGTATGAATTATTTTAATGCTCCACGATGCAACAGGAATTGATTTTGCTCAGAAGTTCTTGAAAAGATGGAACAAAACAAACAAGGTATACCGACTAACACCATCCAGGCCCATCCTCTGTCGATTGGAAGCTCAGCATTTCTGTCATGTCTTTCCTTCATTTTACCATGTAATCCCAACGGAACACTTTTGGTGACTTCTTATTCTTCCTGTGTACTACAACCATTTGTGATCTTCTTTTGAACTGAAATGTCCAAAAAATATTTTTCTGTTTCAGAGAAAAAAAGTGACTGTGTGTCACAGTCCATCAAAACAAGAGCGGTCAAAATCCTTTTGGTTTCTAATCACGCACACAAAGCTTTTTTGTCTTTCTTCTGCAATCGCGCAGCTGGTTCCCAGATCCTTGATAAAGTGTCTTCTTTGTCACGCACGCAAAGTTCTTTTCTTGTTCTCCCAGTCGTCCAGCTGTTTCCAGATGCTTCACAAAAGACAAACGTCCTCTTTGTTGAGGTTGTTCATGGTGAGAATCACCCTTAACAAAATCAAACGTAATCAAGCACTCATGACAGTTTTTGGTACGTTGAAAAACGTTGCGCAAATGGTGCTCGGGTTGGCTAGGTATGGCTGAAACAACATTAATAATTCATGAGTCGTGTCTCTCTGTTGTTGCCTGGTTGTGCACTTGTTTTATGACAACTGGTTCGATGGCTGATCATCGTGATTGAAAACACAGCCATGGAAAGACGCGTGCAGAAATTATGGCACCAGGTTCAGCTTTGATCTACAGTCAACCTGGAGCACAGGAAGTATGCCACACAAAGTCAATGACAATGAAAATGGAACCAAAACTCCATCCTCTTCACCACGTCACTTTGACCGAGATAATTGCATGATCTGAGCTGTTTTCTACGTCCATGCATTCTAAATGCATGGCAGGAAGTTCTGTCTTCCCGTGTGCAGATCATTTTCTTCTCCATCTTTAGTCTTCCGACGTGGTATGGAAACGTGCCTTTGCATGCCTGCCCTTTCCATTGAGGTCCACGCAAGTTTTACCAATGAAAAAAAAAAAAAAAAGGATGGCATTAGTAACTACTGGCATTCCATCGCGACTTGTCGTCGGAGTTTTGCCGTCTGCGGTTTTAGTGTTTTCTTGTTGTTGTTTTTTTTTCTTTCTTTCTTGGTTTGCAATCAAAACTTATTTGTTTTGTACATTTTTGAATGTTGTAAACAAATGCATTTTCGCCTGCCCAAAAATCAATTTCTGTTTCTGATTTCCTACACAAATGCCTTGTTGGTACGTTCAACCTGGTGCTACGGGGTGACGTACCCTGTTCACCAAGAACAGGACCCCAAGCTTGAGTGGAGTTCCTTGCAACAAAGTACATGTAAAAGTGCGTTGTGCTGGTTTAACAGTGCAAATGGTAAAAATGGATGACACCTGATGAAACATGACGGAATCACGTGTTTATAAAACTTGAGGAAACCCACACGAAACATGACACACCTCATGTAGACTCATTCCGACATTGGACATTAATAATTGTTCTTTTCATTCGAACAAGTGCGTCATGTGTGCACAGACCGCCGGATAGTTTTTTTTTCATCTATAGAAGCGCACACCCCATGCAACTTTGAATCCAGGATGATGATGAGAGGCCCAGAACCTGAAGTCAGAAGTTCAATCGTAGGGGTGCTCCAGTGGGAATTCCAAAACAACCCCAAGCATTGCCAAAAAGGCACAGTTCCTTTGGTAAGGCTGCGCCCAGGTTAGCAAACCCAGAAATGACCAAAAACAGGGAGAGCTGGGCATGTCAAAACAACACTGGTGTCCACTTCATTCCAAAAATCTGTCTTGCATGTGCAGCCTATGCCGAGGTTCCAAGAGCCCCTTCTTCATGGTACAAAATCGTGTGCATTACGTAAGGAATATTTCACGAAGCTTGTAAAATATTCAGTGTATTCAACAAGATATTTTGCAGAGGTGAAAATGAGTTTCTGGA
>JAAUYG010003922.1_pt1 | contig 12898 bp, 20 predicted proteins | sample 7278091 | NCBI WGS metagenome assembly JAAUYG01 (sample SAMN14350201, study PRJNA611818) | marine sediment metagenome | isolation source: surface marine sediment (0.6m) | place: French Polynesia: Moorea | collected 2018-08
CATAGCCCTATAGTCCTAGTTTCTCTGTACCAAATATGGAGGTAAAATGTTGTATAGTTTCCAAGCCACAGGGCCTCAAAATTGGCCAAAGTGGCCCACTTGGGACCTTTGGTAGCCATTTTGGTCAACATTTTGCAAGATTTGAGCATGGGTTCTATTTCCAAAAATATTCCCCTCAATGAGCTCTTTCAGCTCAGCCAATCATAGGGGGGGGGGTCCTGCCATGGACAGACAGACCACCAGATGACATCGCAGAGTGACTTGTAGAGTCGCTCCTTGCTAGCAGCAAGGCGCGACTAAAAATGCACGATTTTGAAGGAAGTCACAACCCAGAAATGTCGGGTTTTTGGCCTCTCGTTAATGGCAGGATTTTATAAGTATCAGCGAGAACTGTCAGTCGTCCATAGTTGGCTGTCTGGAAGCGACACGTGCGTTTTTTGGCCGCAAAATTGAAAGCGGCGCATTCTAAACTGGTCACCTGCCTGGTGGCTGCGTTGTTTTAGTCATCACAGATGGGGACCCCAACCCTGGCCCCAAACAATCATGTCGTGACCTGAGCACAGCAGCGCGGCTCTGACGCTGACAAGGGGCTTCGTGTGCGTTGTTTCGTGTGTTCCATTTTCAACGGGAACAAGAATCGTTGCTGCACTGAACTCACGCGAAGCGCTTCCGTAGAGTGCCGTGCTGTGGGCTGGAGGTGGAGGGGAGGGATGGTTTCCCCGACAGCTTAACGGATGGAACACTTTGGTGACTGCAACACTCGCCCAACCAAAACCGCTTGGGTGTTCTCATTCGACCAGATTTATGACCAAGGCATTTCTCTGTGTTTTCAGGTGGGTAACTCTTGACCAATCAGAGACGTCAAGATGAGTTCCCCACCTCTCACAAAGGTAAGAATCCCACTGTTAGAACAGCACATCAGTTATGCCGACTTGAGAGATGACAGGGATGGATCACTCTTGACCAGCAGTCTGACAGTGCCATTGTCATCGCACCCCACTGAACGAAAATGTCGGCGGTTGACGTTTCAAAATGCTTCAGTTGTTGCAACACACAAAGCACAAGCATTGTTACCAGGGGGTGACCCGTTCGCAATCCAGAGCTTCAACAGAATTCTTGTCACTATTGTTGACGACCGGAAATAAGTGTTGTTTGTTTGTGCTTGCAACTCCAGCGGAAGAGCTCGTCGCCCAAGACGCCCCCTAGCAGCAAGCGGAAGCGGAAACAGACGCAGATGTTCGAGTTCCAGGACGCGACCCCGAGAGGCGCCCACAGGAGTACCCCGCCCGTCGAGATCGCATTCGACAAGGGAGCCTTTCTGGCCATCAAGGCTGACACAGGTTCGCCAGGGGACAGGAAAAAAAAAGAAGAAAGGGCACATGTCACGTGCTACTAGAACTGATGTCAGAGGGCGGCAGTGGATCTTGTGTTAAACTGCATTTCCCATTGCACTCACATCCCAGATTTTCTGTGGAACTTTAGAATTTTCCAGTGACCACTGCACAGGGATAACAAGGACCTTCAGGACAGTGCTGTTTCTTGCAGGAGAGAGCAACCTGCACCAAGGCTGAATGAAATTCCTTGCTAAGAACTGAAACCCAAATGCGCACGAAGTAAATGCCTTTCACTTTTGCAAGGGCAGTGGAATTGCCTGCTGGGAAGGTACTACAGGAACATTGGGTGTATGACTCAAGTAATTTCCCTGTGCGCCCTTCCCGTTGCAGGTCCGTTCTATGTGTGCCAGGCGGCGCAGAACGTGACGGAGAAGGCCGTGAAGGCGCAGCGGGCGTTCCGCATCCACTGGCTGGAGGTGGACAAGGCGCCGAACCTGTACCGCCTGGCGTACGACGATGTGCTCGACCCCCAGACCGTCATCTGCGAGGTGAGCGTCAGGCGCGGGTCACAGTGCGGGAACAGCAATGCCAATCTCTGTCTTGTGTACCGTCATCATCCACACGCAGAAACGCGCACTGGCACCTCATGCGCAACCCAACTTTTCAGCGGCAAAAATCTGGTTGTCTTTCCAGAGACACAGCAAAACTCGCACCCACATACAATGCCACCTCTTCTTTCCTTGCTGAAACTTTGCGAAAAAAGTGTGCGCAATACATCGATGGGTGATTGCTATATTTTCCCGTATGTCTGTCTGTCATGTCTCTGTGTCTATCTCTCTATCACTGTCTCTCGTCTGTCTTTACGCGTCTCGTTGCGTCTGTCTCGAGATCTGCTTTAGTGTAGTGTGGGGCTTAAAAGATTTCAATTGAACCAAGTCAGTCACAGTTTCAGAGGGAAAATTTATTGTTTCTGATGTGCTGATCTCTTGTTCAGACGTCTTTGCGCAAGGTGGACAAAACCAAGTACCGGATGGAGGACGAAGAGACGGAGCGAATCAAGAAGCTGATCAAAGCGGCTGAACAGTGCTCAGACCCGTACAAACTCGACAGATGTGAGTGCCGCTCCTGTATCCCGATTCCTCAGGCGAAGCAGCGGGGTTTTCATAGTTTTCCTGCGACTTTATTTGCCAAGATTTGTGTGCTTTCGCAAACAATTTTCTGAGCTGAAGGTGAATCTGCTGGAAAGGCCAAGGGAACAGACACCCGTCAAGAGTTGGAAGTTGTGCATGGGGATTCGTCAACCTGAGGGTACACCCATGAAACCTGTTTCCTCAAGGTTGAGGTCATGCTGCAGAATCCGAAGAAAGAGTTCGTTTTCGGGGTTCAGCGCTTATTGCAGTCACTGCGGTGTGTGTGTATGTCCGTGCAAATGCCATTCCATTGAGGGAGCCGGGGGGGGGGGTAATGGAATGGCATGTCAGGGCAGACTTAGGAAGGCTTGTGGACTCTGGCAAAATGTCGTGCTGCACGAATTTGTTCACTGTCCTCACGTTTTCACGCTGTACAGTCAGTGTACTTGTTGGAGTTGAAACACCCACACACCGGAATTCACGTCGTGTCCCAGGATGCTCATCGCTCTGTTGTTCGTGTGCTTGCAGCTTTGTTTGAGCCCGTGACCAAGAAACAGAAAACAGAAGAGGAAGACAAAACCAATGCCATTCAAGTAAACTCTACAAGTACCCCAGGGACAGCGAAGAAAAAATCTGGTAAGGGTTCTTCTTTGCCCGCGAGGGGCGATTCATGGCGGCACAAGGGAAGGTTTTGTGCTGCAATTAGCTAACCCCAAGTTAGCTAACCTCCACCCCGAGACATGACCTGATCAGGTGACAGGAGCAACATGAGCACGGGACACAAACAGTATTTTCTTGTTTCGATGCCGAAAAGGCAGTGTGCACCGTCTTTCGCAATGACAGGTCGACACAGGTGCGAATTTCTTTTTCCATTGTGGAAGTGAGAAAAACTCATGCCCCAGAAAACCGCACACAGTTTTGATCTTGAATCACAGCGTTCTTTGATGTGGACTGTTCTGTTGCGCAGTTCGGAATCGGAGGAGGAAGGTGGTCGCGGCAGAGGAGAGCTACGCGCACGCGCAGGACACTGAGGCTGAGGCAGCCACACCCAAACGAGAAGTGAAGCAGCGACAGCGCAAGGCGAAGAAGGAAACTCCGGAAGAGGCCACACCACCACCGCCGAGAAAGCGGCAGAGGCGAGAGAAACAGAACCAAGAACCAGAACCAGTAAAGGAGGAAGTGGTGGAGGTTTGTGTCATGATGAAACAACGAAGATAAAGAAGAGGGGGGTGGTGGCGGAAGTCAAGGTGAAGCTGGAAATTTGCTGTTCTACTTTATAGCTCTACAAACAGACAGTGAATTCACTTGGGATTATGAAATGAATTTGTGTTGAATCAAAGAGAAAAATAGTCGCGGGTGCGAAATCTGCAAGCAAACACGTGCGCACATGAATTTGGAACCGGGTCCCTTTTGGTTTTGTTCCTGGTTTGTTGACGTGCGTATCTTTGTTCATTACAGCCACCACCGCTACGGAAAACCAAATCAGAGCCGAGACCGGCGCTGTCCAGGAAAGCGACAATCAGCCTGAAGAAGCAGAAATCACTCGCGAGTATGAAGTCTCTGCAAAAGAAAGGTCAGGCGGCTGTTTCCCTTTTCGTCTTTCGTCGCGCTTTGTACGATTACGGGCGATTGTTTCAATAGGGAGTTTTAGCTTCACGTAGACGTGAGAACAAAACGTGCTCCAAAACGTGATCTAAATGCAAATCTACTTCTGTGATTGGCCAATGCCCCAGAAAAGCACATATAAGTGTACGTTTTTGCTCCACGTACACGTGAAGCTAAAACTCCCTAATCTCTCTGCGGTGTTCACGTGTGTCTGTCTTCCCCTCCCCCAAAAAAATTTTTTTTGAGAATCCATTCCCCAGTTGTCAATGGATGTGTCTGGTGCAACGCAGTTTGCTTGTGTGTGTGTCCTTCCGGTTGTGGATCCTTGGCTCACGATTGCGACGTGTTCTGTTTCAGACACTCTGGTGAAAAAGGCGCAGGAGATCAAAAGGAAAGTCTTGTCGTCAAAGATCAAAAAGTCAGCCAAGGCAGGTGAGAAAAGTGTGTGTGTTTGTGAGTCTGTGACTGTGATGACACTAGCTTTGGGCACAAAACTGCAAACCAATCCCAAAGTTTCCGATGATATTTTCAGGGGCGAAAAAAGCCAAGGAAACCAAACCGAAGAAAGTGCGAGAGAAGAAACCTCCGAAACCGAAGGTTGACCGAACAGACCCGAACAGAAGACTCGTGCCGAATGACAAGGTCACTGTCTGGGAGAAAGATCCGCTGTTCGAGTCCAAGTGAGTCACTACTGCGCTGCCATCACAGCACGGGATTGAAGCGAAAACAGCAGCAAAACGCCAGTGTAGGGTGCCTCATGTGGCATTCCCCAGTTTCGTCTTTGTCTGAGATGGTTCCCCATGTCTGCCAAAATTAATGGAACGGATTCTTGCTGACAACTTTATGCATGAAACAGCATCCGACCCGATTGGGTTGGGTCGGGCCACTGTGCTGCCGGGTGTGAGCTTGGCCAAAGCACCTTTGACCATGAATGAGCTGGTACCCAGGGGGGAAGCCTCTGAAAAACGCCACTCTGGTACATCAAAAAAAAAAAAAAAAAAAAAAATTCCGACGTTCGTTCGTCTTCAGGGAGAAGCTGCCGTTCATCTCAGTGCGCGCTCACTCGAAGCTTCTGTTCCGAGCCGTCATCACCAAGGACCACAAGCTGCTGCAAGATCTCATGAACAATGAGAAGCAAATCGGCTCGGTAAGCAATGCACTGCATTGGGGATTTTTGAAAAAAAAAAAAGAAAAAGAGAAAGATACCGTGGTGAGGAAAAACCTTCGGGGTGAGGTGACAAGTGTAAATGCTCCGAGAAAGGACATAACATCTTATTTCGTGTAGTTTCTTTGTTTTCGAGAAGTGTCAATGCCAGTGGTGTGTCTGGATCCAGATCAGAAACGTCAAGAGCTTGAACAAGACGTTCGTCCCTTCGTGGTGTTGTTGAAAAGTATTGACCAACAATGTACAGCACAAAAGCCAGCAGAACAAAAAGGGAAGATGTTGTTTCGGTTCAAATGCGAAATTCTGCTACGCGCGCACAGGCACGCACACACAAGCTTTGACTTGCAGGCAATGTTCAACATCTGTATCCACACGATTTTGCTTTGCTGACTCTGATGATGTTCGGCGCATTGCAGCTGGAGGAGCTGCGCTCGCTGAACGTGCCGCTGACGCCGCTGCACTACGCGCTGCTCAACGAGGACGACAGGGCGCTCCAGGTGCTGCGCCCCGAGATGTGGGGCCCCTGGGAGCAGCGCAGGAAGCGGGCGCCGGACACAATTAGCGTGCTGCAGCCCGAGTCCACTGGCACGTGAGTACAGCGCAGCGCCCTCTGGCGAATTCATACTGACGAGTATTGTGTTCATAGTGAGAAATCATTTCTTGCAAGGGTGAATGCTCTTGCAGTGCCACAAACGCAATGCTTTTTGAGAGTGCAATCCTGCAGCAGTTTAATCTGGTCTTGAATTTCTTGTTGTGAGAAAATTACTCGCAAGTGTGAATGGGCCTTTGCGCACGTGTTCCTTGTGGTGCATAGCACAGTTCTGAGGTGAAGATATGGGTGCCAATTCACCGCTTCGCCCGGTTTAGTCCGCGCGTTTGAAACAGGAAACGCGTGAAGACGTCCAAGGCCTCGTTCACACAGGATGCGGAGGTGCTCGCAAAGGGAAGACAATAGAACTCAATGTTGGCAGTTGGACTGTTCACACACTTCACACAGGACACCAGCAAGATCAAAACATTTGGAAGCAAAGTGCGAAATCTGCTTCCGTGTCCTGTGCCTAAAACTCGCAACAAGGCTTAACGGTCATTCATTGCTTCCTGTCTCCAACCCAACAAAGGGAGAAAAAATCCACCCTCCCTCATGCATCAAAGTTGCTCCCCTTCGTGCCCTTCATAACTTGTTTCACCACATGAAAACTAGATTGCAAACAGATGCGCACAAAACCGCTTCTATGTACATTCACTCGCAGGTACAACTGGAGGTCCCTGAACGTGAAGAAGATTCGAGCGGTTCAGTTGAGTCGTGGAGGCAAAGAGGGGAACAACGCTCTCACCAAAGTTAGTCTCTGCTCCAATATCTATCGAGATCAGTTCTGTCCAAAAAGAAAGAGACCTGGACATAAGTCCTGAGGTTCCTCCCGTGTACAACGTTTTGAGTCGAAGTTGGGGAAAATGAAGACTTTTGTTCTTCTCTCCTCTTTTGCTTTGCCCCCTCTATTGTTCTGTTTTGTGCGCAAATTTTGTCGTCAGTGAAACGAATTTGATTCAGTTGAACATCTCTGACTCTTTATTTTGCAGGACTTGCAGCGCTCCGGAGAATACGTCGAGCCATTGGATTTCGCCTTGAAGCACAACGTCTCTTTGAAAACTTTGGATTTCCTGGTGACACAGGGAGACTGCAGTGATCAGGTATGTTGAGGCTTCTGGTTGGCCAAGAGGGTAATCAAGTGACCAGTAACGGCGGCTGTGATTGGTCAGTTGCATTGGTGCAGGGGAAATGGTTTGCGTTTTGCTTGCCGACTGAATACGGCGTGCACTCGTAGGCCAATTCAGCCGTGAGCTGGCTGCGAATTCCCTTGCATCGTGGTGTCAGGAAGTTCGCGCATAAGTAAGACTGATTCTGTGGTTATTCCTGCCTGCAGATTGCAAAAAAAGGAATTTCAACGCTAATTTCCAAGCTATTCTGGTCCACCCACTTCCCGAAAATGTTGTGTGAAAAGTTGGAGCCACTTTCACCCCTCCTCCCCACCGCCCTGTTGCAGGGTCCATTAATCAGTTGTGATGAGTCTTCAGTCAGGTCCAGTTCACACAGTACGCCGAAGCAGATTTGCCTGCAAATCCTTTGGTGTTGCTTGCAAGTTGTGTGAACGCTCCCATTTGCAGGAATGTGTTTCGTTAACAGGACCTAAGATTTCAAGAAGATTGTGACTGCTGTTATTGCCTTGTGTCAGTGATCACTTTCTTCTGCAGGAGTACCTGGTGAGGTCGAAAATAGTGAAGGCGGTGAAAGCGGGACACCGGAGTCTAGCCGCGCAGCTCATGGAGCGAGCCATGAAGCACTTCGACAGCGGATTCAACGCCCTGCACAAAGAGGTCTGTCAGTGCAAAACCACAGAAACTCAAAAAAAAAAAAAAAAATCACAAAATTTTTCACGGAACAACAACTCCCCAAAAATTATCCATCAAGATGCAAATACAAAGAGATTGAAAAACAAACCAACAGCGTAAAGGATGGGTTTGTCAATTTCTGTTCGACAGGCGCTGACTCTTTCCGACAAGGAAGCGTTCAGTATGCAGCTGAGGGAAGCATCGGTGAAGAAGAATCCGTCTGAGAATGAAAAGGTGGAAGTTTGTTCTCGTAAACCTGGGTGATCAGCCAATCACAGTGAATTCAGGTTCTGGATGAAGCGCTGCAGTTCTTGCTCGTCCAAGCATGCTTCTTTCCTTGCAACTAAAACTCGTTGTTTCTCGCGCAGATGACGCCGATCCACTGCGCCGCCATCAACCCGAACAGCCGGGCGCTGCAGCAGCTGCTGGCGGCGTGCCCCGAGTTCAACCTGCAGGACGCCGCCAAGTGGCGCCCCATACACTACGCCGCGGTATGCGAGAGCACGGCGCCCCTCCAGTACCTCCTCAAACAGTACGTACCGCTCCAGTACCTCCTCAAACAGTATGTACACGTTAATCCGACAAAAGCAGTTCAAACTGTTGTTGCCTTGGAAGGGCCCTGTCCTCAGTTCACTCTGATGTGCTCTTGATTGGTTGTCGGGGGAATGCAGAAATATCATTCATCGAAACTTGTGTTTGTTCACATTGGACAGGACGGACATATTCCTTTGTTGAAAAGTAAATTCGAAACATGCTGTGTATTGGTCATCTCTTTGGGAGCATCTTGTAGTGGTGTTGTTTGGCCCATTCCTCCTGTTTTGACTGTGGAATTTTCTCGTGATTGCAGGGGAATCAGCGCAGAGGAGGCCAATGGAGAGGGACACACACCCATCGCGCTCGCCTGTCAGACCGGGCGACACGAGAACGTGAAGCTTCTGCTGGAGAAAGCCAGAGGTCAGCAATGTTGTTTTGTTTTGCTCTGTTCATGCGCGAAATTTCTCTTTTTCAAGCCAATTCCTGTGGTGTGGAAAGGCCTTCGAAAAACCACACAATATGTCTTCTGTCCCTCATGGGAAAAAATGAAATTTCTTCCGAATCCAGTGCTTGTGTCTGCATATCTTCTTTGTTCGTGCAGAGCGAGACATGGCGGTGGAGTCGTTGAACAAGAAGGCGGGACCGGGAGGTGTGAACAGGGCGCTCAGGTCCAGCTGGTGCCCCATACACTTCGCCGTGGAGGCCGGACACCAGCAAGTCGTCAAGGTAAAGGAGAGGCGAACACACGCAATCGAAAGAAACAAAAAAGGATGACTGCAATATAAACCCACTATTGAACTTGTCCGAAAGTGCAGGTGTTCGACAGAAATTGCCCAGAACATTTTGCTGGAGATGTTGCGCATTTCCTTTTCGCTCATGTCAAGTGAGAGTTTCGCAATCACTTATCAGTGGAGACTAAATCTGTTCAAATGATTGGTGTGTCCATACATCCGCCCGTCGGCCCATGTGTGATTCTCCCCTCTCCCCCTTGCCATCCCACTCGAAACCCCCCGCAGCGTGCCGCAGAAGCACTTCTGAAACGTGAGTTCAGCAGCGTTGTAAGCATCTTGTTCTCTCTCACTCTGTGCAGGTGTTGCTGGATAACGGCGGAGACGTGAACCGGCCGCTGAACGCGACGTTTTCTCGCGCTACGCCGCTCATGCTCGCGGCGCAGAACGGAGACCTGGAGATGACCCGACTCCTCGTCTCCCGCAAAGCCAAAATCGAAATGCCGGGTGAGTAAAGGACGTTTCACACGGGTCAAGGCGTTGTGCTTTGGTTACTAACATTTGTGCGTGTGTCTTTGTCCCACTCACCTGGCCCACGCCACGCCATTGGACAAGCGACACAGGGCACACGTACAGGTACAACCTGGAAGCTTTCTCTGCGTCCTTGACTCTTTGTGCCTCCTTCGCCTTTGGCCCAACGTCCACAACAACGATGTTCATGATGGTGCACCTCGCTGTTTTGAAATCTGCTTCCGTTGTCGGTTATTTCCCGGCAGAGAAAACTGCAATCCTGTCCGGAGAGTAGTTCTGTCAGCATACAGTTATGGGGTGACACGCTACACTCAGCTTTCAACTGGCTCATTCCGCCAACAAAAAAGACTTGGAAATAACATTCTGTGTATCACTTACATCCCTCTGCCAAAGTGACGCAAATTTCTTCATGACAATGTGGTTGTTCCAGTCTCACTTCCAGCAAGAAACACTGTGGTGAGGTCACAGATGACAATGAGATGAGCAATCTTCTTGCTGCAGATAAGCTGAAGCGGACAGCAGTGATCTACGCCTGCACAGACGGCAACGCCAACGTGTTGTCCTTCCTGCTGTCCAGAGGCAGCAACCCCAACGCCACTGACACTTCAGGCAAGTATCAAACGGCCGTTACTGACGTTCGGAACGTAGCAACCCCAACGCCAGTTATTTATCAAGCAGGTCAGAAACAGAACTGTTTGATTTTTGTTTGATCAAACAGTTCTGTTGCTGACCTTCCACCAGAGCTGATTATGACGCGGGAAGATGGACCCAATCCTGTTTGAGAAAAATTGACCTCGCTTTGCGGTGTTGCTGTGCTGATTGTATCCGCCAGTCTCGTTTATCTTCACGGCATCACCATGCTGACTCTGATTGGCTGTTGTGATTGCAGGGAACAGTGCCTTGCACTCTGTTCTGATTGGTTGATATGATTGCAGGGAACAGCGCCTTGCACTCTGTTCTGATGGGTTGATATGATTGCAGGGAACAGCGCCTTGCACTACGCGTGTGCGTACGGCTGGTACTTCTGCGTGAAGCTGCTGCTCGAGGCGGGAGCCGAACCCGACCCGCCCAACGACTGGAAGGTCAGATCCCAAACACGAGAGAGGCAGGGGGAGGCGAAAGACAGAAAAAAGGACGAGAAAAAAGAGGGAGAGAGATAGATTGGGAAATCCCTTTAGAACACCCCCCAGATTGCCCACGGAGGGGGAGGAGTTAGATACAGGGGACCTGACAGGGGGTGGGGGACAGGCAGCCTTTGCGCTTACTGTTCTGACCGTTGCTTGGCTTGATTTACCAACAAAGATTTGGTCTTGTCTCAAATACCTTGTGGACACTCTTTTAGACAGTTGCTCAAGCACTCAAAGAGACATTTGCGCGGCTTTATTTGATACTGTTGTGTTGCAGCCACAAATGTTTCCTCGCGTATGAATTTCCCTGTATTGTCGCGATTTGTCCGTCTCCTTGATCATCTACTCTGATTTCTACATGCTTCAGTTGACGCCGATGGGAGCAGCCTACCTGAAGGGTCACCACGGCCTCGCCAAGTACATGATGGATGTGCCGGGCGTCAACGTCGACTTCCAGGACGACACAGGTGATGTCGCGCACCTTTGTGTTTTGTTGTGCGACGTCCCATAAAGGAGTTGCATTTCGGTGGTTTGACACGACAGGGAGGCTGGCGTTTGTTCCACGTTTTCCAGGGGGGGAGGGGTCATGTTCTCCAAACTATGTTCCCCAAACCAATTGATGGGGGGACATCACACCCACAGTGTCTCTGCACTGCTTCTTGTTTCTTTTTGTGAGAGAATGAAAAGGACCTCGTGACCTTGTGGATCTCCCGCCCCCGCCCACTGCGCTGCTCCTCACACGGCGACCCCCTACACCGCACATCACAGTTCTAAGTCAACGCGAGTTCAATGCTGCAAGCATTCTTGTTTCTGTTGAAGGTATGACGGTTCTCTTGCGCGCCTTGGATGAAACGCCACTATCTACGGAATCATTCGAGAAAGTCAAGCAGCTCATCGAGGAGCGACACTCCGACCCAAACGTCTGCGACAAACAAGGCCGCAACGCGGTAGGTTGGGACCGAAGCGCCAAGGTGGCGTTGTCTGTGCGCACCAGTGGAAATTCAGCTTTTGGGAATTGATGTACTGCAAAGAAAAAGTTATTTATCCAGACAGGCACTCCTATCTCCCCCCCCAAAAAATCAACCACGCACACACACCATGGGATTTGACACTCTTTGTGGCTTGACTGAAGTTACGGCAACAGCCCCTGTTTGTTTTGTTTTGTAGTTTCATCACTTGGCCGCCAACACTCTGCCTTATGTCGATCAGGACGAACACGAAACGCTGTTTGGTGAAAAGGTAAGAAAAATAAAATGGGAAAAATGGGGAGGTACAAGAAGGAAACTGCTCCGTCAGGCAGAGGACAAGGAAACTTTGTGACGGCTGATTTTAGCATCCAAGTGGCGCTTGAAGAAGTAACAACTCGGCCTCTGCTTTTGTCAGAACCAATTGGCAGAAAAAAAGACCGAAAATAGTCCACAAGAGTGAAAAGACACCACTGGAAGTAAAACGAACATTTGTCAAGGCGCAGAAAAGCAATTTGTTGTGGTCATCGTGCCACACACAAACAGCATGTTTGACCAAAGTCAGTTCATTCGCTGCCAGCCGCAGGGTGTTTGCAAAACAGCACATCGAAGACAGGCATCACCACCTCTATAGGGAGTTGGCTGTTCCATCAGTGACACACCAAAGGTCCTGTCCTGGTAACCACTCGTTCAGTAAATACATTTGCGCCATTTTCAAAGGCCCGAATGAAAGAGCAAGAACCAAAACATGCGTTTGTTGCAGCTGCCTGACGGCGCGAGAAAGCACCGTGACGCGAATCGACGCCTGCGCAAAGAGGCTCTGGACGCCAGCAGTAGCATCGCCGACCTGCTCATCCGGGTCAAGTGCGACGCCGCCAGGCGCGACCACAGCAGCAGCACCATTATCGACGTCATGATCCGACAGGTACGTGCCAGCGCTTCATGCCGATTCACACACAGGGTAAGCGTCAGCTTTCCCTCGGAAAAATCAGATTTCGATTTTTGCCAGCCATCAGATTGCAAATGGCTTCCTTGGGTAAAAGTACTTGCTGTGTTCACTCAGCATTGAGGCTGAGAGCGAGGCAGTGTATGTGTCTCACTACAGAGGTAGGTAGATGTCGGAGCTTGATTGTGCTAAGTCCATTTATGGTCTGAGCACCTGATGGTTATGGCAGGGCAGCCATTCTGTGGTTCAGACAAAAATTGTGTCACAGACCCCCCCCCCCCCACAGAAGGTCTCCAAAGGCCATATGGGCAATACACAGTATACACATATGGGAGGTGGGCTGGATGTCACAGACCTCATGTCACACTTGGACCTGGGGGGGGGGGGGGGGGGGGGGGGGGGGGGGGGGGGGGGGGGGGGGGGGGGGGGGGGGGGGGGGGGGGGG
>JAAUYG010038064.1_pt1 | contig 12898 bp, 8 predicted proteins | sample 7278091 | NCBI WGS metagenome assembly JAAUYG01 (sample SAMN14350201, study PRJNA611818) | marine sediment metagenome | isolation source: surface marine sediment (0.6m) | place: French Polynesia: Moorea | collected 2018-08
CCCCCCCCCGCTTCCCACACCCCCAAAAAAATAAAAAAAAACCCCCCACCCCACCAACTATCTCACTATAACAAACTCCCTCTCACACTCACTCACTATCACAAAAAAAAAAAAAAAAAAAAAGAAAAGAAAAAAAAAACTTGCATAGCATGGAATGGGATACTCCATCCCATATTTGACCTTTGACCTTAAGATGACAGATACGGAAGATTACATGTAACGAACAGACTGGATCGTCCGTAACAGAAGCCCCAGTCCAGGTCACTGCATTATCAGATTCACTCGCGGGATCCATCTCTGTTCGATCAGGAAAGCTGCCTGCGCGGCTAGTGAGCTTTGGGGTATCGAAGAGGGAGAGAAAGAGAAAGCGTCAGAGTGTCTTCGGTACGGCGTGTTCCAGTGTTTATCCGTCCGAGGGACTAGGGCCAGTTTACACAGACAAACAACAATCCTTCACCCCCACACACACGCACACACACGCTGACTTACGAGAGCAGGAAGTGGGAAGGGTGGGCTGTAAGTTCGGTGAGGGAGGGTGAGTTTGCGGCGCTATCAGCGTCGATTTAGATAGCAGTTGCCCTGGTTTGGAGTGGAATCAGCTGATCTCGGCCTGTTGTTACATTCGGTTCGGTAGCAAAGGCAGTTTCTATCGGAAGTCAGTATTTGCATACCCGTATATGTCATACTATGATTATTTAAGAGATGTCTTGGGCCATATTAATAACGTTACTTTAATGGGGACTGAGCACAGTTGTGGAATGGCGCAATACAAATCAATACAAATCTAATGATTGATTGACTGCACACATCATACCTGTAAGCCTTTGGTAGAGCTTTTTGCAATAAGCCGTTTGCGCGCTTTTCCAACGCGTGAAGAGAAAATAACTTACAAATATAATTGTTAATTCTCTACGCATTTAAATGTTAACCATATCATTGTAGAAAATCATGAAGGTTAACAAGCATATTTTTGACTCCTATCCTATGCCTGTTGCATAAGATAAGAGACTTAGCAAGTGGTCATATAACGTACAGTTTTATAAGGGTCACACATTCGCAGGATGCATGCGTCACAAAACTTAGTCGTTTATGGAATACCAACTTAGTCGTTTATGGAATACCCATCCTCAGACATGAAAACAACAAACATCTTTCTTCACGTACCTTGTGCTTGAGTTACACATAACGAATAACATCTATGGATAACATTGGTTCTTATCTTTCATGACCAGCCTAAATCTGAAGAAACTTGCTCTTTGTTGGCTGATCTATAAATTTGGCTTATATTGCACCCGGTTGTGCTCTACAAACGTTCAAGCATCGGATAGTTATGACGAACGCCCATCACTGAAGTGTAACACCCGCGTTTCATAGACACAACAATCCCCAAAGCCAGACTAAACGACCTTACCGTAGAAAGGGTAGGCCGGCAAAGGAAAACTGCAAAAGCGAGCATATTTATATAAATACCTAAACAAGCCAACGGACCTGTTTACCCTTTTAAAATCGTTTCTGCTGAGGTGTGTTGGTCATATAGGCTTTAACACAAGAGGCCATTTAACGCGGTTTGCGTAATATTCAAATCACGTATATTCAGCGTAGGCTCACGCAAGGCCTTTTGTATGTGAACTTATATTCTCCGTACTGCCGTACCTGTTATGTTAGCTTGCACAATATACTGCTAGGGTCTGAGCTATTTATACAGTAGAATTTTGACAGGCATATTGGGTTCACCCAAGAACACCAAATTACCGTGCAAGATCAGTCGTCAAATCAAAGTCCTTCGTTTGGCAAGTGTTCATTGAAGCATGACTAAACACGCGCATCTCATTAAGACGTAACACTGTATACTATCGCAGAGAAGTGTTATCACGTAGTAAGGGGGCTAAACATTGAAAAGACGTAGCCTTGCGATTGATCGCAAATTGATGGGAACACAAATTCAGAAGGTTCGTTCGTCAACCTAGGTGATATTTTGTTTTAGTAAATTCTATTGACATAGTTCTGTTTTGTAGGCAGATGGTAGCTTCATTAACCGTATAGCTTACTTTAGGGCTTTGTACATGATAACATTGCCATTGGATTGCCATTACCCACAATGCAGCAATCAGGTCTCATGCGCGTACCAATTACTCAGAGATCTATGCAAACAGGGTCATGTTCATCCTAGCGTTTCGTAATCCTCTGCTTGGCCCAATATACCAACCATCATATGGGTGCAAAAATCATAACATTAAAAGGCTAAAATCACTCACATCTGCCACTCAAAAACATAAAGGACCGCGCTCAAGACCAGGCCAACCACCTCACACGAGCACGTGCCTACGCAGTAAGCTATTCTCTATGCCTTGCACCCGGAAGAGCTTGGGTCTGCTTGGATGTTATTATTCTCCCAACAGAATACTCACCTACTCCCCACTTCCTCCTTTCCGACTTTTACCCCGCCTTTTCCTCTCTGGAAGGACCCCACCCAGACCTGGCGTTCTCCAAAATACTCAAAATCGCCTTTTTTGCTTAAGCCAACAATTTGCGCTTTGTGAGTGACCAAAAATTGGACTTATAAGTCAAATATTAGACTTGCTTCCATGTGTTTGGGAGCCCCGCCCATACCAACGTTTTCTCAGCCCTAAACATACATACACCGCAATGGCAAGTGCGATGGGGGAGGGGGGATAATTAACTTCCCCTTCGCTGTTCCTTCAAGTTTCTTCTTCTTCTTCTTCTTCTTCTTCTTCTTCTTCTTCTTCTTCTTCTTCTTCTTCTTCTTCTTCTTCTTCTTCTTCTTCCCCCCCTCTCTCTCTGTCTCTCGTGCACAAGACAGGTGAACAGACACGTTTTTTTCGGTGCGTAAAAGGGGATCCCTTACGATGATTCGAGGAGTTAAAGGCAGGGCGAAAAACAGCAGCTGAATCCGGAAGACAGACTGTCGTCCATAGCGATAAATATTTCGTTTCCTGCGGTTGTGTTTTCTGGGCCTGCAGAATCGTGCTGCGGTTTATCCGAAACTCAGCTGTGACCTGCACGTGTGTGTTTGGCACGTGGCCACTCTTACCATACCTGATACGAGTTGCTGATCGTACACGGGTTTCTGCTGGTGTAGTAAGATCACCAACAAAAAATACGATTATTTAAGGAGGTCCAAACTAATTTAAGTTCTGCTGACCGGTGACACCTTTTATCCAACCAATCACAATCAATATGAGCTCAGCCAATCATATTATTTTACACAACAGTAAAACCTGACCAATCACAGCGGTGGAATCAATGTTGAAACTTCGAATCACAGGGTACACTACAATTTGCCTTTCTATCTTGCTAAATGAATATCGGTACTTCAAAATGAACAGCCGGCTAAATTTCACACTGAAACTTTCGGCATAAATTTACCGAGTGTCCAATACGTAAGCTAGGTAATGGCCAAACTAAGCTTTAAGAAATGCTCTGGCGATAAATGAGTTTAATAAGTGTGTGAGCCTACAATGGGAAGGTTTCTTAAAAAAATGTAACTGTAAGATGTTTTATAGATTTTGCAGATGATAATTACCGTTGTGTCTATATTATCATTATAGCCATTGACATTAGTTATATCATCACATTTCATTTCTCTTTCATCTCATCAAGTCATTGGCGGTCTATAGGACTAATGTTTCATTGTTATATGTACCTACACATAGTGCGTGAAACGAATGTTATTCTATTCGAGCATAGGCTTATTAGAAATTAAATATCTATGCATTCCTCGAAAAATAACTATTTCATACCAAACCTGTTACAGCAAGCGAGCATAACCCACCGCAGATGTAGGCAAACTGTGCACAACAAGCCCCCGATTGATGTTGGTTCAACCGAGTACTGTCTACACACTAGAAGCAATTCGGCCATAAACTGACTCCGTACAAGCTTTTTCTCTCTCACTCATAACTCGGATCGAATCTCTATGACGTCTGCTCCTAGCCTAGATCCCTTCATCCTCCTTCATAATTCAGTTTTAGTTCATTCATACCCACACATAATTTGCCCTCAAGGGCCCGCCTTATACAACCGGGAGGTTATGAGGTTTGCGATATCGCTGACTTTAGCAATGTAGATCCCCGGGCCACTGCCCCCCGCCAACCCCACCCCATGGATGCGGATATAAATCTAATATTATGGCGATTAAATAAGATAGAAATGCCAGGCATAGTCACGTTTAAAAGAGGCAAGGGGGTGGTGTCGAGGGCGCTCAAAGCCTTTTCAAGGTTGCGCGGACGTACAAGCGGGACTGTGGTATCACAGACGGCGGATACCAACACGTTGAGGTATGCTTCCGCTTTGGAACTGCAAGACGTGCAGGTACCGGAAATAGACCGGGGATAACGCCAGGAAATCGCCTAAATCGAGAAGAGTTTGCATTTATGCAACTCTCAGCGGTTAGAAGCCGCACGGAATACTAATAGTTCAATTATGGAAACTTTAAGGCCATATAAGGAAAAGAACAATGGAAGAGTTCAAAATGGTAATTCCAACTTCAATCCATAGCCTTTTAGGAGCCTATACAAAGACGTGGTAATGGTTGGCTTACGTAAGACAGTTGTGTTTTTATGTGTAGTAAAGGTCACCTGTGAAATACGCTGTTGCTAGTATGTTGTCACCATTTAATGTCATGCAGACAAGTGTCTATGCTGTATTTTATTCTGTATTGGCGAGACTTTTCGGCATCTGGAGGAATAATAAAATCATCATCATCATCATCATCATCATCATCATCATCATCATCATCATCATCACCATCATCATCAACGCCAGGAAATCGCACAAATCCATAATGGAAGCAGTGCTGAGTGATTACAGTTCAATCTACACTTCAATGCCATCCAGGGAAAGGAACCATCTGACAATTTGAAACTACTCCAACTCTTTTATCTTTACTCCAAACCTTTACTTTTATTCTGTTAAATTTAAAACAATCATACGCGCATGAAACTTGCTTCATGTGTGCAAATGTGAGTTGCAACATGACACGATTATATTAATCTAGGTATCTAGTTATAATCAATGTACATTTCTATAAATGCACAGGTGCATTGTGGGATATTCCAACACAGGTACATGTATATATTCAGAAGTTGACACCGATCTGTAAATGTACAGAAATGCCATTGGATCGTTTAATACTTTCAGGCATGTGGTTAAGGCTACCGGCGAACGAACTTGGAAACTATGGCCTTGTTTCCACGGTGGCAAGCAAGCAAGCGGGTTGGTTATCTGTTTTAATTACGCTCGGTGCTTATGCACAGAAATAGGTTACTATCCATCATTCTTAAAATAGACCGTAACGCACCTCTACCGCGCTTCCAACTCCGCTTGGAGGACTAAATGAGTTGCGGGGCGGGTGGGCGTATCCCTACTAACCTCAACTAAGTTTGGAAAACAAAAAAGCAGGGCTGAAGCCGTCTGCTGGGGAAGATGGGTACTTATGTACAATAGAAGTCGGTGCCATGTAGTGCAAAGATAAGAAAATATGCCGTATTTAACCACTAAGGACTTTGTCACATATCGTCATGGTCATGGTGGTGTCATTACTCTTAGTCACAGTTGATTAGGTTTTTACGCGTTTAGGTCTACACAATATATTCATAGGGACGATTGTCCATGGACACCCGTTGAAATCTCCTACACAGTCTTTGTAAACTACGTCACACATTTTATATCCAGCAATAGTATTTATTTCTCTTCTGTTTCTACAGTACTACATCAATCAATCGTTAGATTTGTATTGCGCCATTCCACAACTGTGCTCATGGCGCAGAGCCACCATATGCTCTTGTGCTACTAAGCACTTATGCGTTTACTTCAAAACTTTTAGGATTCAAATTCAAAATCATGTGACTATGCATGTACATATACATGTACATGTATTTACAATACATTTATTTGCCTTAGCTTAAGATCTCCAAAATAAACTGTCATTTAAAATGCGAATATAAGGATACTTCACAAATTTTCTTTCATTTTTTTTTCTGTTCCTGTTGTGTGTCTTTAGTGTGCGTTCATTTGACTATTTGCTTGTTTTGTTTGTTTGTTTGAGAATAACCCAACCACAGTCCAGTTACTGGTAATGCTGTCGCAGCCTCTCCATCTGTATAGTGACCACGCAGAAAGAGTTATTTAACCACTTCCCCCATTGCAGACATCTCTGGCCGTCGACACCTAGGCAGTATTCTGCCACCATAAAGTGGGCTTCAAGGGTCAGTTGGCGTTGGTCAGCCTCTCCTAAGACAAGGATTAGCAGCAGTTAATGCTTGTTTTCGTACGTTGGGGTCAGTGGCCAAACCCTTGGATCCAAGGAGGGGAATATTCCCGGGAAGGGATCATCTCACAAAGCCACATTCTGTAAGGACTGGTTATGGCACATATTAACCAAGGTAAAAATCGGATTACTTGTACTCAAATCGGTTTAAATGTTGAATTTTAAGAACATGTGGTAAGTTAATGATATTAATGAGCTGTAATGGTTTAGTCTGCAAGGAGCATATTAAAATGATATTTCGACCCAAAGAGATGCAATTTAATGTACAAGATATTCGCTACTTGAAACTAACGGTGGCAGATAATATACAAATATATATCGAAAATATTTCTAACGGTATTTGCCTGTGGTCCTTAAAAGACAATAAATGCTTCTCAAAACATGGGTCTTATAGCGCTATTGCTTACTATAATGTGACTAATCGAAAAACAAGTTTAATAGGAAATTTTTGAATAGACACAGGCAATGTAAATGCGTATAATAGAAATGCAAAACTGTAATTGCGAACATTTGGTGTTGCAGATCTAATCCGTTTTGACTCTGAGAGCACCCCCTAAATCGAAAGGTGAGGTGAGGTTTCAATTTGCCCTTGGTGCTACGCCTTCTGCTTCCACTGGTGTAGGCATCGGTCTGGTAACCTTGGCATGGGCAGCGCAGAAGTTCTCTGGTCCACAGATCAGCACTGCGTGGAGCTGCTCCGAGGGATTATAACAAGACAAAGAGCCAAGATGAAGGAATTTTTCAATCGGAGATCTTGTACTTTTCGTCTGTGTGTATGCACATGTTTATTTCGGTTCACGGTCTTACAAACACTGCAGTATTACTATGCGGTTTACAAAAAAAAACATGAGCCAAGGCCATAGCTGGAAGTTACAAATAGCTGCAAATTGAGTCATATGGATTTGATCTTTCTTGACAGACAAACTACATGCTATTATATAAAAGACGGACGACCTGAAACAGGAATTTGAACCCAAAAAATTGCGTCTTCTTTGGATTATTAGGAATGTTTGTTTACGAAAAGCATCTGAAAGTACCCATGGCGAAATGCTTTGTACTATGAAAAAAGGTCAAGAATTTATCACGACCTTAAGTAAATGGCTGTCCTACGAGGTTTCAATGTTATATACAGTGTAATCTTATTATAAATGTAAATCAGAATTTGACCTTCATAACTGAAACTTAATTTTAAGACAACGTCAGCACAGTACCAGGGTTGGCCGCTTGACCTTGACCGTGGCATTCTATCCTATTTCTGTTGCAAAAAAAAAGAAAAATAAGTTTGGAGACGACCCCTCTGGTGGCTGACCCCCACCAGCCCGGCAGCTGGGACGGTTTCTTGTTTTCTTTGGGCCTGGGACCTGCTTAGAAGGAAGAGGGCATAAGGTAAGCTATGTGAAGCTTTCGTTTAAGTAGTCAGGAAAATGCTCACTTACGTGTGATGTTAGCCTTTATATCGCGGACAACAGAGACGAAATCATAAACAGATATTCGACGCGGTATTCCACTGTTGCGAGCCAGAAACAACACGGAATCCTCCAACAATTAACTGGCTCGGAACCTGACACCACACCACAGATATTACAGATAGACTGGAGTTAGAGATTGCATCCGTCATTTATCCATAATTTGGACTGATTAAAGTGTATTTCTCTTAAGTCCCCCAGAATTCGAAAGTAAAGGAAAAAAATCTCAGGTTTCCATAGCCTGCCAGAAAGTGATATGACAAAAATTCCCATCAATATAATCGGCAAGTCTCGAAGGAGTTCGGCAAGGATGGGTCGGCTCCTAGAAAAATATTGGGTTTTAAAACGAACTTATGTATCACCATTCACCTTGACAACGATTGTCTTTCTAATGATTAAGAAACCATTAGTGGACTTAAGATTTTTCAAGAAACTGGCCCCAAGTCCCTCGCTGCCAGAGTAAGTGTGCCATAAGGACGACAGAGTCATGAATTCCGACTGAACATGCTAAAGATCGATACGCTGTACTGGGCAGTATACATGGCCAAATACAGGCCGAAAGTGAAGAATGCTGCCATTGTCCAAACTAAGACGACGAGAAGACGAAGACAGCCTGGCAAGACCCTGCGAAAGATCAACACGCTAACAAGGTTTCACAGAAGACCGAGATGCTGACAAAGTCCTCAGAAGGCCAAGGCACTGACAAGGTTCCCCAGAAGGCCAAGGCTCTGACAAGGCTCCCAAGAAGACCAAAGCACTGACAAGGTTCCCCAGAGGGCCAAAGCTCTGACAAGGTTCCCAAGAAGACCAAAGCACTGATAAGGTTCCCCAGAAGACCAAGACACTGACAAGGTTCCCCAGAAGACCAAGGCACTGACAAGGTTCCCCAGAAGACCAAGGCACTGACAAGGTTCCCCAGAAGACCAGTGCATGGACTAGGTTCCCTAGAAATCTCAGACACTGACAAGGTCCCTAGGGGAACAAGGTGCCCTGGAGAACCAAGACATTGACAAAGTTTCCCAGAAGATGAAAACGCTGACAATGGTCCTTCCAAGACCGAGCAGTGCGACATACTGCAGAGAGTGTTTACAAGAAGACCATAATAAAAGCTGAGTGATGCGCTTCACTAGAGGACCAATGCGCAGGTAACGTTTACGACAAGAAAGAGAAGCTGCATTGAATCCTTATCAGCTTTCGCCCAGTGCCAACTTAGTGCCAGGAAATGATGTTACAAATACGTACTTCTCTGGTATGCTGCAACGCTGTGAGATCTCGTGGTTTATCAGCATGCAGTTATAACCATGGTACAGCTTTGTACTCTTTGCTTCCCAAAAGAACAGTGCGGCATTTGTTATTGCCGGCAAATAATCTTTTCAACTAATCTCAGCTCTACCCGACTTCTGTTGCACATGTAGTTCGCAGTAGACAATTACAGGTGTAATCTAACAGCCCCGTGACCATACCCCCACCCCCACCCCTGGCCCAACCCCAGAAAAGCAGCAAGCCCACAATGTTTAGTGCCATGCATCACTAAGCAACAGTTAAAAAACTACTCAAGGTGTATTGATGCGAATCAGGTCATAATAAGACAATAATGTCTATTCCTGTTTGTTAGATAGATTTGATATTAAATGAATACCGACATGTAAATGTAGATTGGAAGTACATTCCAACTCAGATCTCTTTTGCATACTGGGTATCATACACCTGGCCCATTCATTTCCATCTGCTGCAGAACAAAAATTTTGGAAAAGTCTTGACCCAATATTTTGGAAAAGTTTTGACCCAATGCAATCTGGCCAGTAACGAATATTTGGGTTGACCGAAACTAAACATAATGTAGCCCAAAACGGCAAAAAATGGAAACGAAGGGACATGTGCAAAACATTAAAGTAATCTCAGCATTTCTCAAAAGTAGAGTTAACCTCGCGAAAATTGATGCTGAGTATATCTGTAAATGAGTATGGTATTATGCAATCTGCTCCAATATCTGATTTATGTGACACTTGATCTGGGCATTCCATGCGACATGCATGATGGCAACATCAGGGATGATGCTATCGAAAAGGTTTGAATAGAAAACATCACCCGACTTTATCGTTCTCTAAAATTGGACTCATCTGTTTTCTTTGGGGGACTTGAATCCTTCTTCCTCCGACGCTGGATTATTTCTAGAATGGCTGCCCCGAAGCAGTAGCTCATATTTCTCCAGGCTGGATGTTACAACGAAATCATCCAGCCAGTGCACATTTTAGCGGCAGTTTAATCAACCCAGATTTTATGTGGTACCAGGATTGCAGACTGAGAGATAGCATCAGCAAGCGAAAGAGAACGTCCCCGGTGGAATCCTACCAGATTGTTTGCCTTTCTTTGTGCGAACTTTTCTTGCGCGCGGACTAACACAGAGCACCACTCTTCCGAGGCACCTGAATGAATGACCGGACTGCAGCAGAAGAAGAGCTTCGATTAGGACAGCCTCGGTACAGCGTTTTATTAGATATTTATTGCTGCTCTTTGTTCTTAAAGGTACTATTTTTTTTCTTCAAACAGTCCAAATTAAAGAGCCATACGCGCTGGATGATCCAGCCCCTAAGTGGTCGGTACCTGTACGGGTGCCCATTAGTAAATGTCAAAGCGCGCTGCCGCAGTTTTCCCGCCCTCAGCTGCCGCAATCTATCGTCTGCTGCGAGGAAGGAAATGGTAGATGGCCACACGATCCGCTTCTGTGTACGGGGTGGAGAATGGGTCATAATACCCAACCGTGCGGGGGCGAGCGAGGTCACCCGCGTACACGTGCATCTTTAAAATTGATGACGTGGTATTCTCGTTCGTGCGATTATTCGTAGCGATTTGCGAGTAGTACTTGCGCTCCTTTTTTTTCCACATAGTGAGTCGACGAGGACGCCGCTTTGCTATTGAGGAGCATTTAGATATTGCAGTTCTGCTCAGAATTGAAATATCAACAAGTGACTGTGTGAACTGTAGGTCGCTATGGAGACCTCCATCCAGCACGTGCTCACGAGCACCTGTCCGTTCTTCCACCCACACGACCATAAAGGCTGCCACCCCATTCTTAGCTTGAGGGGTGTTTGGATTGACGAGAGTGCTTGGCTCATCGTAAACCTGACCAAACCAGTCTCACTGATCGAATGCACAACGGCGAGGCAAACGTTTCAGAAATTAACAGTTCAACTGAGGCATATGCGTAGGATCATAGATTGAAACTACCAGAGACGATTTAATTTGGTGCTTGATTTCTGACAACGCTTTTTTTGCAAACTTTCATCCCACCCCATCTCCGTTTCCTCCTCATTTTTTTTTTGTTTGTTTGTTTTTTTTTGTTTTGTTTGTTTTATTCCCCGAATGCACTGATACATCAAACGCATTCTCCTTAATCTTAAGCGTTTTCAGCAAACCTTTTTGCTGAATTTTGCTGTCATCATGGTTGCAGTTCTCGAACAATACTTAAGTGTCCATTTTCACTTAGGTCAGATTCTCTGCCAGCCAATCATATCGCTCAGATCAGTGACTTAAGTCAAAACGTAGACGTAAGTATTTTCGGGAAGCCAAGCCCATGTCTCACCTTCGGCTCCTGGTTCGAGCCATCCATCAGTTGCATGCTCTGACTACGCTCGGCGCGCTGTCGCCGCCGGGGTGTCTGGATTATTAGCTCGCCTTGCTGGACCGTCCAACACGGCGGCCCGCTCCTCTCTCGTCAACAATGCTCTGGGACGCGTCACGCAATTCAGAAGCAAGACGCGCAGTTCCATGATCTTGTTTTGTTATCCAAAAAGAGCCCCGTTCAGGCGTCCCGTTTCAGGGCACCTACCATTGGTAGTCGTTGTTGGCACAAACAAGTCGAAGGCAACTGTAATCCAAGGATCCTTTTCGAGGCATGGAAAAAAGGTCGGACGGTCTCAACCAATGCACACCTCTGCAAATGCCGTATCTGAATTTACCAACTGAACTCTTTTTTTCTTGGAAAAAAGCGCTTTCTATAAGCAAAATGTACCTAGGCCTCAGACGGTAACGCTATCCAGATTCCGATGCATCGTTTCTCCAGAAGCCTGTTGACATGACTATTTTAGGAAAGCCGAGATCCAGAAGAGCTACACGGTGCTCATTGACGCCTGTTCCTGCTTAATTCATTATTGTCCGAAGGCACCGTCCACTGACGTAGGTGTTACGTCATCATGATCACATGATGCCGGGTCAGATTCCGGCAAACATTAGCCAGGCCCCGGCTTCCGGTGGAATCCGCGAGATGTTCTGGATGATCGATGATATTGCCTAGCCTTCGGGATTGATATTAGATGCTTGCAGTGTGGACTGACGGAAGCTTAATATCCAGACCGCTCGGCCTATATGGATCGTGAGGAGGTTAGAGCGGCACGTGCCCTCTGGGCAGCGCCGGAACTGACGGAAAGCCTGCAGACCGGTATTCTCGGCAAATAACTCCTTGCCCTACCAGCCTTGGCGTTTTAAAGCAAAGAAGACACACACCGAACTAAATCACTTTAGGACAAACTAGTTTGCCGTTTTTCCTGATATTTTTGTGCCTGGCTGAATATATCCTATGGCCCGAAATCTACAGATGTGCGAACGGCAGATGGTTCGTCGTTTTTGTTTTTTACCTTGTCTTTCTCTCTCTCTCTTCCTTCTTTCACTAAACCCACACCGTTTCTCCCTAGAATCGCAAGGTGCAGAAAACCACAATGAAGCAGCCTCCTTGCCCCCCTCCCACACTCTTCCGTACCTCTGCCTTTTTCTCTATTCCTCTTGCTCCCTATCCTTTGCTCTACCCCCCTGTTTGCTTCCATCCATTCCGGAGCCAATCAGATCCCGGTCTGTGGACTCGAGAGTGAATGGGGGAGTTCTACAAGGGTGTGTTCTGGAGCCTCACCTGTTTACTGTGTATGCCTGGCTGGCTGCCTCACTGGTGCGTCTTCGTATAGGTGTATGAATGCAAGAACCTGGATGTCTGGGAAGGCAAAAGCCAAGGGAGAGGGAGACGGAGAGAGAGAGAGAAAGAAAGAAAGAAAGAAAGAAAGAAAGAAAGAGAGAGAGAGAGAGAGAGAGAGAGAGAGAGAGAGAGAGAGAGAGAGAGAGAGAGAGAGAGAGAGAGAGAGAGAGAGAGAGAGAG
>JAAUYG010071641.1_pt1 | contig 12898 bp, 13 predicted proteins | sample 7278091 | NCBI WGS metagenome assembly JAAUYG01 (sample SAMN14350201, study PRJNA611818) | marine sediment metagenome | isolation source: surface marine sediment (0.6m) | place: French Polynesia: Moorea | collected 2018-08
ACCCCACCCACACCCGCTCTCCCGCCCCGCCGGGGGTTGGCGTTCGGGGCGCGGTCGCCGGCGCGATCCCCCCGCGCGGCGCGGCGGGGGGCGGCGGCCCCCCCCCTGAAAAGGTAAGTCATAAATGACAAGCAGAGTGAAAAGTGGTACCAGATAATAATTATGAAGAGATATTGTGACTACTGTTTGGCATTAATGATAAGAAATACATGGAGACTCCTCTTGTAAGCAGCACTTAACCATGTTAACCATCTTATCTTCAATACTTGTGACACCTAAGCAGAGCAGTCAGTCGCTTGTGTCTAGTTATATGTGGTTTGTTATTAGGCAGGGGTTATACTGTTCTACTAGTCTGTCTTGAAATTAGCGTTGTTAACAATATCCATTAGAAAAGGTACATGTTTACTTTGCATCTGAATCATGATAAAATATTTCATCCTACATATATATATGTACAGTGAAACTTGTATATATAAAGACCACCCCAGGTACCAACAACATGTGGTCCTTATACTCAGGTGGTCTTTATATGCAGCTTCAATAAGATGGAAAATATAACCCTGTGGACCTGAAAAATGTGGTCTTTATAAGCAGGTGGTCTTTATATAAGGTGGTCTTTAGAACAGGTTAGACTGTATATTCCTTCTGCTTTCCAGATTGAGAGCTCCCGAAGAAGTACTTGCAACTCAGATTCCGTGGCCTCGGCCAAGGAGCTGGAAGAGGACCATGATCTCGAAGGAACACACAAGACACGCAAGACACTCTTCCACAGCATTTTCATCCAGGAGTGCAAAACCAAACTGTTTGTATCCGGCCTGTGCATTGTGATAATAGCAAGCGTGGCTCTGATAGTGCATTTCTATCAGTCCAAGCTGTACGAGATGGCCCTGGGGAAACGAGTCATGTTTTATGAGGACACGCGCTTGTTGGAGGTGAGGGATGCTGAAAGAAACATTGTGCTGGAGGGCTCCCTGGCTGTTGGTCTGCAGGGCCATCCACTGCCGAACTTTTGCCATGGAAAACCCAAGGATGAAGAGTTCCATAAAGGCATATATCTGGATGAAGCGTGCCTGGTGTGGGAGGACAGGGCCACACTGTATATGAACTCTCATGCCGCAGATGATACAAATACAAGCTACTGCTATGACATTTCCTGGCAGAGTCACACTGAGAGCTTCATACCTCAGGATTGCTTCAGTTTAGATGGGGCTTACTGGTATGGTGGTGGTCTGATGTTCCAGCAAAAATGGCCAATGAATAGTGTTAGTCATCCAAAGATTCCCTTCACTGTTGGATCTAGGGAAAACCGGGACACGTTTGGGCCAGTTGTTGAGCCATACTGGATATCTTCGCATGGTGTCAACATCTATGTCGATCCAGAAACACCGCTTCATATAAGCTGGAGAGGACATCCTGACAAGCCAGATGTGACTGATAACAGCTTGTGTCTGTACGGGGACTATACCAACATCTCATTTTCCAGACCGTTCATTGATGCTCATCCCTTCCTCAACTACACAATTTGTGTGGGATCTGACATGAGAGAAGTCCATGAGAAGTATCTGGAAACTTTCAAGACCCCTCCCGAGGCATCTCCAAATGTGGCCTTATTTCTCAAGCCTGTGTGGTCCACCGGTGGTTACTTCAAGAGGAACATCTCTCAAGACGCACTAATGTTGTATTCACAAAGGATCTTAGACAGTGGCCTGGATTACAGTGCACTGGTGCTAGATGATGGATGGGAATCTCGGTACGGAGATCTGGAGTTCAATCCCGTGAAGTTTTCCAACCCTAAAGCTATGATAAATGATCTGCAAAGCAAAGGTTTCTCAGTTGTGATGGGAATTAAGCCATATGTGGAGCTGGACTCTGCATGGTTTGTGGAATCTGTTAAAGAAGGCATCCTCATTCGAGATGGTGGTGGTGAAGTGTCTGGTTTGACAAAACTTCATGGACAGGATTTGCCACGCGTCATAGTCGGTGCTCTAGATGTTACAGACATTTCTCAGAACTGGACTCTGAAAAGACTCCAAAATTTCTCCACAGAGTATTCTATTCATTCATTCAGCCTCACTGGGGGTGAATCTGACAATTTGCCATACAGACCAAATTTTGGAGATGGGATCAGTTCATCTCTGCAATATGCTGGTGCTCTCTCCCGATTAGTTAGCAGGTTCGGGGATCTGGCACAGAGCAGAATAGGTGCAAACACACAGGACATTCCTCTTGTAGTCAGACTACATGGATCTGAATCCTCGTGGAGCGACAACAATGGCCTGGCACATGTACTCCCCGCAGTACTTACGTTGGGGCTACTGGGATACCCATTTGTTCTCTCAGATGCTATTGGCGGAAATGCCTATGAGAAAACACCCTCTGAGGAGCTATATATCCGATGGCTTCAGCTGAGCACATTTGTTCCAATGGTCCATTTCTCCATCCCACCGTTTGCATTTAGCAATGAAACCCAAGAACTGGCCGTGAAGCTGATGCACCTGAGACGAAGGGAGATTGCTCCTGAGATCCAAAGAGTACTCCCCGAAGCGATGCAGCATCTTTTACCCATTGTCCGACCTCTGTGGTGGGGATGGCCATCTGATAACCAGACATTCACAGTGGAGTCCCAGTTCCTAGTAGGAGATCACATTCTGGTTGCACCAGTTCTGCAGGAAGGGGTGCGCCACAGAGACTTGTACCTTCCCACAGGATCCTGGTTAGACAAGGTGACCAATGACAATTATGTTGGACCGAAATGGCTTCGTGACTATCCAGTGCCGCGAGACACAGTGCCTTGGTTTGTTTTGGTCAGTACTGGACAGTCACAATAATCTATTGACAATAGACCTACATACAATAATTGTGTGTAGGTTGGAAGCATTCCACATTGAGATGTTCTCTTGGAATATCTGCTTATATATGGATCTTTTTTTAGAAGTACTCATACATGTACATGTTTACTTTATACAGTGAAACCTACCTTGAGAGACCACCTGTCTTGACAGATCACACATTTTGGGCAGAAGGACCTAAATTTCAATATAACTAAACCTGTCACCTGAGACCATTTGTTTTGACAGACCAAATTTTTGTGGCCAATATGGTGGTCTTTCAAGATAGATTCTACTGTATTATTTGGTGCGTCCTTCGCTTAATGTGCCTTGGATTCTTAAAAGTGCAATATTGTATGTATAATGTGTTAGGGCTGATAGTACATGTACATCAGTTTGATACAAATTTTATATTACCTACATAATAATTGTAATGAGTGCCTGGATTTTAGTCAACTGCTACATTGTATTTTATATGCAGAGCACGGATATTTTAGAATGAAGTTTAACCATATTGTGAGAATTCATGCAGGTTGGCTGAATTTCGTCAACAATGCAGAGAGGAATGTCACAAACCAATATTTACCTGTACAAGTTCGCCTAGCTGCTACAATGTGGTGTTCTTAGTTAAATAGCGACTCTGAAACTGCTGTGGTATATGTAACAGTGTAGGGCAAGACATTCGTGATAACCAGATGATTATATTCTAAAAATAAAACATGATTACATGTATGATTACATGTTTCTGTACTTTTTAGGAGCATGTACCTTCTGTTGGTTAATACTAGTACACCATATCCACTGGTACCTAGTAGTACTTTAGATAGCAATTTTATGTTGTAATTTACACACTCACATTTTACCGGTAGTTCAGTTTTAAATTTAGAAGGGTAAATGCTACGAATCAAAACTTGGATGTGTGTTACTTGGCAAGTATTTCCACTTCTCTGCAACGTGTACAAGCACCTTGTATACAATTCATAACTTGCCATTTTAGCTATAAATATTGTCCAGTATACCAGCTTCAACATATTCTGTGTGGTAGTGCAAGACGTGTTCATGTGTTATCATAGTCATGATCTTCATGCTCATATGTTTGAGTACTAGTACACTATTTTAGCCTGTATAAGACATTATCATCTTTTGAGACTGTATTCAAGTGTTAACCATTATGTATTGGTTATCTTCTACAGTGCTTTCAATGAATCAGATCATACATAGGTGAATGTATGAATTTATGGCATTGTTTCTTTTAGCTATTTACATGTATTCAACTTTTATTCACACCGTATATACCACCTCACAACTTTCATCATCCAAATCCTACTTGTTTCTTTTACATTACATAATTGCACCTTATCAATTCAATTCAAAAATTATTATTTCATTACTTAATACAATATGTTATAGTTCCAGCCTATCTCCCTACCCATATTCTATGTTCCTTTGCCTAGACGCACATGATTTCTTATCAAAGTTATTCAAGTGCGGAGACCGTCCGTATTGAAAACCGGAGACCGTCCGTATTGAAAACCGGAGACCACCTAATTTATGGCAGTATTTTTGATTTGGCTACAAGAAGAGCCATTATTCTAGCTTTCTGCAATACTAACACATTCAAGACCATAACTAGGGCATCCTTTTAAATCCAACACTGCTTGCATCAATTGCTGGGTATTTTTGTATCATATTAATAGTAGTAAACAGATATCTGTAAATGTTTTATACAATTATATTAATTAATTACATTATTTACATGTTTAAATCAGATTGAAACCAAACCACCATTACATATACATGAGATATTATTCATTCTTGACAGCCAGCCCTCATACAAAAGTCACTGGAAAGGGTTCTACAGATAGATGCAAAACCTTTCGGCACCTGGCTAGCAAAGATGCATGTGTACTTGAGATTGTGCACTCATCCACCTTGCCTGCCTAACTGGCCTTAATGGTAGCCTTGTCTGGTAGATTTCCAATGGAGCACGTTAACTTTTGCCAGTATGAGACTGCTTACCAAGAGAAACTAAAGATAAAAGAAAAAAGTACTAGGTCAGTCATTTTCAATTTATGCTTTAAATTTTTTTTGAGTCCATTTGAATATTCTGGTGAATATTTGAGTCCATTTAGTGTGATAGAGTTGACTCAAACCAGCCAATGCTTTAATGTGAAAAGGAGAATGGAATGAATATCTCAAATTCCTCACATTTTAACATATTTAATGGCAATAGTATATTGACAGTGAATGTTTCTGGACTCTGGTCCAATCATAATATGATGTGATAATTATTAAGTACTGCTCACAGAGTTGTAATCTAGAAAGTTCATCCCAAATTTTTGACAGAAAATAAGCGCCATGATGTGATCCAGATATCCTATGACTGTCCTAAATATTGAGTGCTTTGTCAAAAATTCTACACTGTCACATTTATCTTCAAGCATTTAAACATTTTGTATGTAGTAACAAGTAGCCACTGTAACATCTGTTGTAACCACTGCATAAATCACACAATTATACTTTTTGTTCACGAAGTTCCTATAATCGATAGTAAGCCCCAGCTATCAATTGTCATATCAAGGGAGTTGATCTTGCCGACTGATCTTTGATTCGAGTCGATTATCGGCCCACCTCTCCCTGCACTATAGCTAGAAGTTACATAAGTGTTTGAATTATCACTTCTACAACAAAATTTATTTTTTGTTATGACAATTCTTACTTGCCATGTAGCAATTTATCTTAAGTGAAAGGAATAGAGTTAAACTTTAATTTCATTGTACTAGCTAGAATTTTTTCCCAAGATACCGGCATATATTTCAACATTTTGAGCATCTGCTTTTCTAGGTCTAGTGTTACATTCTGTTCTCACTTTTGTTGGTATTATATTATTTATATAAATAGTCAGAAGAAGAGATTCTGATTGCATTTGGGTCCATATTCGTCTTGTCATTTTCACTAGCTTGGACCTTTGGTCAAGTATTTTCAGAAAGCATTCCTTGTTATTTGGCTTATCATTGTGTGAAGTTTATTTTGCGTTTGACTTTTGGGCAGTTTCCCAAATGATTAAAGGTTTTGCATGTATAACATCTTTTGTCATATATACATGTAGCTGATCTCAAAGGTGAACTACTTGACTGTATTAATAAGAAACTATCGAGTGTTGTCAAATGTCTGGGTCAAATTTCTTGAAAATACTTACCGGGTAAGTCTAAGTTTTGACTGGAGTCACCAATATGAGCAATGTGATTGACTAAGAATTTGACCTAAGTCAAAACTTTAAACTTAAGTATTTTGGAAATTCCAGCCCTGATTGTTCAGTATAAATTTTTACTCGAGATGTTGCATTGTCTTTTTTCTGCTTTAACTCATTTCATGTTTTACAAAATGGTTCATTTCATGCTGTGCATTCATTTTATTGTTGAAAGATTTAATTCTGTGCAATGGAATCCTGTCTGAAAATCAAATTGTGAAATAGCTATTTAAATCCAAAAGTAGCCACATGCATGAGATTAGAAATTTGATTGTTTATCACAGATAGCAACCTTCTAGTTTTGAATTGGTCATAAATACCAAATATGTGTCCAACAAAACCAAACAGGATAATGTGATATGGAAAAGTAGACAGTAGTACTTAGTCTGATTGTTTTTTGTTTGGTACCACATGTAGCATCAGAAACAATTCTCTTGCCTGCAACAATTACAAATGCAGATCATATATTAATATCGATGGTTAACAATGAACATAGGTTTAGTCATTAAGCTTTTAATTTATCTGTATACATACAAGTGCAGCTGGGCATTATCTATACAATCCACATACATGTACACTGCTCTGCATGCATATATACAATATACCCCATGTACTCCAGATTAGTAACTGTAGGTATGGTGAAATATCACCATTGTGAAATAAAAATGTGTGATAGGTGCATTACACAACGTGTACATGTATAGCATAGTTAATGCTCATCCATATACACACTAAATTGTTCGGTATAGGCCTTTTTAAATACTGCCAGCTCTGCTGGGCGGGTTTTTTTGTGATGCTCCTGTGCATCTCTGTGTTTGTGTGTATGTGTCTGTTGAAAAGATATATCAAAATGTATTTAAGCAATCAATGTCATTTTTGGTAGGAGGTTTCCCTCTGACTGCTGACCCAGAGCTGAAGTGATTCGATTTTGAGAAAAATTGCCTCTGGGTAAATATGGGTGTGGAGGATCTGAAAATTTGGCCTAATGATAAGAGATCATTAGGAGAATAATTTTTAGGCGGCTTTGACAGCAAAACGGTAAGGGATAGACATGTAGTTACTATTATACATTAATAGGAAGTCATGTATGGGGAGTGAAATGGCACCATTAGTCGAGCTCTCAGATTTTGAAGGTTTATATTGCATACAAGACCGAGTTAGGCCATTGTTATACTATTAAATACCAATATGATATAACAGACTCCAATGGCACCATCAGATTTGATTTTAAGTGACTTTAAAAGGTCAAACTCAATGTCACTCAGATTTCAAAACCTTAAATCTGACAAAGGAGCTGAGTTATCTGAGTTATGTTACTATGAAACACTAATAGGAAACCATATATGAAGAGTCCAAAGGCACCATTAGATTTGACTTTAAGGGGTCAAAGTCAAGGTTACTCAGATTTTGAAGGCTTATACATGTATCTCATAAAGGAGCCGAGTTAGGCTATAATGTTACCCGGTACTATTAATCACTAATAGGATATATATGGGGGTCCAATGGCACCTTTTGATTTGAACATGGGTGACTTTGAGAGGTCAAAGTCAAGGTCACTCAGACTTTGAAGGCTTAAATCTCATAAAAGACCTGATTTAGGCCATATGTTACTATTTAAACACTAATATGGTATCGTATATGGGGAGTCCAATGGCACCATCATATTTGGCCTTAAGTGACCTTGAAAGGTCAAAGTCAAGGTCACTCAGATTTTGAGTGGTAAGAGATCTGTATGCTGTACATATACATGCCAGTTATTTAGTTACTTTATATTAATCTGGATGTCACAATGTAGTTTTTTGACAGCTAGGCAAGGTTTTCAGCTGTCCAAGCGGCCTTTCTTGTTAAAGTTAGCATTTGCTCCTTACATTGTGCTGTATACATTGTGCTGTATATGTATTGTTAAAATCAAGAAACTTCACTTGAAACTGGTATATAATACCAAGTATTATTACGTTTGGCACTAACAGGAAGTCATTCATGGAGAGAGGTACATGTAGTCTCTTCCATATATAAAAGTTTATTAGCACCATACTGGAGTGATATACATGTACAGTATACAGTGGTATAGTTTTCATATGAACAATATTACACTGGAGAATTTAGCTTCCCCTTTTACCTTGAGTATCGTTACAAGGTCAAATTGATGCCTGCAAATTAAATACGTTATTACGTTGTCTTCTATATGCCATACAAATCACAGCAGCCCAACTCAAATTTGTGTGTGTTCAAGGAGCGTCCAGTTTGTTTTGGGACAGATTAAGTTTGATTTAATTTTAATGGCGCATGTGATTATTTGCATACCAGTGTAAGATTTATTTTTCTTATGCTTCTTAATACACTGTGACAATTCTTCATAAATCACATTATGTTTTCAGAAATGAACCTATAGTCTATATATTTAGCTGATGTAAAATTAAGTTCATAACTTCATATAAGCATAATTCCTCATGTATATCAGAATTTATGAAACTACATATTAGTATTGTAACATTGGCTTAGTCACTGGTGCCTGTAGTACACACACTCTTAGAGTCTGACGTTTGTGATATTGTATGTGCAGCCTGGCTAATATATTTGGTTCTGTTCGCAATATGGAGATAAAAGAAAAGTGTATTTAAAAATTGTGAAGTACACTTTTGCCTATTCTTGCAAACCACTATGTATGTGTATTCAGTTGGAGTATATATAACTGATTATAGTTACAATAATTTGTTATGAGATTGTTGCAATAAATATCAATGAAGCAGTGAAGTTTGATGCATTATACTAATGCTTACTGTTTTGAGGTGTATCATGATATACACCTACATGACACAGTTCTCGATTGTATCATATTTGAGTTTTATCTGAGGCCATCTGAAACTACATTATTGATGATAATTACAAGGACAGGTATATTGTTTAGATGCTGCCAATTGTTAGCCCAATCTGTTTTCATCACTGCTAGGATCTATATTCACACCTGTATACATCCGGCAGAATTTTTTATGCTTTGAATAAAGAACATATAATGCAGTTTCTCCAAAATTAGCATCAAAGCCCAATGGACCTGATAAACGCAGTAGTGTACATTTGGTCCCAAGAAGTCGAGGCATGTGCCTACACAAATTTTTCCAAAGCTGTAAGGATCTTAATAGGGAGTATTTGGCGCCACAAATTCGCAGTATGAATAATTGGTTTCATTCGGAAGCCAAAGTACCTTTGTCATGTCACTACTCTTTAGCCAATCATATTGCGACAAAAGCTTCGCCAATTGTTAGATGTCTCTGTTTTCGCGCCTTTATCCTTCTTCGGTATCTTTGGAAAATTTTCCTGCCAAGGGGTTTAAAATAATCCCTGTTCAGGATATATGTCCTAAGACCAGTCTAGTATGGAAACTTTGACATAACTTACCTACAGTCAAACCTCATATGTACCCCTGAATTGTGTTATGAAAATTTATTGAAAAATCATACGCGAATTCATGTAATCTACAGTCGATATTATAATTCACATCACAGTTACTATAGTGTATACACAACTGTACCCCATGTGCATTCTACACACTTCCGAATGAATATCTCTATGTAACAGACAATATTTACCTTCCTTTGATTCATGATACAAAGAAACAAAGAGACCGTCAAGCAGCACACAGACAATGAGGTGAAAGATATAAGTACCCCAGGCTGGATTTGCATGACCCATTGATCTCAAGCCAAACTTTTTACCATTGAACCAACATGTTACTTAACTGTGGTATTACTCCTGGGCCATTACAGCTCCATTGACAATATATTTCATTTAGAAATATTTCACTGTACTCCCGGGACTGTACTCAGTGCAGCTATATAGGAAAATATTAAAACAAAAAAGAAAAAACCTTGTACATCTAACTTATTTCGCCTATTCGCCGTGAAGTTCTCGTGATAAACAGAACCATGTTAGAATTATTTGAAATCTAAAGGACATTAATTAAGATTCTAACGGCAGAAATGTATTTTACGTTATGTAAAATGCCGCACAGGTCCGTGTAATTACACACTCGGAATCGCAGAATAAATTGTCATAAACTGTAGTCACGTGGTTCAGCTTTCGGCATGGCTGCGAATAACTATTTTGGTTTTACACACGGCGGTACTCAATATAGGTAGTTATTGTGACAATTTGTATTTATATTTTTGGTAAAGCAAAGCTTGGTGGTTATGTAGAAATTCTAATGACTTCGTCCTTATGGTGGCTTTGCACAAAAACTTAATTTAAAGTGGCCGGTCATGAAAATAAAATTCAACATGGCGGCTGAACCGAACAAGGGTCACACAGCACTTTGTGCTAGGGCTAATTGAAATCAATAGCGTCTTTATCAGTTTACCTGTTTTGTAGTTTACCTGTGTATCTTTACATCATGATTCAACTTTTTCGGCATATTAAATAAATCTTGACTTTTTTGTGGGCAGAAATCGCACGAAATATAATGCCAGTCGACTCGAGACTCAAATTCAAAACATCACCAGCTCATTGATTCAGCATTTCAGTAAGAACCTGGGAACAGGCTGTATGGTTCAGAATCTGGCACAAGCGTGGCAGTTGTGTTTGTATACAGTATATAGTTATAGCTTTTAACCAGTTCATGTTGACTCTGCATTGTTGGAACTTTGTCTTTAAATGGTAGGATAAGTGTCATAATTAATGATCTGTGTTTTGTTTGGTTCAGTGCCCAGCCCGCTGCCGCAGCAGCTTACGCAGCTCCTGCAGCTCCACAGACAGCATATGTCCAGCAAGCACAGCCTGCCTATGCTGCAGCCCCCAGAGCACAAACATATGACGCCTACCAGTCAACACACGCCACAGGACAGTATGCTTATGCCACAAGAACTCCGGTATGATGTACCTCTCTCTTAATATCAGCTACTTGTACAGGTCAAAGCATGGTCGCATAAACTGTAATGAATATGTGTTTTATGACTGGACATAATGCATGCAAAAGATTATTTCATGGTTTAATGGTCGTTTTCAGGCTGCCCAACCAACAGCAACATATGATGCCTCAAAGACATACTATGCTCCAACAGCAGCTGCCCCCGCTGCTGCAACCGTGTATACAGTAGCTGAACCTGCTTACCAACCAGGTAACCAACAAAGTATGTGCCAGTATTCTTCTTCTTTTTTTTTTTTTAGATGTATAGCTATCACTTACAAAAGATCTGGTTGCATATTGAACCTAGTCATTTTCTTTTTTATTTGAAAAGCAAAGTTATTTCACTAAACAACTTCCTGAAGCATGTTAAGCCAGAACCTCTCTAGTATGTTCACAAACCACAATGACTGAATGACAATCACTTTGTTGCTTAAAATTTTTCGCTTGTTTCAGTTGCTGCTAAGCCTGTGTATTCCACAACGACATACACACCCCAATCAACCCAGAGAACCACTCATGCGACAAAGACTCATGTCTCAGCTGCTGGATCTGGAAATTATACATATCAGGCTCCTACGACTGTTTCTAGCTCCAGCAGTACGTATGGCTCTGGCCATTCCAAAAGCAGCTCATACTCAGGTTTGTAGGCTAAGGAGCACAATTCTCCCATGGTCTGCACTACTCAGTTAAGGCCTTTGGAAAGAAGGTTGTGGGTCTTGGTGAATCTCATTGGTGTTAAGGTCTTTCGTTTTAGTTTTGCTAATCACTGACAATACTGGAGATTTTTGTATTTGTGTTCTGTTACTTCTGTTTCGTTTTCTTTATTTAAGAACCTAGCCTGTTTTTGTCTTCTGTTTGCTATGAACGTGTCTTCTCTGTCTTATTTTCTTTTCTCTGATTGACGAATGACATACGAATGACTTTCTCAATTCTGCAGCTTGCTAATCATAGCTCTCCACTGTGCAGTCACTAAACATGCTGAAGGCAATGCTAACATGATATTGTTCGTCAAGTGCAATTATATATACAGTTGTATGTTAAATTGGACCTACTGATGCATTGTGCTCCAAGGTCTACTTCCTAGTAATGTACATGTTTTCAACTGTTCAATTTCTGTATGAATCTTTTAAGATGAGCTTCTGTTTTGAAATTTGCAAGGAATGTTTGCATGTGCAGTAGATAAGGTGTTCATGCAGCAGCCTTCAAAAATACTGACATGTTTTAACCTAACACAACAGCAAAATAGTCTTTCAAGTAATCCATCCATATCTATAACATTGTGAAAATAGGTAAATTTCATGTTCACTGAATGTGAGTCTTTCATTGTATTTAATCCAGAGCATGTTGATTCTGGCTATATTTCACAGGTTATGATGCAGCAGTGTACAGTGCCGCCACTTCCTACTACCACCAGAAGCAAACAGGAAGCAGCTCCAACTCTGGCAGCACCTCTACAAACACCGGCAACACCAGTGCCACATGGCAACAGAAAAAGACCTTTGTACCCAAACCCAAAACTAAGATGGCCCCCAAACAGCCACAACTTCATTATTGTGAGGTGTGCAAAATCAGCTGTGCTGGACCACAGGTAAGGCTTCAAAGTGAGGAATACATACATGCCAGACACAATCAGGGTGTCAAATCAAGGGTTAGGTTTGTTATAGCTGTAAATCTTCCAATACAATGTATTTTAGTGGCATTCTTGTGATTTAAATTATTATAATTAATTGCAAAATCATTTCTCAGTCATTCAGACCAAGGAATCCTCTCATAAAAAATAGGTAGAACATTTAAAAAGCTCGGTTTATTGAAAAATACTATGTTATAAATGTTCACTTAAAATAGGGGTTGTTTTTGTTGATGGAAATCACACAGACCTACCAAACTGACATATTTTTATGTGAACTGCTAATTAATATA
>JAAUYG010038670.1_pt1 | contig 12897 bp, 5 predicted proteins | sample 7278091 | NCBI WGS metagenome assembly JAAUYG01 (sample SAMN14350201, study PRJNA611818) | marine sediment metagenome | isolation source: surface marine sediment (0.6m) | place: French Polynesia: Moorea | collected 2018-08
ACTTTTTAGTCAAAGTCAGATTTCCATGATACACCTATTATCGCCCATATCCTTCATTTTCTAATGCAGTTAATGTTCGATATTTATCGATTATCGATCGAAAAAGGACTCGATTATCGATATTCACTTAGACATTCGATGCACAGCTCTAATTTCTGGCTTGCTTCAAAGCATTTGTTCTGTTGTTTTTCAGGTGAGTGTAGATAATTGTCTGGTCTTGGTGATACTAATTATAAGATACCCATTGTGTAAAGGTCGGTGTAAACATTGTACAATAATGATAGAGTTAGTTTATGATGATGTATGTTTTTGTCCGTCATAGGTATACCAAGCTCCAATGTCGCCGCCGCCTCCCCAGTCAACTCTTCCCCCACAGAGGGCACCAGCCGCCAGTCCAAGCTGTTGGAAGAACGGTTACAGCACCTGGAGGAAGTCAATAGGAAGCTGACCGTCGACCTGGAGCACACGCATGCTGCCGACAAGGTCAAAGGTCGCCAAGTAGACGGACTGAGGGAAGAACTGGAAAAAGTCCGGAAAGAGAAAGACTTGGTGAGTTCGGATTTGCTGAAGTTCGTAACATGTACTAGTAAACATGAAAAAGATATTTAACCTGTAAGAGTATGAAACAAGCTTGAAGAGCAAATAAAATATTACATCAGTCATGAGATTAAATTATATTAGATTTCATCTTGTTTCACTTTTTTACATATATCTTTTCCATTATATTTGTGCACCAGTGTAACCTATTACTATTATCAGACTATCAGTGGCAAGAATTTTACTACGAAGAAATATATGAATATATATATATACCCTGTATGTTGAAGCACTTTAAGCAGCCATCTCCAGGCTCCTGAAATTGCTTTGTTTCAAAAAGTAGAAAATAAGTTTATTAAAAAATATACTTCAACTTTATTCCGTCACAGTTGAAACCTTTTCTCTCTCTCTCTCCCCCTCTCTGACAGGGGCTAGAAGAGAAGTCTGCGTGGAAAAGTGAACGGCAAGATCTGATGGACCAGTTGGAGAGCTTGATGGAGGAAAGGCAGGCGATGAAGTCCCAGCTGAGTGAATTCAGCACGCAGCTCAATGAGAACAAACGCTCCGAGGCAGTCGCTGGCTCTGGGTACGCATATTAAACGGTTTCACGTACACATCTTAGTGTCGTTGATAACAATGAAACTCTTTAGTACAGCTGCTCATAGCAGTTCATAATTTGCAATTGTTCAATATGCTGGTACTGAGGTACATAGATATTTATGTATTGTTCTTTCCAGTTTAGTAACCAGTACGCCTGTTCAGATGGGCAAAGGTATCCCGCGACGTCTCAGCTTGGGTTCCATGGCAACCGGCGCCTCCCCATCCCAGAAAACCGATCTCTCCCCTACCTCACAGCAGCTGTCGCAGCTGAACATACAGCTGGAAGAGCAGGTCGCCTCACTCAGCGCGCAGCTGAAACGCTACCAGGACCAGGCCGAACACTTCGAACTGGTAAAATCCGACTGGCTGATGGAGAAGGAGGCGCTGGAAGACGTCCTGCTGAAGCTGCGGGAGCAGATAAGGGAGCAAGAGGAGCAGATTAAGAAGCAAGAAGAGCAGATTAAGAACCAAGAAACAGAGCTGGCATCTGGGATACAGAAGGTCTGTAGATGAGTTAATCTCTGGGATCTGTTTCCCGAAAATCGTAAATCCAGAAGCAGACTTAACTTCACTAATTAATATTCTTAATATACATAAATGATATAGGATTCTTAATATACGTAAATGATAGGATATATTAGTACAAAAATTAATATCAATGACAAAATTATGCTTTTTGCGGATGACACAACTGCTTTCACGGTGAACAAAGAATTACATCAACTAAAATATCATAGAGAAAAAATAAAATTGCTCCAAGTAAAAGATACATATTTGCTCAAATTTGTATATAAGCAACAACACTCTAAATATACCTGAACTGTTTAGTAATACTTTGTCATGAAGGAACGCAAGCACAAAATTAACACAAGAAATAAACTCAACTTGCATATTAACAAATTCAAAACTTCCTTTGGTTAAAAATCAATTAAGGTTCTACCAGCACATATATTTGTTATTTAAAATGTCTAATAGTGTACACAAAGTGTAAATAAACTTTCTATCTATCTATATTCCAGGAGATGCCTTCTCCTGAGGCTGCAAAACTTGAAGCTGGTAGCACCACACTGGATAAGGTATGGGCATTGTAGTCAAATTGAAACGCTGAATGAAGATGTAACAATTATGCACTAAATTCATTTCAATCGAGCTATATCCACTCTAGTGGAGGTTTTGTCATATTTTTGTTAGACACCATATATGACTGTAAGCAACTGCACACAACTGGGACAAGTAGGCCAGAAAAAAAAGATAAGTATTTCTGAGAATCCATTTAGCAGTAAAACTGTGGTATTGGCCAGTAGTGTCAGAGAATTAGTAAAAGCTATATTAGCAGGATTAAGTTGTGAGCCAAAACTTATGTATTACCCACTGCCTGAGTGTAATGTATTGCCTTACAGGAAATAATGGAGGCTAGAGTTGAGGAACTTTCTGGAAAACTGCAGGAAGCGCAATCTGACTTTGACAGGGTATCTTCCCAGCTAAGCAAAAGTAACAATCTCTGTAAAAAATTGGAGACTTCCATTGTCGACCTCAAAGAGACCATCGAGGGCAAAAATGTGGAAATCTCAGAGTTGTCAATAAGGTTGAAAGCAGTAGACGATCAGATGGCTGAGATCGATCGATTACAGTCTCAAGTTAGGGAAAAGGATGCGGAAATTGCAAGCCTGACTGGGAAACTCACAGAGCAAGAGAACCAGATTGATGTCTCTGTAAGAGATAAGGAGGCATATGAAATCGAGAAGGAGGCTTTGGAAGCTAGCCTAGAGGAGCTGGACTCCCAACATCAACTGGCTCTGGCGCATATCCTGGCCAGTCGGGATGCCCTCGCACAGGAGAACAAGCAACAGAAACAGCAGGTAGAGGAACTGGAAGAGAAGCTCAAATCGGCAGCTCAGGAACGTGCGGGGGAAGAGAGCAAATCATCGTCGAAGTCCGATGTTCCCGATAGCAGTAATCAAGACAGGAATTCAGCAGCGAAGGAGCTAGCCGAATTAAGGCAGCGATATGAGCAGGCTGGGTTAACTCTGAATGAACTGCATATGGACAAGAAAGAGTTACAAGAAACCGTGAACAGATGTGAAGCTGAAACAAAGTCTCTCAGGGAACAAATAGGAAAGGCCGGGCAAGAGAGGAGAGGTCTGGAGCAACAGGTGTGCCAGCTAGAGGGCGCAGTGGAGGCTAAGGATGCTATGATCCGGATGTACAAAGACCAAGCAGCAGACACTGGGAACGGGGAGGTGGAAAAGCTGAAAAGTGAGCTCACAGAATCTGTGCAAGAGAGGGACCAGCTCAAAACTGAAATGGCTGAGCTACAGGTTGAGAGTACAGATTTAGCTAGACAGTTGCAGGAGGCCAGTAAGTTGCACAAAAGTGCTGAAGAGGACAAACATCAGTCTGAGCTAAGAGTCTCAGAAATGGAGAGCCTTATAAAATCCCTAAGGTCACAGAATGGAGAGCTGACAGCAAAGCTCCATGTAGCCAATGAAGAAAGAAAGCATGGTCAAATCATTACAGAACAGCTTCAAGCGAGTGCCAAAGAAACAGTCCAGCAGAAAGTGGAACAAGAGCAAGGCACCCAGCATTCTACCGACTACGGAGAGTTGTCGGAAAAGTGTCGCTTGCAACAAGGTCGCATTGGAGACCTGGAAAGTGAACTGGCAGTCCTGAGCACTGAACTACAAGAGACCAAGAACTTGTTAAGGGACAGTGCCCAGAACCAAGACGAATCCCTCAAGGTGAAGGAGGCAGAAGTGGCAGGGCTCCGAAAAGAGGTGGAGTCCCTCTCGGGAAAAATTCTCGAGCTTGACAAAGCTTTAGACAAACGTAAAGAAGCACTGCAGAAGTCTTTGGATGTGGAAAAACAACTGCAGCAAGTGTCAGAAGATAACAGAAATTATGTCAAGGAAATCTCGAATCTCAAACATCAGCTCAGTAGGCAGGCTGTGCCTGACAAAAACTCTGGCAGTTTTAAACTAGAGGACGTGACTGCACTAAAGAGGCTTCTTGAACAAAAAGACGCTCAGATCCAGGCCCATGAGAAACAGGTGGAGACTTTGCAGAAGAAGATAGCCTCCACTGACTCTGAGGTCGGAAGCCTTGGTGAGAATTGTCAGCCAGATGTACAGCCCTCTCAGAGCTTGCCTCAGGTAGTCCACGATTTGAAGCAGCAGCTTAGCCTGAAGCAGTCTGAAAACGCCCAGCTGATTGACGAGCTCCGATCATTCAAGCTCAAGCTTGGGCAGAGCAATGGCCAGGTGGCGAGTAACTGCGATGATACAGAACGAGCTTCCTCTAAGCACAACTGTGATATGGTTCTCCAGAACGGCCGTCTGGAGACAGATGAGGATGACGAGTCTTCCATTCCGCCTGCCAAGCACAAAGAGGAACTGAAAAAACTAAAAGACGTGCTTGAGCAGAAAGATTCTGTGATCGCACAGCTCAATGACACTAACTCCTCATTGCTCAAGCTGGTTGAACAGCGTTCCCAGTCTCTGTTCGGAGACACTTCGCTCCTGGACCTGCATCAACTCAGGACAGAAGTCCGCAAGCTCAAGGCAGAAAAGGACCAGATTATGTCCGTTCTCAATGAGAAAAGTCGCGAGTGTAGCTCACTGAAAGGTGAGGTGCACAGGTTGATGAATGTGGTGTCTGCAGAAAAGACTGCGTTAACGAAGCTACAGCAGGACAACCAGGAGCTGACGACAAACCGGCAACACCAGCAGAGGGAGCACGATGAGGCCAGCAAAGAGATGACCAAAGAGGCTGTGAAGAAACTCTCTCAGATAATCCGAGACAAAGATGTGGAGATTGAAGCATTACAGCAGAAGAACTTCACCCTGCTCCAGGTTCTCCAGGATTCCTCCCAGGACGGTTCCGGAGAGCAAATCTCTGGATTGATCCAGGAGAGGGACAACCTCACCAAGCAAGTGGCGGCGTTCCAGAAGGACCGGGAGCAGATCATCACTGCGCTCAACGCCAAACACCAGGAGAGCATCGCCTACCATGGCGAGATCCAACGCCTCACGGCACTCATGTCCTCGGAGACCGAGAAGAAAGACAAACTGCAGCAAGAGTATTCCAACCTCGTGCAGCAGTTCGAGGACAAGCAGCAAGCCTTGGTCAAAGTTCAGAATGAGCTGCTGAACTACAAACAGAAGTATGCGGAAATGGACAAGCGATTCCGCGAAATATCACGTTCCACATCGTCGCCCAAGTCCAGCTATCCTCATCTATCTGGGGGCATAGCAAACAAGTCGTCCATCGTATCCTCCGCATCCTCTAACCACTCAGTGCCTCGGTCTGGGCCTGGCTCCACGGTGTCCGATGCAGCGGACACGGAGGATTCAGCCACCACATTGAACAGCATCACCATGGCTCAGGAGATCCAGGATCTGAAATCAGTCATACAGAGCCACGAGGACGCCTTCACGCAGCATGACAAAATCGTGTCAGACAAACAGAATGCGATACGAGAACGGGACAGAAAGCTCCTGGAGAAAGACCAGGGTCTGCAAGTGAAGGAACAAAAGCTCGCCGACCTTCACGCCAAGCTGACGAGAGTCGAGGAGAGCCTGCGGGTGAAGGAATCCGAGCTGGCAGCCTCGAAAAAACAATGCGAGAACGTCTCCTTCCAGCTGCAAGGTGTGGAAACCGAGTTCACCGACCTCAAACAAGAAAGAGACCAGCTGTACGATCGAACATCCGTGCTGCAGCAAGAAATCGGCGCGGCAAAGGAAGTGAACAATCGCCTCAACATGATGATCCAAGACCGCGACTTTGAGCTGAACGCCCTGAAGGAGAAGACGAACACGCTGACCAAGATGGTGCAGCAGCACGGCGAGGGGGAGAAAGGCGAGATGGATCGACTGATGAAGGAGACGGAAGCCATACAGCAGCAGGCCCAGACATTCAAACAGGAGAGGGACCGGGGCATGTTGGCACTACAGCAGGAACAAACCGAGAAACAGCAGCTCCAGACTGAGGTAAAAACAGAGACAGCGGCTAGGAAATACGATAGTCGCTCTAGTAAACATACATGCTTTCATAAACACACAGTGCGGTTCTCAAAAATACTAAAGTGTAATTTTTGACGCAAGTCACCAATCTGAGCAATTTGATTATTAAACTGAGAATGTGACTCTTTTTAAGTCAAGAGAGAAATATTTTCAAGACCTCCTGCCCAAGACCAAGCATAAATATCTACTTTAAGAGACATAACATAGGAAAATATATATTGTTATTATTACCCTATGCCCTGAAATCCTGCTTAACATTCATGGTAGATCTATACAAAAGTCCTAAACATTATCATTTCCTTCTGGTCATGGTGAGCCTTGTGTATGTAATTAGTGACAAAGGGCTGGCTTTAGAAAATACCTTAAATCTAAAAATAAACTTCAGATTACTAATCACCCTGATGACAATCATGATCTTATCCATGCTTACTCTCATGAACTTAGGATTGATTTCTGGGAACTGGCCCAAAGTCTTAATTATCTGCTAATCCTCTCCAGATCCAGAGACAACAGGAGAAAATCGAGAAACTCCAGAAGGAGCTGCACCGTCTGCGGAGTCACCTGGTCCAGATCGAAGAAAACTACACCCAGGATATCCTGGCAGCGGAGGAGAGAGAGAAAGATCTCCGGACCAGACTGAGTAATGCCGAGGAGGCGGCTATGTCATCCTCGGCGGCAGTGCGCTCAGCCAAGTAAGATAATGTTAATGATTAACGGTGGTACCTAATAAAAGTCACTTTATTGTGTCTGTAGGTACCCACGATGTGCGATGTTGTGCAAGTTAGGATAGAAAATTTGAGTTCTACAGCTGGACTTGATGCATCTAGTACATGACAGCCTGTAAAGTGTTACGTGTGTATAATACATGGAATAAATACCAAGGTAAAAATAATATAAATACAATTAAAGAGATTATTACATAATTCATCACCTGAAATCGGTTTTAAACCATAATTCTTTGCCGTAGGGCTGCAGATCCATGGGACCAGCACTTTTTGGGAGCGATAGACCCCTATCACAGCCAGAGCTCCCCTAAAGGGTCCTCCCCTTTAAAAATATTAATAACTATGTTGCTCAATTATATCTGCAGAGAATGTAATTACGTAACAAGGTACAACATGGTATCCTTTCACCTATAACCCAACGGTTGATCTCATGTTACTTGTCCTCTGTTCCTACAGCCAGCAGTCATTACAACAAGTGGAGAGCCTACAGAACCAGCTACATGTCATGGCAGAGCAGAGGGACCATGCTGTGCTAGAGCTGGCTAACGTTCAGGAGACCGCCAACCAGTACGCCACATCGCTGGCCAACCTCCAGATGGTCCTGGAGCAGTTCCAGCTAGGTACATTAGCGCTCGACTAGGGAAAAATGATTACTATTAAACAAGCAAACGTCAGTAACTGTTCAAGGGAAAAGATGTACAAAACCATCTTTACTCGGGGATGTTTCTCAATAGATATATTGATTTAGCATTAATGTAGTTATTAAATATAAATCAGGTTTACAATTTAGGAAACCATACTTTGCTATTTGCTCAAGGAATAAACATGATAAATGTATAATGCTGTGTCGATCTGCTAGTGTAAAGTAGCTTCTTATGCAGCGAAAAGTAATCTAGTGTGATTGAACATTAGGTGCAGTGGTCATGCATTGTAGATCTATGGTTCTTTCAGAAAAGGAAAGCCAACAAGCCTCAGAACTGGAACACTATCAAAATGAACTGGTTCACTACAAAGCCGAAAACCATCAACTCCGAGATAGCATAAGACAGAAACAAGTAAGTACACCTTGTAGCTGTCTACCATTTCTTACTTACTCATATCACCCTTACATGTATTTAACATTTTTGATTAAAAAATGTAATGAAACAATATGCACCTTTATAATCCTGTTATGGCAGATCTAACCAGGTCTCCACCATTCCACGCTGAGAAAATTAATGATAATTTCATGCTTAGAAAATGCATTCTGTGCGCTCAAAAAAGTCGAAATTCTGTGCTCAAGAATTGTTCAAGATTGTTTGTGCCAACAGGCTCTGCACACGCTTTGTTCAGTCCCGGCTGTCTTTGTTTAGGCCGAGCTAGACGAGACGACCGAGGCCCTAGAAGCAGCACAGAGGCTGAGCGAACAGCTTGATCGCAAGGAAGAAATGATCTCAGCTCTCCGAGAGGAAGGTAGATTACCGTTAACCTGGAGGCAAGGAGAGCTGTGGCAGCCTCCTAGGCTTGCAGTAGGCTTTTGGTGTTGGTGTTTGGTTAGGTGTACAGTTTGGATTGCTTAGGTTTTGTTTTGGACATACCTTTGCCATAAAACTAATCACTGTATTTTATATATATATCTTTAATGCCACATGTTTAACCATATAAAATATTTTGTGAAGTATTTGTACAGATACATGCTTTTGTATATATTTATGTATATAAAGCTAAGTCATAGGGCTGTACGGTGCTTCAAAATTTTTGACCGAAAAAATTATTAATGAGTGCTAACACAGTTGAATTTTTGCTCTAGTTCTATTGAATAATAATTAATTACTACTCATCAACTGTTTTGTATGAAACGCCTCCCCATGTTGCATAACCCTATTCTCTTACCACTGTTACTGCTTTATGAGAGCTCCCTCCACGACATAAAGCTCCTCATCCCTTCACCTGCCTGTTAAGACAACCCCCCCCCCCATCCCTCCCCATTTACCAGCTATCCCCATGGCAACCAAGTAACCATGACAACTGGCGATGAACTAACATGGAGACTGGGTAGTTGTCTAATCTCAGCTGGTAATTCAGAGTGGGTATGGCATCTCGAATTGCTTGCTGGGATCGGGCAAATATCACTAACTTGTCGGCTAACTCGTTAACAGGCCTAACGTATATACTGGAGTAGCTCTCCCAAGACTGCACTAATGACAAGAAATTTGGATTCTTGTTATTAGGGAAGAGGGGGGGGGAGACAAACTAACATACTACAGGGAAACAAGGCCATTAGTAAAAATTAATGCAGTACACACTAAAGTAACCTCCTGTGGTGAGCATCGTCAAAGTTTTTCAATAACACTTTAACCATATTTTTCTTCCCATTCTCAGTGTTGTAGTTTTTTACTGGCAATTCGCTGCATGATCGTTACTTTGATCTTGGTTCTGAAAACCAGCAAGTCTTTTTTTTGTTTTTGTTTTTGTAGTGTTTTTATTTGATTTGATGTTGGACTGTTTTTTTGCTGCACCATGGACTACCCTGGTCTCTGGTTTAGTTTATGTGCTCCTACCAGTTTTCCTACCATTCCTACCCTCGCCTTTCCCTTTGCATGGTTGGTTGGTTGTTTTGCGTAGACTAGAAGTTACACTGTACATATTGCACACTGCATCCCATCCCAGTATAAGATCCGACCTGCCTCTGCTTGCGGCAGCATTTATGATTAGTGTTGCTTAGTAACAGATATTTGGGTTAGCATAAGAGGAATACTTAATGCACTCATCTACCCTTGCTTTCGATGTCGCCGATAAGCTTGACCGATGTGCTTTTGTATTGGACTAAAAGATCTTGCAGCTTTCTACTACTAGGCTTAAAAATTAAATTGCAACCAAATGTATAATATGTGTTGCAAAGCTTTAGGTTTTGCATAGATTATACAATTAATTTGTTAACCCGAGAAGAGAACGTGCCTCTGCAAGGTATCATTGGAATTAGTTGCCTGCCAGAAGCATGCTTGTAGATGACTCCCAGTGCCTAAGTGTTGGATGTGGTTTGCAAATATGCCTGTTGTTGCTACGTGCCTTGTGGTTCGCTGTCTGCTGTAATTGCAATTCGATGCGATGCACCTTATGTTTTAATACCTCTAGGCTTTTTGCTCCCGGCTGCATAATATCAGCTGGTAATTCTGAGCTGGGCGTTACAAAGACTCAGGATGCCAGCTGGTGTTATGCGGCCGGTGTAGATATTGCACACGCTATTTAGCACGTCGTGATCAGGGCTTTTTATATCCGCTGTGTGTGTGGCTGGCTGCTGTCTTACCTGCTCAACGTGTGCCTGCTGCCTGATTCCGCGTCTGCCTGGATGTTGTGTCTCTATACAAATTATCATGAATGATATGCAGATCATTAAAGTCCCATTTGCTCTGGAAAGATGCTGTGCTCATCCCGGGTGATGCGAAGCTCCTCCGCCTTGGCCGTCATATAACTGTTTGGTGGTTCAATTTGCATGTGCCGGGTATGTGGTGTATGAATGTCTTAGATGCTTTATACTTGGATGCCTTCCTTAATTGTATTCCCATTAATTCATACTCTCCTACTAGCTTCCTAGGTAATTTTTAATTCAATCTTTAAAATTATGCCAGAATTATAGTACAAAATTATTTATCCCTTGATTTACCTTATAGTGTTAGTTTGATCACAATAATTTACAGGCTGGCGCCTGTGTGTATTGTGCAACTTTTCTGTGGAAGATTCCAATAAACGCAATCTGAATGAATAGGGTTTGCCAAATGAAGTCTCGAAGATAACAATACTAGGTTTTAATAAGAGTTCTGCAGAAAAAAATTTCGAAGGCTTCCGTAGGGCGTGCTGATCATTTGTGTTGTATTTACCTTAGATGAGTGTGCAAACATCGTAGTGAGCAAGTGTGAAGCTGGTTGTGGGATATACAGTGGTCCCTACATTTTATGACCACCCATTCTTCCAGAAAAATGTCTTTAATTGAAGGTTCTTCAAATCGACAGATATTATATGGAAAATTTAGAGACTGGTGTCACTAATGGATGGTCATAAAATAGAGGGAAGTCTCAAAATGGAAAGGGTCCGTAGGGACCACTGTATTAGCATCTGTTGTGGTTTTCAGTTCTCCACGCATACTTACGTTAATATTCAGGTATCTTTTCTTGAGAAGGAAATTCCTTCTTTTACATTATTATTGTTCTCAAACCAATGTCATCCCTTTATTAAAAAACTTCAAAAGATAATTGCATTGATCTCACGGTGCGCGGTTTCCCAGTTGATAATAAATGTGATCTTCAGGTGAATTACTCGTGCATGTAATTCCTTAGTGCATGTGCGCATGGGACTAACTTTGCTGGCAACTTTTGTTTTTGTGTTCTACCGGTACTCCTTCTGTGTTTTTGAGTTCATCCTCATACAAAAAATGATGATAGTGACATGTTAGCATTGTTTAAGCAATCAGTTCAGTGGGTGTTTGTGAATGGTGGTGCTTTATTTACTTGCAGTAGCATCAGGCAGCATTGATGTTTAGTCTGCCAATAATGTTTCTTTCTTTCATATTCCACATATCGCTTGCTGAAACTGCAGCAATAACACTCGTTTCATCCCCTCAATGCTTATTTCACCTCTGTCCGTAGCATACTACCAGTTCAGTTAATGCTGCTTTTTCCCACCCAATGGCTACTTACTCTCGAGCAGACTTAACTCACTCAGCACCCATCTCTAAAAGTACAACTCAATGCAATAATCTGAATCTGGCTTGGTGGAGTGCTACTACCTACTAAAGATATTGGTGTGTTTCAAAGGATGCCACTAACCAAGAGCATGTCTCCTTGACTGGCATTGTGGTGTTTCCTACCTTGAGGGCATCAGGATAACCCTGTCTTGACCTGAGTTGACCCTAGAAGCTCCGCCTCTGAGTATTACATCAGGTACTGATTGACCTGTTAGTGTTCAGTGCCTGCTGTTCTGCTCGTGGGCTGGCTTTACCTGTACTGCTTACTGCTGTAGTAACTCACTAACCCAGGGCGTGGAACACTGCACCCTAGCCTGACTGAGAACAAGAAGGGGGAGGATGTGTAGAACTAAAACCTTTCCTGGTGTGTCGTTTCTGTCTGCTAACACTGTAACAGATGCCACATGTACAGACGGCTGGCTTCAGCGTGATCTGGATTTCTCAGACTCCGGACAGGAAGGTTTGAGCAGCGGATTCAAAGCCAACCTCAGATTTGAAATACAATGTATTGAGGTAACGTAGCACTGAACAATTGGGTGTTAAAGCTACACTGTGGTGGTGAAGGTCTTATCAGCAACTTATTACTATCTGCAGCTGAAAGGACTCGAGACACAACAGCCATCCCTGCATAACCATAGACAAGACACAGCTGACATCATGGTTAACCGTCAAGACATGAGGCATTTTGGCTAATAATCAAGACACAGGAGGCATCATTGCTAACCAACAAGACAGCGGGTATCATTGCTAACCATCAAGACACACCAGGCATCATGGCTAACCATCAAGACACAGCAGACATCTTGGCTAACCACCACTGCTGATACACTGAAATCAGTGCTGGGGAAAACAGTACACCACAACAGCCCTAGATGATCACAGGTTATTATCGTCAAGTCATCAACAGGACAGCAATCAGCACTGGCAAACATGCTTGGCAAGCAACTGTAACCAGTGACTCGGAGGGGAGCTGTAACCCTTGACAGGCACATAATAGAGGAAGGCTATCAATCCCCTTAATAGACATGTGAATTTAACATGAGAGTTAAAAACTGTGTCATTCAACTAGTTAGGCCGCATACAAATGGATAGAGAATGTCTGAATAGTTCCATGCTTTCCCAATTTATTTTTCCAGTGCAACTACGGGAAGCTGAACTGAAACGACACGAGGAAGACCTCAAACAGCTCAGTAGCAGCAGCGAGGCTAAAGTTGACAGGTAGTAGGGCTATCTCTCTCTCTCTCTCTCTCTCTCTCTCTCTCTCTCTCTCTCTCTCACTCGCTCAAACTCTCTATCT
>JAAUYG010084869.1_pt1 | contig 12897 bp, 11 predicted proteins | sample 7278091 | NCBI WGS metagenome assembly JAAUYG01 (sample SAMN14350201, study PRJNA611818) | marine sediment metagenome | isolation source: surface marine sediment (0.6m) | place: French Polynesia: Moorea | collected 2018-08
ATTCTTTTCTAGTAGACCCTGCTTAGATTCATAGTGCAGTTTACACCTGTTTTGGCACTGTATGACCCTTTTGGTGTTGATGTGCCGTTAAACTTGGATATTCCTCCTCCTTGATAGTGATTGATCCGTTCCAGTCATTGAGGCAGTAATCTGTGACCAGTGTACTCATGGTGATTGTGTTGGTAGTCTGTGATAGATTAGTCACAGTCATCATGGTCATTGAGTCAGCAGTCTGTGATTGAGTAGGCTGTGTACTCGTAGCGATTGTGCTGGTAGTCTGTGATTGAGTAGTCCCAGCTGTCGAGTCTGCAGTTGGTAACTGAGAAGGCTGTACACTATACATAGTCGTGGTGATTGTGTCATTAGTCAGTGATGTCATTGTGTAGGTGGTCGATGATTGAGTATACTGTGTATTCATAGTCAATGTGTCAGTCGTCAGCGGTGTGTTAATGGGGGAAAGACCAGCGGTTGGCACATATGACGTATCTGCCAGACTTGTTGCAGGTGGACACGAGTCACTCCAGTTAACTGTAAACACTCTCCCAGTGCATGCAGTGTCAGGAACCTTTAAGGTGTTGCCAAAGGCTTGGCTGTCCACAAAAGTAACATAATTAACAAAGTTAGAACTTAGTGAAGTCTGTATATCTACTTCCGGCTGTATATACTGGTACTCCTGCAAACCGGGTAGATTAAGCGCCTGGAGATCATCTGCATTCACAGTCAGTTCGGTTACACAGTGTTCATTGACAGTTTCTTCAATTTGGGTGGTGTCTTGACCATGGCTTCCAAAAGTTCCAGTAGTGGTATGTAGCCCCCTGCGACCCCTGCGTTAAATGGAATGAAGTTGTATTTAGACTCGTCTTTTTGTGGAGTAATCTGCCTTGGGGTGTTATCGACGTTGATGTTAATTTTTCTCCCTGCTGCCACATACTTTTAAATTGTGACGACTCCTTTGGCGCACCCTGGGTATCAGGTCTTGTCATTGTTCAGACATTTTGTTCAGACTTGGCCTGATAGCGAATGCTCTCACAAAGTGCAGTTCTTATGCAGTGCACCAGGGAGCCTGGGCTATCTTCCCAGGTGCTCAGCTCACAGAGCAAACCCCGGCGCGACCCAGGTGGCGGATAGGGGAATGACCTTTAGCTAAAGGTTAGCCAGCTACTTTAGCTGACCGCGGACCATAGTGGGCATTGCCTTGTTCATTGCTGGACTTTTTTCAAGATGTGACTTGACAGTTTAGACCTGTTTTGGCACTGTATGACAATTTTGGTGTTGATGTGCCGTTAAACTTTGATATCACTCACTCACTCATACCATGTGTAGTTGTGTAAATTCTAAAGAATCCACAAATGTAAAAGTACACACCAACAGGTTAGGAATACATAGCTATGTACAATTCAGTTTACAGTTTAAGCCAAGTGCACAATTTCAGAAAAGTCCGATCTGGTACATTTTCGTGAAACAGCTACCTAAAATTTAGAACTTACATGCAGTAATATCTAACGACAAAATGAGCTATATGACCCTATTACATGTAAAAGACGTCAGCCCAGCAACGTCACTATATTCGAAACCAGCTCGATTTTTGAAAAGAGCAGGGGAATTCCTCTGCTTCCAGATTCTTGCTGTCGATTTTTTTTTATCCAAACAGTTCGAAACAAACTTTTGTCAAATCAAATCTATACATACCACTCAGCAGCTTAGAGTTAACACAGGAGCATCCTTCCCCTCCGTCTTTTCTTGTTATTGTGCTTACTTGCGTAGCATTATGCGATCGAACCATTGCAACGATAATAGCCTAACCAACCACAGTACAGGATAAGCAAAACCCCTACCATGAAAACCGTATACCACCGAAAAGGCTAATGGTTCATATCCAATTTTAAAGCGCACTGGTTGTCAGCGCCTATTGGGGCGGAAACATCGCAATATCATGTCCTAATGGCTGCCAACTTTTAAGACAGCATGTAATCCAATTTGAAGCCTTTTCCGGCATCCTTTTCCCATTTCTGTTAGGTAGGTGGAGGTTCAGGTGAGCATTGAAAACATGGAACGTGACAGAAGCAAAGCGGTGGTGCCCATTAACTGAAGCGAATCTTAAGATGCAAGCCGCCAGACACTCTATGTGTCAACCTAATGGTGGTACTGCCATAATCCAATATGTGATATGTCTGAATGTTTTTGGGAGCGGCGAACTTTTTGTTTGCAGGCGAGATTCATTCATTAATTTACAACTATTTTATGTTCTCAAGTTCGACACTCATTTCCTGTGGGTCATCTATGGCTGTGTAATATAATTTGATAATGGACACCACCCACAGAAACCATTACCCCCGGCAACACCTACATATAACGGGAAGGAGTGTGTAGACCTCTTTCAATGTTGTCACGCACAAAAATTGTCACCTTGTTACTTCTCCTGAGAGGCATGGTTTCTAAGTTATGAAACAAACAAAAAATGAATTAAAAATTTCATTAACCAACAGGTCTTAGATTAAATTAGATTGATGTGTTCGTGCCTTCTCGGAACTTTCATTAATATGATAGGGGTGTTCGACTGTTTATCCTGTCCTGTGTTAGGTGAGAACCATTGTGCTCCATTGAGAAAAGGAATCTCTACCAAATTATCACTGGAGAATGGTGTTCATTTAATATAATTGGCATTGAATATTAATGTCTCTGAGAAGAGCGTTCCTTTGCCCAAGATGGGGTGTCTTTTAAATATCAGGCGGACACATGTCCGGGACACATGTTTGTTATGCTTTCATGTATTAAAGGTGGAGCGGCACGTACATGATACCTAAATGAACACATCGGGACATTTCAATCTATTCGAAAGGGTAAAATTTCTAGCGTCCAGTATATAATTACTGGTCAGCATAACCAGATAGAACAGATAGTTGCTGACACTGGTATCAGACTGCCAGTTACTGAAGCTTTCTTAGACCGACAGCAAAGGATAAAGATATCTCGATACGTTCAACAAAACGTATTAGGTCGGCCTGTTTTACTTCTCGCCTCATCGACGTTACATTCATGCAATAATGCCAACAATTAGCATGGTGTAAAAAACTTTTGTGATTGATTCATTTGATTAAACATTTTAATATGCAGTTAACATGCAGTTCATATATACCACAAAAATAGAATATAGCCTCATATTCAGGCATTGTTCACTTTTCTCAGGTTGAGTGAACGCCTCGTACTTCATATGCGCGGCCGGCCAAGAAAGATATTCAGCCGACAGAAACGGCTCGGTTTTAGTTTCGTTTGATACTTTCAGGACTTGAGCCAGGCTCCCCCGTGTCCCAAGCGCTGGCCTTAAAACCAGGGTTGGAGATCTCGAAAGTAAGTTTTGACTTAAGTCACCAATCTAAGCAATGTTATTGCTTAACAATCGGGCTTAAGTCAAAACTTACACTAAAATATTTTCGAGAACTTCAGCCCAGCTGGCTAAAGCGGTCCTGCCTCTCAGCTTGGGCGTTCGGACTCCGCGTATTTAGGGCTCCACATGGGTAAAAAACGAAGTGCGACATGGCCACTTTAAAAGTTGTAGAATCCGACATGAGCCTTGATAAAAACTGTAGAAAGTGACGTCAAAATCTTATAAAAATTGTTGAATGGACGTTGAAATTTTATAGAAAACGAAGATCAACATGAAAGTCTTAGACAATATAATTGTAATATAATATATACCGGTATGTACACTGTTTTCTAAAAAGGGACGTGACGAAGTGAAATTCTTATAAAAAGTGACATGGGACACAAAAAAACAATAAAAAGTGAGGGGCGACACAGCATAAATTATTTGGACCCATGTGGAGCCCTTGATTTCATATTTTGACGTTTAAGTCATTGTTTTTGTCCCCTCTTTGTGTTGGTTGTATTTATCTGTCTTCAGTTAAGTGGTATCTCTTATTCTGCAGCGCAATAATACCATGAAGAATTATCCCGTTAAAAAGTACAGTGTTCGTTCTGTAGAAAGTGCCATAAAGGCCCAAAGCGTGGGTTTGATTAGAAATTGTCACTTCCCATTCTTGCAATCTCACCCCATATGTAGCTATATTTATTCTAGCGAATCCAGATATGTAAAAGTACTCGCAACAAGTTTGGCATGCACAGTCATGCATAATCCTACAGTTTAGAGCAAGTGCGCTATTCTAGTCAGGTACGGTCTACAGCATTCTCGTTAAACAACTAGCTAAAATTTGTAACTCATGTGCAGTAATGTCTAAGGGCAAAACAGGCTATGAAACACTGTAATATGTTTCGATCCTAGCAATGCGTCAAGGTTCGAAACTGGGTCGAAATTTTAAAAGAGCAGCAGAATTCATCCGGCCCTGGTTCCTGTCTGTAGGCTATACGGTCTAAACAGTTCGACACCAGTGCTAAATAAATCAAATCGACATATAATCCAGCAGCATAGAGTCAATGCAGCAGCAGTGGCTCCATTATTCTCAGCCTTTTCTGCTTCTCGCACTTCACTTGTGTCATTTATACTGGAGGTGTTGAAGTCACACAGGTTAGAGGGAAGGAAATAGGTCGGGATGATTATTAACAGCTACCCCAGACCACGAGCTCTTGGATCTGTTAATTCAATTGTTAACCTAGATCTATATACATATATTATTAAACTAAATTTATAAGCATGACCAGCATGGTCAAGGGAATTCGTCTTCGGGTGGGCAGTTGGCACATGGTGCAACTTGGAGAATACGCCACTGCACCAAGGTGTTGCCACAGGACGAGACTCACCGAAAACAAAACAATATGAGCTATTTGTTTCTATATACATGTATGTCCTCGTACGCGACAAATTCTGCCTACGGACAGCGAAGAGGGAATCCCCTGGTCATGCTAGCTGTTTTTGGATGCTGTAAAACTTTGCCGAGTTTCAGACTCTCCGCCAATATGTATATAAGTATCGGTCGAAAATAAAATTAACACATCCAAGAGTTCGTGCCGCAGACGCAGTCTACAGTGCATAGAAACGGTTGACACTTTATGATTTAATAAAAGGCATAACCCAGTAGCGAATGTGGCTAGACTGCACTAGGAGACCCATCGTGCTTCCCCTGCCCCTGTGCTTCCTCCATAGGAAGTGTCACTCAATCCCATAATGGGCATTATTTGAGATTGATATTTGCCAGGGTATACCGAAAGGAACATTTGTTTCAAGGAATTATTATTCACGCCTCTTTGTGACGTATCCTAGGCTACGGAGATCTCTTACTTCAAATTATTAGATGTTCTGACCAGCGTAACCATCGACGGGTCTAACAGTTTTATTTATAATGCTTCACCAGCACACAGATGTTAAAACAAATGAATTAAAGACACTTCCAGGAGGCTTGTATTATATTGTATTTGACCTTTGAAATAAGACCACACAGCATGCAGCTGCACTTTCAAGTCAGAAAAATTATTAAATGAAGTATTCCACTTAACCGATGAAACCTGTTTGTGTTTGTTTGTTTGTTTATGGTGGGGCTCTTTTGTTTGCTGGTGAGTTCCAGAACATATGACATAATGCCAAAAGTAAGTTGAACTATTTATTATTAAATCTTAACGCTTGAATTGTAAATTTCAAAATTACAAGACTCCACTGACCAATAAAACAATCACACCAGCATAGTCAATTTTGACAGAAATAATACCACAGGTACTCACACTCAATGTTTAGTTTACAGCCGAGAAGTTCTACATCGTAACAATAGCATTGACTTCTGAATAATCCTGATTAATATACTGATTCCGAGGTAATGGTTATTGATAATCCGGTATGGAAACGCGAGATAGTCATTGTCCTTGGTTGACCTGAATCTTCAGTGGTGATGCACAAAGACTTAGGGTCTATACGAAAGTCCTACATCCAAGTAAACTTCTCAGGCGACAGCAACGATCAGACAGAGATTACTCGGGATCACTATGGCAGTGATGCTCACCCAGAAAGGCAAAACAACCTATCTTGGTTGTTTTTGGTTTCTCCAGGCTAGGAAAGAGAAGTACAGCAAACGTCTGTACGTCTAAACTGGCTCTGAACACAGCACAGCCAACTGTAGGCATCTTAAATTGCATGAATTGTAATTCCTTCACCAAACGGCCAGTTCGTGTCAAACTTCAAATAGCAATGTCACAATTCTCCACTAACAAGGGGTTAATTTCCTGTATTAGCTACTCATCCATCAGCCATTTTCACAACAGTTAATGCCTGTTTGTACACAACCTCACCTGGCTAAATGTAGTTCATCCACTGTCATAATATCGACCAGTCTCAGCATTTCTTGCATAGCCAAGGTCACCCCCAGTAGACTGATATAAAACTGGCTGTGCAACTCTTCGGCCTCAAATAATCCATGCCGCAGATGCTTTCCCGAAGGTATTTAGTATTCCACAACATTGACAGATTTCCCAAACATTCGTGCACAATCAGGAAACATTACTCACCTTGGCACATGGGTCTCATTCTTTCCATAAAATAATCACGGAGAATCTCCCTTCATAACTTTTACTCGCACATCTGTAGTCCTCATCTAATACCCCCCCCCCCTCTTAGAGAAAGAAATCTCTGACATTTGGAGTAATTTCGTGTAACATTATATACAATACTTCCCAACTGGTCCCGTCTCTAATGGTCTATAGTGTACTACTACCCCCCCCCCGGCCAAAACAAGAAATACATATGACAAAAACACCATGGCACCTTCATAATACTCAGTACGAGTCGTAAACGCTATAACATCATCATACAACTGCATATTAATGTCAACAATATACCATGCTTCGCACTAGTATACAACGGTCACATATTAGTATCATACACCAATACAACTTCAATATAATGTAATACGCAATACCATGGACATTAGTTATTAGTGAGACAACGCATCAGCTACCTGGTTCTGTTTACCAGGAAAATGCTTTACATCCAGATTGTATTCTTTGGAAATAAACCTCACCTGGTCAAGCGCTGATTCTTGTTTTTCATTCTAGACAGGAAGTTGAGGGGATGGTGATCAGTAAGCACTGCTATAGGCAACTGACCAGAAGTTACATGCACCTCAAAGATTTTTAAGGCGCAAATCAAAGGCAATGTTTCTTTTTTAACAGTAACACACTTTTTCTGGTGTTTCGTTAGTTTCGTGGAATAGAAACGCAAGGGGTGATGCTTTCCTCATGTTTCTATACCAAAACATCACCAACACCAGTGTCGCTGGTATCAACCGCCAGCGTGAAAGGCTTGTTAAAGTCAGATGCCATTAACACTGATGCATGTGTTAACAGACCTTTGACGTGGTCAATCATGCATGCCTTCTTTCAGTGCTCAGACCTCTCAAACTTTGAAAGAACTTTCTGTACGAGCCTGCCATACCTAAAAACACATTTGTTCCTTTTAGCAGGAGGCACTGCATACTCAAGTATAGACTTAACCTTGGCATCTCTACGTCTCACTTGACCTTGATCTCCAGGTGTCACTTGACCTTGATCAACTATAAGAGGACAAGGTCTGTTCACATTTGGTATGTTTAGGACACGTTATTGGTCATTCTGTAGTACATTTGCTTGTAACTTGACATCATCTATGGTCCAGTCCAGGTTTCTCATTACATTCAGTACAGGGAATATCATTACAACCAATACCATCAAACAAGTTGTTGCCATCAGGATGCTTATACTGCTAACTCGGTTCTAGGTGTAACACTTTAGACTCAAGATTACCCAGAATGTCATTATTCACACCTGATATCACAGCCACCACTGCCAGTCACAAAGTCATCACAATGGTTGTCACCCTCAACACATGGATCGCCAGTGACAGTGCTTTGACTCAATACAGGTTTCGTGTCATCGTTGACATGAAAACCCTTCAACATATTGATATGGCACATCCTCTTGTTTTTCCCTCCTATCTGGTGCACATGCTATGTAATGTACATAATTAACTTTCTTCTCATCTTTCTTCTCAATTATGTAAAGACCACAGAACTTCGCTCTCAGTAGCTCACCAGGTATAGGTAGCAACTCTAACATTCTTGCTTTCTGGTCGTACCATCTTTGCAATTTACCTGGTCCTTTTTTCAGTTTTTTTTGTTAGGTAAGCCACATCACTTGTACAGTCTGTATTAAACTCGCTTACATATGCACATAATCCAACATTTTGTACTACGTTGCACCCCCCCCCCCCTCATCCGCCCCTCTGTTACCACCGTCAGTTGTCCACGCACACTGTGGTCAAGCACCAACTCAAAGGACTGAAACCTAGAGATGTCTGTACAACCTATCTCGTAGTAGCAAACAAAACAGCCAGTGGATTCCGGCCTGTGGGATTCCCACACTCCACCCTTGTGTGTTAGCACATAGTCATCAGCCAACGCAAACATTCCAATCTGACAGTTTCTGCTCATTAGGGTATAGCCAGATATCAGAACTAATGCATTTCTTGAATTCTTCAACTGAAATTTATTGTTCAGTCCATCAAAATCATCCACTTTCATTTTTGACGATAAGCATCTGTGAAAGAAGTTGTTTCTCTGAAGCAAACTCGACATGAGTCTGACCACCTTGTTTTACCAGGTTTCTGAATTTCTGGCAGTAAGCCTCTGGGTCCAATTCACACAGCCGAAGAATCCTTCCGTTTACTAATACATAGCACACCGAGAAGTCGACAAGGCACAGTACACATCTTTGACCTTTCCAGTTAACACACTTCACAGTATCAAGCAATACATATCTTTAGGCCAATCCATACACTCTGACACCTACAAGCACCAGGGAGAATTTTGCAACTTCCAGGCCATCAAACTTGCGTACCAGTTACACAGAACGCGCTATTTGCTCTTTCTTCAAGATAATACCACCTTGTTCTGTCAGTTGTGCCCTTTTCTCCATATGTTGCAATTTACAAAGAAGTATGTTTCAACTTCTTTGCCATCAAGTAACATAGAAAGTGCTATTTGAAGTTAATACACGCTTGTACTCGCTCGTTCCGCAAACTGTGAGATTTTCTCCATTTGTGGCAACTTAAACTGCCTTTCTCACTAGCCTTTCGCAATTCAAACTCATAGCCTCCTGTCCTTTCTTTCAGTGTGGTGTGTCAGCCTTTGGCATAAGACGCTTAGCATCTACAAATATCTGTCCCAACGTGGAGTGATATTGTAATCTATTTCATCTGTGATGTATTGTCAATTCTGAATAGTTCTTGATCGCACTTCCTGTATATTGAACCATTATCCGATTTTTTTTTGTCTTCTTATCAGATGGCACTGGATTTTCGGAGTAACCCGAGGGCTATGGCTGTTATGGATCAGATCCCGATTCGAATGGCCCAGCCTCCCTGGAATTATAACAGGACACAGGAAACAGGGCAGACGGTAACTACCTTGTATCTACTTATCCAAACAGACAAAAGCTAACATTGAAATCTACAGATTATCTTAGTGTGAACCAAATAAAATATTTTGTTCTGCAAACCCAGCAAGAATAGTTTAATAGAAGCACATCACTTCATCTAAATGCAAAGACCTGAATACATCTGACGTCTTGGACAATTTAGGTTGTAGCTCCTTGGTGTTTACTAATGTGATAAAAAAAAATTCAAACTCATCTGAACTCATCTCTGAAGGATAACTATATACAGGGACTAAATGAAAATATCCATGCAAAATAACGAGCAGAACAAACTCTTTGTATTCCCATTACCGTTCACTTAAATTTTTTGTTCGCTTATCACCCTGTCTGATATTAGTCTGTAGGACACCAAATCATACATAAAATCTGTGGTTATTATGGAGTACTTTTTTGGTCCATGACCTGAATCGTTTTCTAGAAGAGTCACACCGTGAGATGTACATTTTCTGTCGCAATCTGCTCTTGCGAAAACAATTGCGGAAAACCTGCCCATTAATACCAATAGGGTTTCAGCAAGTGTTAAACTACAAAACTGCGTGTTTTGTAAGCGAGTCTTACCTTGCCTTGTTTTGTTATCTCTCGCAGGAAGTGCTTATTTTGAAGCATTTCGATCCACTGTGTTTCCATGATGTGATATTTTGTGAATCTGGTTTCCCAGGGTTCCCCGTTTGCTGTGTTTCTCTATGACACGGTATACCTGTACGCCATGCTGGCTCACGAGGCCCTGGAAATCGGGGTGTCTCCAACTAACGGCTCCTTCTTGCTGGAACTGGCAAAACAGAAGGTTATAGAAGGTAATTAGAATGCTACTACTGTTGCGTCTCCTGCTGCAGCTCCTCTCCTTGTCCTACTACTACTACTACTGCTACTACTACTGCTACTACTACTACTGCTACTGCTACTACTGCTACTACTACTACTACTACTACTACTACTACTACTACTACTACTACTACTACTACTACTACTACTACCAACACATGTACTGCTAGTCCTGCTGCTACTGCTCGTGAGACGTGGAAAAAGCTGGATGATGTACTGTAAGATTTAAAAGTTTTACATCGTTCTTGCCATTGAGCAAAATGTCAATTTAACCAGTGCCATATCACACTTGAAAATACTATTATAATTTCTGATCATTATTAAACATGGCCTATCTCACAAACTATTTGAGAACCGGAGATACATGTATAGCACTATCAATTTTCACTAGTTTGTTTGTTTATTTTGTTGGAGTTTCATATCATATGTGTTGCGGTAAACCGAATTTGCATTCTGTAATTTTGCAACTTATTCCGAAGAATAATTACAGCAGCTTCCCCCTTTAAGTTATTAAAAACTTGTGACTATTAACATGGCTGCTTGCACAATCACACGGCCTGGTATCGTAACGTGAAATCCTCTGTTGTCCATGCCCAAGGTGTGTCTGGCACGATCCGGTTTGACTCCACTGGAGACAGGATTGGAGACTACAAAGTCTGGCACCTCGCCCAGTCCGCTGGCACCTACACGGAACTAATGGGGATTGAGCTCACGTCACCGTCCAAACTCGAGGTGATGTGCTTCGGGGACCAGGGAGTTATGTTATGCTGTTCTCATGGTTATCGGGGGGGGGGGGGGCGACTTAATCTTGTTTGTGTGGCGTATGATGGCAAAGAGATGGGAGGAGGGGTGGGATTGGCTGGAGGGGTTCTCTCATGCGTCTTGCCGACGCTGTTATGATTTTGTGGAAATTATCTTCCGAAATTGCATTGCTAATATCCGTCCTGGCTTGTATGCTGCATACAGTAAACACCCTGCTATTAATTCAAAGTAAGCCAGGAAACACAGATGTGTGATTACTTGGGCCCATGGACAAAGGTGTACTTAATTCAAATGCTGATTGCCTGGATCGCATACTAACGGATTTTCATTTGATTCCTCCTTGGCACTTTTCTATCTTCTTTCTATCTTCTTTCTGTCTATTCCCCTTTGTGAATCTTAGGTAATCGCTAGGATTATCGAAGGTTTAACCAGCACAGTATAACATCTGGTAATCCCGTAGAGAGGCTTACTGGAAGTTCTGCTGTATTGGGAGCTAGAGGGGCCAAGATCGCTGTCCTCTGTCTATAATTCAGTAATCTGATTGGTTAATATTTAATGTTTCCCTTACCATGCTTGCTACATTCTACACTCGCGGCAATTTAGTTTTCTTACCTGATCAATTCTGCAGCGACGTTTGGTTTCTAATATACACTTAGGCCAAAATGTTTTTCACACACATACACAATTTATAGTTTTTATTTTCTTAAGGAAGGCTACCCAAAATAGCAACTTCTGTCCTGTATCCCACCTCGGTAAAGCTCGGTTAATTTCGGAATCATCTGGGTAGTACAGCATTACAAAAAATGTTTGTGAGTAGTTAATTAGTCCTACGTGGCTAGAAACTTTGCGAATACCCCTTTTCCAATTGTACATCTAAAACTGTACATCTAAGAATTTATGTGACAGCCATTTTGGCTGATAGTGTATATAATAACCCCATAAGTAAGACTCAAGTACTAATATAGAGTACACGTCCGAGTCCCACGGTGGCAAAGTGCACCTCATTTTGACATGGTGTCATCTTTCACAGTGCCAACGTTACTAGCCGCTTATGTAACTATAAATTTCGTCCAAACTCGATAGAGATTCTTCTCATCGGCTTGGTCTCAGCCAAACGCATTGAACCACGATGTTAAATGCGATATAAATCATTCGACATCACTAGAGAAGATTTGATGACAATCGTTTGACATGCAGGGTTCTCTCACACTTGTTGTGGGATTACCACAATTGATTCGTAACTGGACAGACAATTACTGTGTACTAACGTTTAGGAATTTCTTTTAATTTTTGTTAGTGTAATTTAAATCTACTAAACTTAATATTTTAACCTTTATTGGTTTGATTATGGACAACCACTTATGGCAAGATTACCAAAGAGATACATGGTTTGCTTATTTGTGAATCACACAGCAAAGTACTGACATGTCATTTTACACTTGCATTTTAAGTGTACACCAAATAACACTTGTTTGTAAAGTTAGTAATCGTCCCGAAAGGCTTTAAATGTAGCTATTTTTGTGATTTCAATGTACCAGATACTAGTACAAGTAATATATTGTGCAGAAGGCAGAATTTGCCCCTTCTGCACTAGTTAATTAAAAGGGTTAATTACTGGAAGAAGATGGGTGGTCTGGTTTTAGGATTATCAGCCATCTCATTTAATTTTTAAAAAATACTGTATTTCGAATAACACCACAAAGTTAGTGATGCCTATACACAAACATATGAGCAAATTACAATTACTTTCTTCCAAAATGTATTAATATAATTCCATACACCTACTGTACACTATTACGGGTGATATAAGGGCCCCCCCCCCCCCCCCCGTATGTATATATGTTTATAAAAAAAAAAAAAAAAAAAAATTTATATGACAAAAAAAATAAAAAAAAAAAAAAAAAA
>JAAUYG010210160.1_pt1 | contig 12897 bp, 13 predicted proteins | sample 7278091 | NCBI WGS metagenome assembly JAAUYG01 (sample SAMN14350201, study PRJNA611818) | marine sediment metagenome | isolation source: surface marine sediment (0.6m) | place: French Polynesia: Moorea | collected 2018-08
AAACCTACAGGCTCCGTGTGGTTACGACAAGTTCAGTTATTCGTGGAGGTCACGCAAAGGAACCAGGTTCCACCAGAGCCGCGGCAAGCACTACAGGTACAGCCTCATAAAGAGCAGAAACATTCCAACTGGCATCTTAGTGGTGTGTAATACTGGTCTCAAAAGAATTTTCCAACTGAAATTCTCTTGCGTACAAGTGCTCTTTTGATTTGCCCAACAGCAACGGCTATAAGGAACGAGATGTGCTTGGATTCTACATCTACTTGCCTCCACCCAAAACACAGAGACTGTCCAAAATTCTTCCGACGACTGCAAAAGAACTGGTAAGTCACCTTTTGTTTCATTGTCCTCTGCGTTACAGCTTTGTTCGCGATTGAAGAGTGACAAATGGTTTTGAACAGTTTATTTTTAAACATATTGTTTTTCAAACAAACATCATTGGCGATTTCGCCAATTCATTGCTTACAATTCGAGGAATAAAACACTCAACGTGCGTCCCGTGCACATTGGCAATGCTCTTCAATTGTAACATAGAGTGCTGTGGTACGGAAGACATTTTCACTTTGTTGGTACTTTTTGATCCAACACGAGCATGGCCAGTTTTGTTTCTTGTTGAGGTTTTTCCTGCGGCAAAATGTAGCTGTGCGGAATTTCAGTTTCTCTTTGTTAGAAGTGAGAGTCTCCAGCTTTTCGGTGAATGAAAAAGAGATTGTCAGACGTTGGTTGGTGCAGTGTTGATGTTGAACTTGACTCTTGTGTGATACTGGTAGGGAAGTTCATCCGTGCTGTCAGTCATTTCGATTTCCTGTCAAAAAAGAAATGGTATAAAAAAGACCGCTGACTTCTCCGATGTTTGCTGTGTGCAAAAGAGAAACAAAACGTGAACCAAAACTTTCTCCGGATGGCTACTCACTCTGGCCAGTAATGGTAGCATTGGCTGACGTCTAGGGATGTCCCATCTCGGTGTCGCTGAAAGACAAGATCGAAAAAAGTAACGTTTTGGGTGGACACTTGTGGAGCAGTGTTGGGAGAGGGTTAACTTTAAATGCATGCTTCATGAAGCAATAGAAATGCAGTTAGAGAATATTAGTGCACAAAAAGCTCTTACGATATTCCTGGCGATAGTCGGTTCGAGATACAGGAAAAGGTGGCAACACTCTGAAACAAGTAGCATCAGTCAAATGCAGTGAGAATGTTAGTCCAAGAGCACCAATGAACAGAACACACAACGAGATCTTGCAATAGCAACTTTACTCTTCTTGCTATTTGTTCATTCCAAATTTTGTTCAATGTGCATTCAAGTAGTCCCAAAAGGCAGCCGGAAAACTTACGGAGACGTGTCGTGAAGAACGACAGGCGTGTGTTGAGCGGAGATGCAAAGATGAGTTGGGGAGTCAGGCTTACCCAGGGTGTCCATACTGTCAGCAGAACTGCAGGGTACACACAGCTTGTGAAAAGTTATCGTGCCCAGAAGGAATGCAATTGTCACGATGCTCTTTCTGCTTGATGCAGCAAAGTAGTCGGAACTTTCCGAGGTTTTCATGCGGTGATGTGGAGAGAGTGTCGTTGGCATTGACACTGTTATCTTTGTTCAGTGATTTCGCGTTGTTATTTCATTTTGTATGGTACACACTTGGAACGGACATAACCGTGGAAAAAAAAAAAAAAAAAACACAAACCAACATGTCAAACAAAATCCTCTGTCTTAAAAAAAAAATCTACACGGGAACGAAACACACTTCTCAGCACATGCTGAGGTGCACTTATCTCAAGTTGCCACTCCATTGGAAAAAAAATATCTCGCAAATTTTCGTTGTCTTGTAATTCTTGAAACCAGCGAGAACTTTCATTCCCTCGCTTCCTACCAAACTAACTTCTCAAACTACATTATCTGGAAAGGCTAAACGAATGCTGGGAAGTAAATCATACAACCTTAGAAACCCATGCCATGCTTCTATCGTAACAAATGTAACCTACTTGAACTTTCTGGTCAGTCTTTCCGACCGAGGAAAGTGACCCTCAAAGATGTTTTCGGTAGGCTTTTGAGGACCTAAAAACAAGTCAGCATCACATTTCATCAAAGTTGTCAATGTTTCGAGGAAAATCTTGACGTGATTTATTGAGCAGTACAATGATTACAGAGCAGCAGCAGTTCGGTGATGCACCACACGAATGCCCAAACACACTTTCGGAATGGTCGGAGGTGTGTTTTCTCCTGTGAAGGCGTCAAAACAAAAAGTGATGGACGCATGTTGCACAAAGTTTACGATTGTGAAATCAGAAATCCTTCTCTGGAAGTGTTCATGTTGGTTGCGTGCACTCAAATACAAGTCTGAGTTTGCAATTCCCAGGCCTGTGCATCAGCTGATACCCAACATGCGAGGTGTACAGAGGCGTTGTTACCTGTCGCGGGAGCCCTGTGAGTTCCTGGTCCCGCCATCGGGTACGACTCCGTGCAGGAATCACCTGCGGGTAGACACGAGTGCTCACTGTCCCAGCGTCGCATCATCGCATTACGCAGTGAGTCGATGGGCGCGGGGGTTTCTTGCTGCTGCTGCTGGTCTGGTGCTTGAAACGGGGCCAGCACTGGTTTGAAATATGACGGCGTGGGTTGGGTCTGTGGGTAACAGGGTGGTGCACCCTGGTGTTGGGCGCGAGTCTCCACGGACGGATGGGCACGCTCCAGGCGTTGTGAATAGGACCTAGGAAGAATACCCTTGGGTGGTAACCCTGTGACTTTAGTCTGATCACCTTCACCTGTGAGGGTTGTGGTGTAACACGACATCGGACGATACTGGGTGCGAGAACTCAATGACCCATGTCCCGCGCGGCTGTCCGAGTGGCACCTCTGGCGGAAGTCCAGTTCACCAGGCTCTTCCTGTTCTGTAACACCATTAGGTTGAATCCTCCTGGCTGTAACAGGCTCTCCTGAGTTGGAATATCCTGTTTGTCTGCCTGGATAGGCGTCATCGTTTTTGCTGTAAATCCTGTTTGAATCGCCATTGCAAGTTCTGAACGGTCCAGGAGGCACTTGAATTGTCACGGTTTTTCCAAGGGAAGAATTCTCGCTGTGGTTGCGCGGGATGGGTGCGCGGCTTACTCGCTGGGACGGTAGTAAGCCCCGGTCGCTCTGTGAGCGGTCCACGGGCATGTGGAGACTCGCCTCGAACTGGTCGAGCTCGCTGTTCTGGCTGTCGGCGCTGTAGACAGGCGCGCTGTACACACTGCCGCCTTCCGTCATGGACGAACCATCCCCAGTGTCACGTCCTCCCTCCGAACGGGTCTCCTGCAAAGAAGAATAACACTGTCCAGGATAGACCTCACAAACCAAAACCACCAAACTTCAGTGACTTATATATACGTCTCAATCTTTGACACAAAAAACAATGGTCAGAGATGTCTCATTGTGACTGTCGTGGCTAACAATTCATGTCTGTTGACACATCCCAAGGGACTTCATTTCTCATTTCACTCTGTCTTGCTGGGGTGTTGTTGACGCACCAACTTGATTCAAGGTAGGTGACCGTACCTGGTTCTGCGCGGGTCTGTGTCGTGCTCTTCGTCCTGAACGTCGAGCTCTGGAACGATTCTTCGGAGGCGGAGCTCTCCGGAACTTGAAGCAAAGTAAAATATTAATTGGTTAGATCTGACGCATTTGAATTTGTACAGGATGAATTCTCCCAAAGTATGAATGAAGTGCCTATTTTTCTATTTCTCAAGTTGCTGAGTTGAAAGATCTGGCACTCACCGATTTGAGGATCTCCGTGTTTCTTTGCACAGCCTCAAAATCATCGTCTTCCACGTCTTCGCTGCCCCTGTGAAGCGACATTATTAAAACTTAGCTGTATCACAGAAGGAAGCTCTTTTGTCACCAGTTGCACGTTGCAATTTACGGAAAGGAAAAGAAGAGTGAAAACACTTACGCATTCACGAAGTGCATTTTTTCGATGTTTTGACAGTTTTTGGAAACTACGTTCGTTCAAGTCAAGGGTGTGTCATAAACAGGTTTGACAAACTGTGCTCCGGATCGGTGTTTTGCAATTGAACGCGATGCTCATTTGGTAAAATTGCCAATTGTACTTTGCAGTTACCGTGGTAATTAAATGTTATGCGGTGTATGTCTGCATTTGGCCAGACTCAGACATGCACGTTGCCAGAGGCGCTTTGTGGGATGTTTTTCCGAGTTGTGGGCAATTGTAAAGTCGTAATATTAATTGCCTGTTTACATAAAGTTCTTCCATAAATTGTCAGATTAAAAGGAATTCTAAAAAAAATCAATCCCTCAGGTTGTTAGCTGTGAAAAAAAAGTTTTAGTTTGTTGCAACTTTTTTGGCCAAGCACAGAACATTTCGTGCAGCAGAAATTGTGTCATTTTTTTGTGATGAGTTTGGTGACACAGATGGACAAATACAGGCAACTTGAGGAACAGGTGTCGAGTTCTGCTGGAAGTTATGAGCTTTGCATTTGCTAAGAACAAGATAAATCCATTTTTACGCCCTGATTTGTCTTGCAAAAATATTTCACGTTTCTCCTGAGATCACAAGGTGCCTTTTCGCGATTACCTGCTGCTTCACAGCTTTGTTCAGCGTGAAAATGTAAAGATTGAGGGACACATATCAGGGTAACAGTGAGAGAAGTTGCCAAGGCCCTCAAGCCCAAGCCCTAAGCTTCGGGTCAAAGTTTGGGCACCGGCTGGGCACCGTAAGGTGTCAGAAATGCCTGATGAACTCGGTGTACCTGCTGTTAGAGAAGCTGTGAGAGAGATTGAGTTGATCATCCTCTTCGTCCTCGTCGTCTCTGTTCTCGATGTCCTGTGAACCGCCCTCACTGAGTCGTTTCCGGGGCATGTTCCCCTGAAACACGAATTTTAATGTCAGCCAGAATATGGTGAAAGGTAACCTTGTGACTGCTTCCTGTGATAGCAATCTTCAGAGACCAACGTTCTGAGAACAACGAAACTCTTTTTGACTGATTCAGAAGCACACAAGACTCACAAAACCGATGAGTATTCCTTGGCTCTCGAAGTCTTCAAACGCTTTGCTCTTGGGTTTCTTTTTGCGAGGTTTTCCATCTTCTCGTAACTTCACGTCTAGGTGTTCATTCTTCGCTTCAAATGCCTTGATTCGGTCCTTGACAGAAACTTCCTTGTTCTGACTCGCCCGGAGTAAGCTGAAACAAGAAGGTTCAGGTTTGATGGTGGGGAGCAACCTGAGGCTTTTGGAGAACAATGAAGTCCACTTCACACTGGATTCAAAAGCACAGTGACGTGTTTTCTTTTGGGAAATGCAACTTGAAGCGAGTTGAAGTGATTTCAAGTTCAACCACTGTGCTGTCAATGGACCCATGAAAGGAAACTCACGTCGTCCTCGTCAGCGTGTTGCGTGTTGCTGCAAAAAGCAACACACGCACATCAAAACGATGGAAGCCCTGGGTGGAAGAACATACATGGATGGGGGAAAATGAGTGAACGTGTAGACAATCGTAACTACTGATTGTTTTCCGTGCTGCCCAATGACAAAAACGTCTGTTTGGCTGATGCGTGGGAGGAAAGAGGTCTCATGTTGGGAGACTTGTCTGTAGAAATTTATTCCCATCAGATTAACCTGTTGTGAGCGCTGGTCAATGCTCTCTGCCCTAATGCAGGCTTCCTCAACATGAAATTTCAGCTGCTAAGTGTTTTGTGAGATCAATACACATCCCTGGGTTTGAACATCTGGAGAACACACTGTCAGACTTCTCCTTTGTGGGCTATGTTTTGCATGTGTAATGCAAAGGAAGCTCTCCAGCAACAGATTTGCATGTCGTGTTTGTTCGCTCTCTGATAATCTTCAAAATTGCTGTCTTCAGTCAGGAAGACAAATACACCCCAAGTGAAATTTGTTCTGATAATCGGTCTATATTCAATGTTTTGGGGCGTAAAATCCCAAAACTGATTTTGCGTTTGCTTTCGTTCGTTTCCACCGCATTTCGTGACAAATAAGACCTCCCTTGTGTCGAAAATGTCAGCGACTGATGCAATCATTCCGGCAGTTTTTTTAAATCCACTTGCACATAAATATTGAGAATCAGAAGGAATTTGATGCACTGATCAAGTTATTAAATGATCGAGGATTTGGTCAGGTCTGTTGCAGTTGAGGCCCCTCATGATGCTGCTTTTTTACCAGGTGTCATTGAAATTCATTGCAGGTCTGTGCCGTTGTCCAAAGAAATTGATTTGGACTCAGAGGAATTTATCCCGGAATTTGAATCTGGACTTCATTGTCAGTCCTTGTGAGTGGAAGTCGATGAGATCATGAATTGGTGGTGATCAAAGGAAGATTTGGCTTAGCGCAGCTGATTCTGGCATTTGCACAACAAGATTCAGGTGCGTGAAGGTGGTTGGTGCATAATCTGGTCCAGAAGGCGTCACTTTCGTGAAATCAATTTGGCATGTATCACCTTCAGCCTCACTCGCCAAGAATTAACTACAGTTCAAGGAGAATGTTTCCAAATCGCCTTGCTCTTGATTTACTGTGTGGTTGTAGATCACTTGTACAATCTTTGGCTTGTTAGAGCAATTGGCCTGCACTCTCTTTTATCAGTCAGACTCTTGACTTGGGTATCAGACTTCCACGGGAATTTATCGTCAAGGCGTTTTGTAACTGGTGCTTGGGCTGCGACTTCCATCCATTTGTTCCCAGAATTGCAGCACTGATTGTGCAATGAATGAGACACACACAAATTGTTGAAAAAAATGTGCTTCAATCACAATTGAAACCGTTCACAATTCCTATCAAGGTCCCCCACTGTGAGCACGATGTCATTGTTGGATGGAATGTCTGAGAAAGAATTGGCTCTCAACCCCGGTGGAGCTGAGCTTTCCGAACTCACCCCAAAACATGCGATTCAAACAAAACAGGAAGAATTTATCACCTGTTCTTCGGATCTTTGCCATTGAACAGATTGCCATCGTCGTGACACCAGCTCAGTCGCCTTCCATCAGAGTGACATTCCACAGAAACCTGAAACAAAAGTCATTTGAAGGAAACCATGGAAACACCGACAACCGTCGCTGTTTTTATTTTATTTTATTTTTTTGTTGTTGTTGTTCTGGTGGTTCCTCGAATTGGTCCACATAAACCACTGTCTATCCAGTAAAAAAATTCCAAGGTGTCAGCCTTTCGGCAAGTCCATGCGAAAGAATTATGAGAAAACAGTTTCTGCTTTTACTTTGACAATGACAAAGTCACAGCCTCACTACATCTGTGTCTGGCTTACCTGGGTGGTGTCTGTGGTGCTCTCGCGGCCTGGTCCAGTGGGAGAGGTGGCGTCCTTTCCGTTGCCGTGTCTCTTTGATTTACGACCGAGTGAACGCAGCGCCTTGAGAGTTCCAGACGTCGCTGTCCCCGTCTCCTCCTCCTGGTCATCATCCTAAAAGAAAGGATTTTAGGAGAAAGCTGCCTGATTGACGTTTAGAACAACTGTTGCGTTGTGCATTGCAGAATCATGAGTCCAACCACGGGAGTATTGCGACTTTTATTCAAAGCAAAAGTTGTCGGTGTTTGTTCTGGAACTGGCAGAAATACGCATGGAAAAGGCTCTGTGTAGATGCTCACTGCGCAGCATCGAGGGATAAGCCATTTATTGCTGCAGAAGCAACCACATTTTTCCCGTTGATTGGGAGAATGCCATAAACCACTGTCTAATTAGCAGGCTTTACGCAAAGATCTGAAGGAGAGATAAGGGTGGTGTGGGAAGTTTTGGAACGACTAATGAAGGGATGTTCCTGGAATGTACTCGTCACGTGTGGCAAATCTTAACGAACTGAGGTTTCCTGCACTGCTTTTTATCAGTCATCACACGAGGATTCAGGGTTGTTTCCTTTTTGCGATTGAATTCAGCAAAGAAAATGGTATGATTTGCGAACCTTTTCTTTCTTGCAACAACAGCGGGTGAAGGCTACCAGCATACACATCGTCAGCATGCAGCCCACGGTTCCACTGACAGCAAGAATGATGTCTCGGACCTTGAAATCTGACCTTCCATCTATTCCGTCAAAGCCATCAAAGAAATTCCCCCCGGTGTCCGCCACATCAGAACTGGCGATGTACACCATCGTGGTGGTCGTTGTCGTTGTTGTGATGGTCTGAGTGCCTCCAATGTGAGTTGCTTTGGGCGTCAATGTTGTTGGAGACTGACCTTGAGTTGATCTCGAAGTTTGACCTGGCGAAAGGTCATTTTCGTGGATGTCGCCACTACCTGAGGTTGGCAAAGTTGAGGTGTTGAGTGTTGGGTTCTGAGTTGGTAATGTGGAAACTTTGGAAGGGTGGTTGGATATGGAAGCAATTCCGGACGAAGAGGCAGTGGGAAATGTTGTAATGCGAACAGATTGGGTGGATGGATTACTTTCCGTTTGGAGTAAGTCTACCGTTGCAGTTTCTCTGCTCGTGCCAGCAGATGGGAATTTAGTCGGTGGAGAAAATAGATCCACAAGTTTCTGGGTGGACAGTTCCTCATGTTGAGCTGAGATGGTGGAATAATGGCTCGGAGATGGATCAGTCTGAATCCCTGGTTCTGGTTCTGAACTGGCGGTGGATGAAACTAATAACGTTACGAAGATAGATTCACTTCTTGTGATGGGACTGATTACAGTCGACTGTGACTGCGAGTTTTTTGTAACTTGACCAGGGATTTCGTCAGTAAATCCTGTGAGAGTAATCCCATGTTCAAAGCGTGCACTTGATATGGATGATTCCGTAGAAGAAAAATCCCCTGAGTTTCCCGGGTCTCCAGATGTGGAATCAACTATTCCTGAGATGTTCTCCAAATGCGATGTATTATCCTGTGCAGACTGTTCAATTTGGGGATTTCTGTCAGAACTTTGATCTTGCTTCACAATGATATCCTCGGGATGGACTGTAATGATGTCACGACCTTCAACAGTGAAGTCAGATGACGTGAAGTCGTCAACAGTCTTGCTGCGTTGTAATAAGTTGTTTTGTCGGTCGTTACTGAGATGCAAACCTGATCTCGGTTTCAAGGTGACTGGCTGTGGAGATTCACTGTCGCCATTGTCATGTCCAGGATGAGACTGGAGGGCAGGGATGGTCTCTGGAGCAACACCTGTTGTCACATCGGCATTGTTGCCGTTGGTCACAGCTGTCCAGGTGAGGTAGTCGTCGGTAGTAACTAGATTTTCGACATTCCTTTGTCGTGTGTCATTGTTCATGACCACGGGGGTTGGGGCAGGTGGGTTTGGAGTAGTTACCAGATCCCTATTGTCTCTGGAAACCAAATCAGCTGGAACTGTGGTATTTTTGCCCAAAGGCTTTTGGTTGCCCAGGGTAACCAGCTCAGTGTTGTCATTGGCAACCAACTGCTGGTCAATGTGGCTCTGGTCAAGCAACGGTTTTTGCGCTGCTAGTGTCCGAGACCTGGTCAAATACATGGTAAAGATGATCAAGTAAGCAAAAGTTTGCGAGTAAACCTGAAAGAAATCCATGGTAAACAAGTCAGACAACATAAATAGATGCGTCCTCGCTTTCAGGCTGGCCTTCCAATGGAAGCAGACATGGAATTTCATTCACTGAAATGAATTCAATTCCTGCTTATCGCACTAAATCCATGAAGTGATTTCATCGCAGCAGTGTTTTGGCTTTCTGTTTGTTGACAAAGTTGGAGTGTAACTGTAGATAGCTACGAATCCGCAGCGGTGACAATAAAAGAAGACTTTTATCCATGCTGTCGATTAGCGTTTTGCCTCCATTGTTCCCGCCAATTGTTGTTGCTTGCACACTGATGGACACCTTGCCTGAACACGGCACATAAATGTACAAAATCTAAATGCCTGAAACCTCCACATTGAAACAAATCTTGCTGGAATGTGATCCACAACTGGCTCCGCTTCTTGACTCAAAGACAGACTTTTAGAGCTGCAGCCAGAATAACAGACGAGGATTTCTGTGCAGTGAAATTGAATACTGCTCATCTCTCGTGATGTTAGTGCATCCACTCAAGTCAGTCCGTTATCCTATCGTGAAACACAAAAGGTTCAATGCACTTTTTAATGTGTTTAGCCATTGCATCGCTTTCCATGACGGATGCTTATCCTCTATTTTCTGCTGTTTTGCTTCAAATCACATGAAGTTCACTGACTGTGCGTCTCCCACTGTGTTATGCAGACTGCCAGCCTGCACAATGAATTCTCATGCAGTTCCAATCCCGGGGCGGAAGTCGGCTGTTGATCAGATGAAATTTCACCATTAGTTGTAACGTCAAGAGCAAATTTGATTCCGTGGTTTGAGGAGCGCTGAAACAGCTCCAGTTTCAAACTGAATCGAGGAGAAAAAGTCCTGTGGCTTCTCGAAGCAGAGTGACATCTGCCCATCAGGAAAAAACCATTGACCCACTGTTGGCTTTGCTAACGGTCTCGCGACATGAAACTGCACAAAACAATTTCTTCAATGTTGAAGACAATTCTGTCGAAGAAGACTCGTGTGTGCAGGCATCTTTCAAATGACTTGAGATCTGCGAAATCTTCAGGCTTTTGTCACAGTCATGCGTAGGTGTATGTGCCTTGCAGGGGCTCTTGGACTATTGACTCAAGTCTCGTCTGTGAAGGCAAAGGCATTTTCAATGTAGTCGTTTTACTCTCCTCACCCCTGGTATATCTGTTGTCCCTGTATGGGGGCTTCGTGGAAGGAATACTTCTGAATTCCTTGAGCGTTCTTTGTTCGTGATGACTTCTTGAAACAAAGAAGACCCAATTTACGGGCTCAACAAATGCGCTCACATATCCTCACCGTGTGAAGTACTTGCCGCCAGAAACATCTGCACAACATCCTCCGTTGAAATGCGAATGCAGAGGTTTTATTCGGTGGGTGGGGTGTTGCATCTCCTATCGCATCTCGTGAAGCATGATCAGACATAAAACTCCCCGTTAGCTGCTCATTCTCCTGAAATGTGTCTCGCTTCGGATCCTGGCACACGGAGGCATTCTGATATGGATTCCAGAGTGATAAGAATTTCCGTATCACTTCTCCAATCCCATGATTTGATATACTTCCATTAATCACAACATTCGATAGGAAGTTCAGAGACTGAGCGCGCCTTCACTTGTGAGTAATTTGCACCTTCCCCTGTTGAGTTTATAAGTCACCTGCATGATCAGATCTGTTTGTAACAACTGCACTCAGAAAAGATAGATACACATCAATTCTTCAAATACACGCGATACTATCGTGTACACAGCCCCGAACTAAGCCGAGTGCTTTGCAGTCAGCTTAAGCTTGTGATAGTTCCAGCTTTATCAATGGCAAGTTTTCTCTGCTTGCAGAACTCTGAGGGTGGTTCACAATGAGTTTGTGCGAACAACCTGGTCACATCAGGAAAAATTGCCAGTCCGCACTGCACTTCTGCGTCTTTTGGCAGTTGCAGCACCAGTGGTGTATCCTGTGCTGACCTACTTTCTCGTGCACTTCAGTCTTGTTGATAAAATTAGGTCAACAATGTTTTGTCTTTGGCCCAATTTTGTTAACTTTCATGAGGTGAAAAATTTCACATCAGTGTTGTTCAAACTTGCGTGTTGTTCAGCATGATCACCTTCCAAATCCTGTGTGGTGACATTACCTGGGAAATCCATGTTGAAACACCTGGCGCACCAAACACAATGAACTTTGGTTCGGGAAACAGTGTCACTGAAACCTGATGATGCATACGCACATGAGCGACTGCAGAAGCTTTGTCATGAAGTGCAAACCGCACTTCTCAATTCAGTTTGCTTTCCATGTTTGATGCCTGTTATCGAGCACGCATAATCCAATAGTTTCTGGTCATTTAGTTGTCAAGTTGTGCAAAGCATTTCCCTCAGATGGGAACGTTGGAGTAAGTTGTGGCCATGGTGCTCCTGCTGATTGTAACGTGATGCTGGCAATGCTTGAAGAAAAACGCAGGGTTCAAAAGCTGCTTCTTTCTCAGGGGACTGCCGTGAGCCTTTGGATGGAGCAACCGGAACAGAAATAAAAAAGATGCATCAGCCAAGTTGACTTCCACTGCAAATATTCCTTTAATCTGTGAAATGAATCCTTTGAGCTGAGTTCCACATGCAGGTCTGTGCTTCGTCTAAGAATGTTTTGAGAGCTGTTGTGCATGTTTTATGCAGAAATCATGAGATGGTAATGTGCGTTCCAAGATCAACAGGAAAGCTCTTGAGAATGCACCTCCTCTCGAACTGATGTTTGTAATGCACAGTTCAAACTTTATTCCTGTTGGCCTGTTAATTTGCACAGATGAATCACTGCCTCCACAGAATCGTGTGCTGGAGTGAGTGTAATCAGAATCGTGAGATTACGACAATCGTGGCATTTTGTTCCAAGCAAAACGCACAGCTGGCCTTCGTCTGAGTCCGAGACGGGACTTTTTACACAAAAGAAAACTCGCCCGGCAAATTCCCTCTCTGGAAATGCGTGTTGTCACAGTCATAACCACAATATTTTCTGAACCAAAGTGGCTTGAGACACCACACATGTGACGATGTGAATTCAATATTTGAGCCATCATTCTTGAATGGTTACCAATGTTAATAAAGTTAGACAAACATTGCACACTCTTTGTCAATTTGGAATTGTGTTCCAATGCATCATTGTTGAATCTTCTCATAAGAGGCTGCAATGTTTGCATCTCACAATGCACCTGAACTCACAAAATTTGCTCAAAGGTGCGATATAGAAAAGTTCCATTGCGTAAAATGGTGAAATATTGGACTTTTCCGAAGTTGTCTCAAACACACGCACGTTGTCTCGGTTTGTACACATACGGGATGTGAGTGGGTTTGTAGTAAAATAATCCCAGACCACCATGAAAACGAGGCAAAATGGCATGAACGACTCTGGTAGGACAGTGATTCGAGCAAAATGAAGC
>JAAUYG010160455.1_pt1 | contig 12894 bp, 10 predicted proteins | sample 7278091 | NCBI WGS metagenome assembly JAAUYG01 (sample SAMN14350201, study PRJNA611818) | marine sediment metagenome | isolation source: surface marine sediment (0.6m) | place: French Polynesia: Moorea | collected 2018-08
ATGCGATCGCTCCGACAGGCTTGAGCAGTTGTTTGTTCTGGTGAGACTATATTTTGAGGAGTTTCTACTAATCCCTTCGTTACATCCACATCGGGAGTATTTATAGTTACTTCCCCATCTACACCACCACTCGCATCGATATCGTTAGTGCGATCGCTTTGAGGACGGACTTGGATACCAAAAATACCTTCGGCATCAATAGTAATTCGACCTCCCATACCTTCTCCAGCACTAGCAATAATATCGCTATTTTGATTGGGGCTGGCGTAGTTATCTTAGTTTTGATATCATCCCTAAGTATCTGTCCTCGTTAAATAGTCAGGAATTTATCTTCTCAAGACAGTAGGTAAGATGAACCTTTAGCTAAAGGCAAAATCACAAATCATTATGTATGCAAATCTGTAATCTCAATGACTTCAAAAAGTGCTAAATCCCGATTATCTACTAATTAGTGCATAGATTGTCTTGTTGAGTTAAAGTGACATCTTCACCGATGGTAAAGTGGGTAATCACATTCATTGCATTGGGAAATTCAACATTATCAATTCTGAATTGATAGTTACCTTCTCTACAAAACGATGTTGTCACCAGCTAATTTAGCAAAGAACCAGTCATTTCCTTCTGCACAAATAAGGCGATCGCCAATTCCCAGAATAAAATTATCACTACATAGGATTAAAAATTACCCCTATCTTTATCTGCCCGATTTCTAGGGTCATCTTCTGTAAAAATTTTCAACTTAACTCATATTTATCAATGGTTCGGACAATTTTTAGAAACAGTGAGTGATGGCTTCTACAGTAAAATTAAATGGGTCGAGGGAGTCACGGATTTAAAGCTGGAAGCAATTGGAAAATTGCGTTGGGATGCCAATCTACGTTACCCCTATCAAGACGAGTATTCAGGAGGAGGTAGACGGCGCAAATATGCTGGCGAAGTTGACTTAACTGACTACAGTAGTTTCGAGTTGGTCACTCAATTATCTGATGATGTAGATCTTTATACTGCTGTGGTTTGGTCTATCAGTCTCCTTTAATTAAATCCCATCCCAACTACTCCAGCTTTTATGACTACGGAGCTATTGCTGCTTAATTTTGTCCGAACCATTGAAATATTGAAAGTTAATTATTAATGGTTTTTAAAAATAGATCTTACTGGTTAAAAAATGCTCATGTTCCAAGTTGTCTGATTAACTTGGATGATTATAGACAACAGACAAGGGAAGGTTTGTCTTTAGTTGACTTAAAAATTAGTAATGGTGAAATTGAACAAGTTTTAGCTGCCAATACTATAGAAGAAAAGATTCCCAGTTTGGATCTACAAAATAAAATTGTTTTACCTTGTTTTATTGATGTTCATACTCATTTAGATAAAGGACATATTTGGGAGCGATCGCCTAACATTAATGGTACGTTTGACATGGCTTTGAATAAAGCGATCGCCGATGCTGAAAAGTATTGGCAACCAGAAGATGTGTATCGTCGGATGGATTTTGGGCTTAAATGTAGTTATGCTCATGGTACACAGGCAATTCGTACTCATATAGATTCCTATGGAGAACAAGCGAAAATTAGCTTAGATGTTTTCCATAGTCTACAATCAGCGTGGCAAGATAAAATCACCCTACAAGCGGTTAGTCTGGTTAGCCTAGATTACTATCAAACTCCTGAGGGAGTAGCCTTAGCAGATAAAATTGCCCAGATTGGCGGGATATTAGGCGGGGTTGCTTTTCAAAATCCAGATTTAGATGCTCAACTGGATACAGTATTTACCTTAGCCAACGCGAGAAACCTTGATTTAGACTTCCATGCTGATGAAAACGGCGATCCCAACTCGATATGTCTGCAAAAGATTGCTCGGGCTGCTATACGTAATAATTTTGAGCAACAGATTACCTGTGGACATTGTTGTAGTTTGGCGGTGCAGTCTCCTGATGTTGTCAGCAAAACTATTGAATTAGTTAAACAGGCTAAGATTGCCATTGTTAGTTTACCGATGTGCAACCTGTATCTACAGGATCGTCAAGCAGCAAAGACTCCTTATTGGCGGGGAGTAACCAGAGTAAGAGAATTACAACAGCATGATATTCCCGTGGCTTTTGCCAGTGATAACTGTCGCGATCCCTTTTTTGGCTTTGGCGATCATGATGTTTTAGAGGTATTTGAACAAGCAGTTAAGATTGCTCATTTAGATACGCCTTATGCCAACTGGATCGAAAGCGTGACTAACACTCCTAGCAATTTAATGGGGTTAAGTAATCTAGGGAAAATATTAGTCGGGAATCAAGCAAATTTAATTATCTTTACTGCACGTTACTTTAGTGAGTTATTATCCCGTTCACAAAGCGATCGCATTATCATACGCAATGGAAAACAAATTGATACTCAACTTCCTGATTATAGTGAACTAGACGATCTTATTAATTAGCAGTTATTAGTAAGATACACCTAAAAGATTTAAAATGTAATTATAATAACGACAATATATATTCAGCAGCAGCAATTCCAGACAGTACTGCACCTTCAATTTTGGGCGCAACAAAAGCATCTCCTGCCATCACTAAAGGTAATTCTGTCAAGGCTAAATAAGGTTCACCGTAAAATGTTTTGGGTAAACTATAACGCCAACGATGTACTTGATATTTAATTACTGGCGAATTCAACCAAGAAGATGCAACCGTAAATAATTTCTGAGCTATTTCTTCATAACTGCTATTCCAATGAGCATCACTAAAACTAGGACTAGCGTGGAGAGTGACAGCATAACCATGGGGAGAAATACCTTTTTGATGATTAGAAGCCAGCCAAACTAGAGATTCATCTTCTAAAGCTAAACCACCTGGGGTCGGAATGTTACTAGGTTTTTCTAACAAAGCCAAGATCGCAATGCAACTATAGTAACTAATTTTCTTTAGAGACGCTTTAATATCTGGTGGTAAAACTACTGAGGAACTGCCTAATAAATCTAGAGATTGAGGTACGGGAGGAGTCATAACTAGAAAATCTCCCCTAAACTGCTGATTACTTTCTGTTTCTATTCGCCATTGGGTATCGTAGTTTAATTTAACTACTTTGGTACTATGGCGCACATCTAAATCTTGTGCCAAATACTTAGCAATACCGCGAGTACCATTTATGCCACAGTAGCGTGGTTTTCCATCCATTTCGCTAAAACCCTGACACCATTGTTTAATTACTCCCTGTTTTAGCCAATCATCTACCCATACTTGGAACTTTGTTTGCTTAACACTAAAATATTGTGTGCCATAGTCGAATACACCCTCAATAGTTGCAGAATGCTTTACACGACGAGTAGCTAAACGCCCACCAATTCCCTTTCCCTTATCTAATATCGTTACTTTTATTCCTCTACGTTGCAAGAGAGTGGCGGTAATTAATCCTGAAATTCCACCACCAATAACGATACAAGAAGAACTATTTTTAAATTTTTTAAGCTCGTTTATAAGCATATTTAAGTACATCACTAGACAAGGGGCAAAAGCCTCTTGTCATAATTATTTGAGTGTGTTTTAGCTGAGATATCTCAAACCCACAAATAGCAACGTTTGATTTTTATTTCTCTACTTTAGTTATAGAAAAATATACCTAGTGCATCAACGAAAGTTAGAGGGTTTGTATATCTTTTGTTGAGAGTAGATTTGAGACGTTTATCAGATGTTTGCATTCTGACAAATTTATAAGATTAGGTCATCGATACACCACCTTTGAAAGACGGTGTCTGCGCTGAAGAAATTATTCAGGAAAAACAAAAATGATATATAAACAATCTCAATACTTGTCAATTGACAATCAAGCTACCCTCACAAAACTAGAAAAATCTAATTTGTTTTTAAGCATATCAATAGCCATCATTATTTTACCTCTAATGATCCCCCTAATGTTATTAAGCTTGGTAGTTTCAAATCGGCAATGGAATAATTTTTGGGATGAATTTTTAGGATAGTATCATCCTGATTACCTTTGAGTAATAATTATTCTCTTTAACTTAAACATCGTAGTTAATTTGAGATTACATAGTTTTTTACAAAAATAAGTAAATAATATTAGTTGCAAATTTACTTAAGTAATAATACTCATAGGGAAATTAATATGTTTTTGACATCTAACATTATCGGTAAATATCGCCATTCAGCAATGATTTTAGGATTGGCTTTAACTTTCTCTGGTGTATTCACTCTTGGCTCGCAAGCTGCTAGTGAATTTGATAAAAATACTTATGCTAGTGCGCAATTAAGTATAGATAACCTTGATGTCGATAGTACAGTTAATATTTCTCAGAAAGAGACTATTATCGCTTCTAATCTTCAAGTCCTCCCTGCTACGATTAATTTGGTAAAACAGTTTGAAGGTTTCAGTCCTTATTCCTATCTTGATACCAGTGGCTTACCAGTTATTGGCTATGGACAAACAAGAATTAACGGTAGAACTGTTACGATGGGACAATACATTGCTCAAGCTCAAGCTGATGCTTCTTTAGAGCAAGAATTAGAAGATATTCAACGTATTGTACTGAATCATGTAAAAGTAGACTTAAACCCCCATCAATTAGGTGCATTAACTTCGCTAGTTTTCAATGCTGGTACAAGAATAGTAACTAATAGCACGCTAGTTAGAAAGCTTAATTCTGGGGATTATGCTGGGGCGGCAAGAGAGTTTCCTCGTTGGAATAAAGCTCACCAAGGAGGACGTTTGGTTGTATTTCCTGGTTTAACTAAACGTAGACTTGAGGAACAAAAGCTATTTTTAACTCCTTACAACAAAATAGCAAGTAATTGATAATAGGTGAGGTACAAAATTTTCCGTTGCCTAGCTTCTCGCTTTGCAAGTACTCAGCACTTTTTGACCGAGGTGTACCTCACACTTATCGAGAAACGCTATATTTAGTTATTAGGTTTGAGCTTCTTGTTTTCTTCTTCTTTCAAATAAGCAAATACAGACTTGTCACCAATATCAGGATCGATCGCCTGGATCATTTTTCTGATTGCAAATACACTAAAGCCAATTGACCAAATTCCCAATAATGCTTGTTCCATTTCTACAGGAATAATCCCCGCTATATGTCCTAATAACAAGAAGGGGACAATGGGGGTAAGAATTTTAGTTTCGATGCGATTAAAACAGAAAGCTTCTTTAAAATAAATTCCTGTTAAAGCAGCAAAAGTAAAACCTGTACCAAATAGAGTCCAGGGATGGTTATAGATATATAGTGCTAAAGGTTCATTGCTAGAAACAGCGATCGCAATTGTGGCAACTGTACCAATAACCCAAAAGCCTTGCAGCACTCGATGTAGTGCCTTCATGTAAATATGAATATAGACCAAGCTAACCCCTAAACCCAAAGAAAATAGAGCAAACAAAGGTGTAATAGCTGGTAAAGCTGCTGTACCTTGAGCAAAGAAGAGATTACTAGCGATCGCAAAGCTAGCAGCAGCGATCGCCAACCCTACACGATAGATAATTACTTCTTGGCGATCGCTTTTAGTAATTGTATACTCACCAAATTGTCCTTGATAAGTCTTTGGTTCTTGATTTAATATGGCAATCATAGTTTTAATTTTGGTTTAATTTTGGATGTTACACTTTACATTTATTTAATCTGGGAAAGCCAGTCACGAATTTCGTTAGCTAACCAAATTAATTCTACTTCTGTTAATCCTTGTCCAAACAAATAGTGGTTAAATTGATCGGAAAATTGAGATATTTGGGTATTAATCACAATAGAACTATTATTTAAAGTCATACCATTTTGCGACTTAGGAGCATAGCTTACAGAAACATCTTTAATCTGATTGGTTATTCCTTTTTGCCAAACTTTAGACCACATAAATGTTTGTTTGATTTCAAATTGTTGTTGATTAATAAATATTTTGCTTTGAGAAAATAGCTGTTTGAGAATTTTGTAAGATATTCCTATTGTTAGAGGTGTAAAGATAAAGCCAAACAAACAAATTGCTACAGCAACAAAAGGTAATACTTTGAAGAGAAATAACCAAGGAATTGAACCACATAAAATAAATAGAATTAAAAACTGAAGTAAATAATCTGACGATTTATCAGGAAGTAAATATTCTCCTTTCATGGGAATAACTATTTCGATATAATCGGCCGAACGATATAGTTTAACTTCTGTATAAAAAGGTTTTAAACAAGGTGATTGTTCAACCCGAGATGGCTGACCTAAAGAATATAAATCGTCTTCTAAATATTTTAAGGCTAATGCTGCACTGGCAAAGCGTTTTTCCAAAGCAGGAGCGGTCATCTTATCTAACCAATGGGCTAATCTTTTACTTAGATTGACTTTTTGTCTAAATTGTATAGTTAAGTTTTTGCTTGGTAAATCAGCGGGAAGAGTTCTGGTCAATAAATGGATTAAAGTAACTCCTAAAGCATATAAATCAGAAGCAGGAACAGTTCTTCCACCAAATTGTTCCATTGGTGCATAGCCATAAGTGCCGACAACTGTAAAACTAGAACCTTCAATCACATCACTATCTTGAACTGCACCAAAATCAACTAAATAAATGCTGTTTTCTGCATCTAAAATAATGTTACTTGGTTTAATATCTCGATGTAATATTGGTGGATTAAATCCATGTAGATAGATGAGTATTTTGAGGATTTCTCGGGCAATATGTTCGATTTCCAATTCGGTAAATCTTTTTCCTTTATCTAGCAATTCTTTTAAAGAAGAACCTGGAATATACTCTTGAACTAGTGCAAAACATAAATATTGATCGTCAAGAGAAAAATAGTCTTTATATTGAGGAATATTTGGTGAATTAAGCTGTTGTAAGATTTGAGCTTCTCTTTCAAAAAGCTTCAAATCTGACCATTGAATTTCCCCTCCAAAAAATAGAAACTTAACAATTACTTGGTTTTGATTTTCTCTTGCTAAATCTTGTGCTAACCAAGTCTGTCTGCTGGTATTACGACCAATTTTTTCTACTAATTTATAGCGATCGCCTACAACTTCGCCGATTTCTAACATCTTGTTTATATTTCTTTTTACCTCTATTTTTTAGAGTGACTTTTGTTACTCAAGAAACAGCCAAGTTAAGATTTTATTTCGATTTTAACTCGATCTCCCACACCAAGTTGTAATTTTTTTTGACTACTACCACCATTTACCGCAATTTCCACCCAGCCGTGACTACCAACTAAAGTTATATTTTCGCCGACGGGAACATTGCTATAAGTCTTGTCAGAATTAATCGTAATATTATTAGCGATCGCCCGCCACAATTTACCTTGAACTAAATCACCAGGAATATTCGTAATCAAGTTACCAAAATGATCTATGTATTGGATACAGCCAGTAATTTGATGGCGATCTATTTCTAATGGTGGCAAATCAATTTTAACCAAACTAGCCACATCAATTTCTTGACCTAATTCTTGGAGAGCGACGCCACTAGCCAAATGAGCGCCGACAGGAGCAAAAATATCTCTACCATGAAAAGTATAACTAGGATTTGGTACTCGCCAATACTTAGAGTTAGTTAATTCTACAGCAGCGATCGCCGAATTAAAATTTAGAATACCACTACATAAGCCATTGTCAGGACAAACCACATATCCCTGGGGAAACTCAACTGCGATACTTCTTCGAGTACTTCCTACTCCTGGATCGACTACTGCTACATGAACTGTCTGGAGAGGAAAATAAGGATAAGCATTTAATAGAGCAAATCTTGCTGCCAATAAATTTTGTGGCGGAATTTGATGGGTTAGATCGATAACTTGTAATTGTGGATTAACAGTCGCGATCGCACCTTTGATAACTCCTACATAAACATCGCGATCGCCAAAATCTGTCAGCAAAGTAACAATTCTATCTACAGCCATGATAATTAATTGCTCAGTAATAACACTCCTCAAAATACTTGTTTAATTCCATACTGCTTCAGGTTTGTGAAGATTTAATGATAAGTAGTTCTTGTCATAGCAAAAATGTTATCTTATATATGAGTTATCCATACACTATTTTAAAAAATAAAAAGTCCACTATGAACAATAAGCGTCAAGATATCCTAAAAAATGCCAGCCTTAGTCACCGCGAAAGTATGCGTAAAAGTCTAAACAATCGGCTAGAAGCTGCTAGAGCAAGAGGAGACGAGAAATTAGTTAAGCAGTTAGAAGCAGAAGCTAAATATTTACATATTTAGTTAACAATCTAGCTAATCAAAAATTAAGAATTTTCACCAGATTAAGTTCTGTTGACCTAGATAACTAAGTCAGATGAGAAAAACAGCCAACTAAATAAAACCTAAGTAATAAGTAATCAGTAGTCTCTATGCTTATGCTGTTGCTCAAAACAATCTAAACACAATTATAATACACGAGCTAATTAAAAAAAAATTCGACTGACTGTACCTTAATTTGATACAGGTGCTGAAGCTATTTATTGGCTTGAGGAATGAGTTCAACTCTTTTCAAAATCTAATTTTTGTAGTCTTTTGTCAACAGAACCCAAAGTTCCCCCAATAAAAGATAATCCAGCATAAAAATAATAAAGCCAGTGCAGCGGAATTACCTTCAGAGCAAAAATAATGCCCCGTTTATCATAGAAGAAACGATAGATATCCCAGTTAAAATATAGTAGCATTCCCCCTAATATTATGACGGGAATAATTGCTGCTAACTTAAAAATAGTTGCTAACAAAGAGAGAATCAAACAGTATATGGCAACTACGCTGAGCCTGCTGCTGGTTTGCAAATTTAGATCGTTGACAACATTCGATTGATCCTTAAATAAAAGTTTTGTCCAAGGAATACCGCGATCAAAAACATCAGTCTTAATTAGACCGATTAATCTCCAAGCTTTATGATGTTTTACTTGAAGATTTTTAGCTAAATAGATGTTAGCTCCAGCCTGTTTTAGGCGATACCCTAGTTCTATATCTTCAATACTAGGACGGGGATATTTTTCTGTATCAAATCCACCTAATTCTAAAAATAGAGATCGCCTAACCGCACCAAAACCCGCCCAAAAGGTTGAAGCATCTTCCTTCCCCTGCTGGTGAACGTAATGGTGCATTAAATTCTTGTATTGAGCAACAAAATTCTTCGCTTTTGGTGCATCATCGTATGAACCAAACAGAGCATCTATTTCTGGTCTGGACTGAAGCGTTTGGGCTAATTGAGAAATTGCGTCTTGACACACTTCACAGTCAGCATCGATAAACAATAAATAATAACCCTTTGCTACCTCTGCACCAAGGTTACGTGCTGCTCCTGGTCCTTCTCGTCCAGTAGTTTGTAATACTTTTGCCTCAAATTTACGCGCAATTTCCGCCGACTCATCAGTAGAACCATCATCTACTACAATTAACTCCCAGTTGGCAAATTGTGTTCGCGACATGGCTAATAGACAACAAACAAATGGATAGCCACCGTTATATACAGGAGTAATAACTGATATGAATGGAGATTGGTTCATAATAATTTGATGTGAGCTTCCAGTAGTTCAAATTAATAATAATTTCAGTTTCACACTTTATTTTGACAGCTTATTAAGCTTTGCATAATGCATATCTGTGATTTAACAGAACATATTGCAAATTTTTTGTCAATCAAAAATAAATTAATTTATGTCAACAAAATTGCAAGTAAATGCTCAGAAAAATAATTAAATTTTGTTACACAATGTTCAATTATTTTTATCGAATTGTGTCAAATCAGGTGTTTGGCAAATTTTGAGCAACTTTTTTTGATAAAAATACTTTACATAAGACATTTGTCTTGGGTAGGTAAAGAGCGAGCTTACCCTAAATACCACGATAAAATCGCCACTACTTAAGGAGAGTCAAGTTATATGTTCACCCAGGTCAAGTCCACCGTTCGTCACGTTAAGCCAGATGCCGTTAACGGTCGCGATCTACTCAGGGTGGTCTATGTCGTGCTAGAGCCTCAGTACCAAAGCACCCTAACTGAAGCAGCTAGATCGATTAATAGCAATAATCCCCATTTAGCCGTTGAACTAAGTGGCTATTTAATAGAAGAGTTAAGAGACGAAGAAAACTATAGCAATTTCCAAAATGATGTTGCTCAAGCCAATATATTTATTGCATCTTTAATATTTGTCGAAGATTTAGCCCAGAAAGTTGTCGAGGCGGTTACCCCCCATCGCGATAATTTGGATGCGGCGGTGGTATTTCCTTCGATGCCTGAGGTTATGCGCCTAAATAAGATGGGTAGCTTTTCAATGGCACAATTAGGACAATCCAAAAGTGCGATCGCCCAATTTATGCGTAAGCGTAAAGAAAAGTCTGGCAGTTCGTTCCAAGATGCAATGCTCAAGCTGTTGCGGACTCTACCCAAAGTCTTAAAATACTTACCAGTAGAGAAGGCACAGGATGCGCGTAACTTTATGCTGAGTTTTCAGTATTGGTTGGGTGGTAATGCCGATAACTTAGAGAATTTTTTATTGATGCTATCTGATAAATACGTTTATACAGATAAGCAACAAAATAATCTTGAATACGCTGAACCGATCGTTTATCCAGACATGGGTATTTGGCATCCCCTCGCTTCAAAAATGTTTGAGGATGTTCAAGAATATCTGGATTGGTTCAATAACCGTCAAGACATTGCCAACGATCTTAAAGATCCTTTAGCTCCCTGTGTAGGCTTAGTATTACAACGTACTCACCTAGTTACTCAAGATAACGCTCATTATGTAGCGATGGTGCAGGAACTAGAATGTATGGGTGCTAGAGTTATACCTGTCTTTGCTGGGGGATTAGACTTTTCTAAACCAGTAGATGCCTATTTCTGGAATGAAAACCAAAATCAAGCCATAGTTGATGTAGTGGTTTCCCTGACAGGTTTTGCTTTAGTTGGTGGCCCTGCAAGACAAGATCATCCTAAAGCGATCGACTCTCTAAAACGCCTCAATCGTCCCTACATGGTGGCATTGCCTTTGGTATTTCAAACTACTGAAGAATGGGAAGAAAGCGATTTAGGTCTACACCCAGTACAAGTAGCATTACAAATTGCTATCCCCGAATTAGATGGTGCGATCGAACCAATTATTGCTTCTGGCAGAGATGGCGCAACTGGTAGATCTATTGCGTTGCAGGATCGAGTAGAAGCGATCGCCAGACGGGCAATGAAGTGGGGTAGATTACGCAAAAAACCCAAGCTACAGAAGAAAGTAGCAATCACCGTCTTTAGTTTCCCTCCCGATAAAGGCAATGTGGGTACTGCTGCTTACCTAGATGTATTTGGCTCAATCTATGAAGCCATGAAAGGTTTGAGAGACAACGGTTATGACATTCAAGACTTACCCGACTCTCCGCAAGAATTAATGGAAGCGGTAATTCATGATGCTCAAGCACAGTATGCTTCTCCTGAATTAAATATTGCCCACCGAATGTCGGTAGAACAGTACGAAAGACTAACCCCTTACTCAGTGAAGCTAGAAGAAAACTGGGGGCCACCACCAGGACACCTCAACAGTGATGGTAAAAACCTGCTGATCTACGGTAAAGAATTTGGGAATGTCTTTATTGGCGTACAGCCTACCTTTGGTTATGAAGGCGATCCTATGCGCTTATTATTCTCTCGTTCAGCCAGTCCCCATCATGGTTTTGCGGCTTACTACACTTATTTAGAACAAATTTGGCAAGCTGATGCCGTGCTGCACTTTGGTACTCATGGCTCATTAGAATTTATGCCAGGAAAACAAATGGGTATGTCTGGGGACTGTTATCCTGACAGCCTGATTGGTAGTATTCCTAACATTTACTACTACGCAGCGAATAATCCTTCCGAGGCTACCATCGCTAAACGCCGTAGTTACGCTTCAACTATTTCTTATTTAACTCCTCCAGCCGAAAACGCTGGTCTATATAAAGGTTTAAAAGAACTAGGAGAATTAATTGGTTCTTACCAAAGTCTCAAAGATAGCGGACGGGGCATTCAAATTGTTGATACGGTAATGGATCAAGCGCGGATCGTCAATCTCGATAAAGATATTGATTTTCCTGACAACTCTGCCAAAGAAATGACCCAGGATGAACGGGATACAATCATTGGTTTGGTTTATAAAAAACTAATGGAAATCGAATCTCGTCTCTTACCCTGTGGCTTGCACATCATTGGCAAACCTCCTACAGCGGAAGAAGCGATCGCAACATTAGTCAATATCTCTAACCTAGATCGCGAAGAAGAAGAAATTATCTCCCTTCCCCGCATCATCGCTAATAGTATTGGCAGAGATATCGACGAAATCTACGCCAACAACGATCGCGGTGTTCTAGAAGATGTTCAACTTTTCCAAGACATCACCCAAGCAACTCGTGCTGCGGTATCTGCCCTGGTTCACGCTCAAATTGATGCAGACGGCAGAGTATCTATGGTTTCTAAGCTCAACTTCTTCAATATCGGTAAAAAAGCACCTTGGATTGAATCTTTACACGAATACGGTTACAAAAACGTCGATGCTGAAGTCCTCAAACCACTGTTTGAATACCTCGAATTCTGTTTAGAACAGATTTGTGCCGATAATGAATTAGGCGGCTTACTTCAAGCTTTAGAAGGGGAATACGTTCTACCTGGCCCTGGTGGAGATCCTATCCGTAACCCCAATGTATTACCTACTGGTAAAAATATTCATGCTCTCGATCCCCAGTCGATTCCGACAATGGCAGCGGTTAAATCAGCCAAAATCGTAGTAGATCGTTTGATCGACCGTCAAAAGATTGATAACGGTGGGAACTACCCCGAAAGTATTGCTTGTGTACTCTGGGGAACAGATAACATCAAAACTTACGGCGAATCTCTGGCGCAAATCATGTGGATGATTGGAGTGCGTCCAGTACCTGATGCTTTAGGAAGAATTAATAAAATAGAACTGATTTCCCTAGAAGAA
>JAAUYG010108103.1_pt1 | contig 12891 bp, 5 predicted proteins | sample 7278091 | NCBI WGS metagenome assembly JAAUYG01 (sample SAMN14350201, study PRJNA611818) | marine sediment metagenome | isolation source: surface marine sediment (0.6m) | place: French Polynesia: Moorea | collected 2018-08
TACTACTACTACTACTACTACTACTACTACTACTACTACTACTACTACTACTACTACTACTGCTACTACTGCTACTACTACTACTACTACTACTGCTACTACTACTACTACTACTACTACTACTACTACTACTACTACTACTACTACTACTACTACTACTAACAACAACAACAACAATTTCAGGTGAGGTGTCAAAATGTGATGTTATCGGAGAAAACCCCCGATTTAGATATCGGCGAATACTACTATGAGATCAGTATAAATCCGTCAAGAAATGGTTGTTGCAAGGTTCATGTTGTTGAGAGGATCGCTGTGGTCATTTCTGCTATGCTGAACACGAGTGGTGGCGTGTTGGAGTTGCAAATAGAGCCAGGCGCTTGCATTAGTCAACTGAGTCTGGAGAAGGTTGAGAACACTTTAGTCAGAATAATAACGGCACAGGAAAAATGGATTCCACACTATTTGTTTGCGAAATATGTGGAGCGATACATCCAATGGCAGATCAATAGGATCTACTTCTTTGTCAATAAGGCGAGTCATCTTGTAACGCACTGTTACAATGCATACAGCACCAACCACGGTGAAATCAAGCTCATCACTGACTATAATGTCAGCTATAGCATGGTGTGCGAATGTTCGTTTCCAGAGCAAGAACCACGTAAGAATCACAACAACCAACAGGAAGTCCATTCTGCCGTTTTAGATACCGAACACTTGGAAAAAGACACTTGTCTTCCAGTGAAAGTTGGAGAAAAATATTTGTGTAGAGCCTATAATTTCCGAAGTCGAACTCTGGTCGAAGTGCTGAACACCCAATCGGTCAGTCGGGATATCAAGGAAATGGTGTCAGCTCTTGCTAACACTAGTGGTGGGAGCATATTCCTGGGAGTTGCCTACTCAGACGTTCCGCAAGTGAAAGGGTATAAATGGAATGGCAATAGTTCTTCTGAGATTGAGGAATTACTTTCGGAAATAATTGATGGAACGGATCGTTCTGGTATTACCATTTGGTCAAGTGTTTCAAGCGCGAAAAAGAAATGGAAGGTGTTTATTCACCCCGTGTCCGGTGGGAAGGAAGACACAAGGTTGACTGAGATTCGTGTGCAAGGATGCCCAGGTGGAATGTTCTGTTCTATGCCTTTATGCTACATGATAAGTTATTCAGGAGATATACTCCCACTGAATCGATTTGAGGAATGGAAGGAGAAAATTATTCAAACACCAAACCAACCGTTACGAGAGCGAGGCCCTTATGAAACTCACTTCAGTGATGCATTGAATGATGAGGAGGTAAAAGAGGCTGATCTTCCGGTAGATGTAATGGTTAGACAAGATAAAATGTCAAGTAAAGTACAGGAGACAACAAAAGACCAATATTTTTACACACACTGAACCTTCCCGTGGTGGCTAGACAAAAATAACGATATTGCAAGCGAATCACTCAGCTTTGACCGTTGCTGCGCTCAAGAATTGGCAGAGGAATTAATAGACGTCGCAACACCTTTCGGTTGTTTTCCGTCTATAGAAACAGTCTTAGGGCGCCACGGGGATGTACCTGATCTACATGCTGCTCTGATGGAGATTGAAAATACATTCAAAGGCGAAAAGGGAGCCGCTGTCATCATTGACAATATGGCAGACTATCTTGCTGGCGAACTGAAACATATAATCCCAAGACATCATGTGACGGATGTTGTAGTCTTGCAGGAACACAGCCGACCGTGTGTCATAAGTGTACTGACGAACGCCTGTGACACTTCTTGTGCGACATACTACAGCAGAACTATGACGCGTCTCCTGAAAAGACTCTGCCTTCTCGAGTACAGTCACTTGTGTGACAGCAACATTTCTCTAAGCTTCCAGCGGCAATTGTTCTACATTGGCATTGGGTTCCACCCCGTGCAAGATTTACTTTACCCAAAGGCATACTTCACACCTAGCCTAGTCACTTTGAATATCGTGCGGTATACCCTTGCAGGCGTTCTGCTGCACTGTGAACCGATGAAAGACCGTTTTGGAAACCTTATGGTGAGGCATTTGTCGTCCATTCAAGCCAGGGTGCTATGGGGCAAGCGCGAAATGATCACTGTTGTAGAGGGCAAAGCCGGGAGCGGAAAGAGTGTCTTGGCTCTCGAAGCAATGCGACGGATTAAGCAACATGAAAAATATGAAGCAAAGATTGTCTTCCTTTGTCGCAGTAAGGGCTTGGCAGCCTTCATGAAGTACCAAACCGAGATGATGCGTGTCTCGGTGGACGTCATGGCCATGCAGACAGAAAAGCTGTTAGAGATGAATGAGGAATATTTCAGCCAATATACGGATATTTTCATCGATGATGCCCATACTCTTCCTTTAGCGGGAAAAGAAAATTGGGCAGGGATGTATAACACACTCTTTGCGTCTCTTAAAAAGCCAAATTCTCACGTCTACATATTCCTGGATCCTGACATGCAAGACTACAGGGGAGGCATTCCCAAGGATTTCAGTAAAGAAATTAAAACTATGGCGCGAATAAATCCTCTTATAAGGCGACAGAATGTGAAAACAGAAACACTTCGGAAAATATTACGGAACAGCAATCGCATTTGTAAGTTCCTTGGCGCAAATCTGGAAGACGATCTAGGCGAACTTCGAAGTATAAGAAACTTACCAGAGGATGGGGTGTTCTTTCGTTTCATCGAAGACACAAGGGCAAAAACGAGTTTACCGATTCATGATCTTGAAAGAGGCCTGAATGACTTGCACGATCAAGCAAAAGAAGTTGAGAGAAAAGGCTATCGTGTAAGTATCGATAAGCTGGACGGAGTTACTACTGTTGCTTCTGCTGCAGAAGAACGATCCGCCAAAATAACGCTAGAATCACGTTTAGGAGGATTACTGAAAATCAGCAAGTATCAAGAAAGGCACATATCAATTCTGACAGGAAATACATATGATAAGGAGTGGGTCCAAGACATTTTAAGAACTTCAAAGTTTTGTATACAGGATGCCGTCACCTTTCCCGTAGAGCATATGGTTGTGGATGCATTGGAGAATTTCGAAGGCTTAGAATCCCAAGTGATTCTGTTTATTGTACCAGAATCCTGGAGCACTGGCAACGTTGGTTCCTTGAAGTATCGCTTGTGTATTGCTACACGGGCCATCTCCAGACTGGAGTTCCTCGTACGTAGGGCCTTCCACAGGAGCGCAGCATGTACAACAAGATATGGCGGAGCTGGTTTCGGTATTTGGGACAAAGGTAGGTGAACGTCATTATTTAGTGAGAGATGTGTCAAATGACGTTTTTAGGTCCTGGTGCAATACACAGAACACCTACTGCCTTTGTGCAGACACCAGTCGCATATACTCTGTTTGTGGTTCCAAAATGAACCACAAACAAAGTTCAACAGGCATTTTATAATCTTTTGGCGTATAATGTTTGACATCTCTGTTTCCTAAAAATGTGGCATGGGAGGGATCCGAACCCATGCACCTTTTCCGCTAAAGAGATGTTTCTTAGCGGAAAAGCGCGTTGTGATAGAGAACGGAAGTCAAGCACGCTATCGACTACGCCTCAGGGGTGGCTGATCACGGTGGTTGTCCTGGTGGTTTTTATACGTGCATGCTGAATTACGTATAGACAGACCCGGCTGATGTATCCGTCGCGGGCATTCTATAATATACCGCAATAGCCCATTGCGCGGAAATTCCCTTTCCGAGCAAGACCTGTTTGGAAAAATGCCGCATCGACGGCATATATGGGGTACGTTTGATCTTGTGGAGATCAATGTCGTTTGGGGGTCATTGAGCGCAATTGTGTCAAATAGTCTGTAAAGTGAAGATGGCTAGCCGTAGGGGGAAGCAGATTGAAAATTGGCACTTGGTGATACCAACAACAGTGAAACATCGGGGCTATACCTTGACCATGTAGGTCAACATCAGTTTCGAGTCATTCATTGTATTTGTCTCGAAATTAATAATATGCAATATTTATGTAATGCTTCAACTATCATATCAACATCTGCTGTCGTCAAGCAGAGCCTCAAGGTGCGTTGACCCCTTCTTGGCAGTTCTGTCAAGAATGACCTGTCCACTGCAGGGAGTAGATTGAAAAGTTACAAAACGTAATGTGTTAGTAATGTTACTAAAACTTGACTTTACCGAGCTAAAATTTTGTTATCTTTAAGATATGTCAAAAAGACTAATCCTACTACAGTTCATACTGTGGAATGATTTTCAAACAGTTTTCAAACAGTCTGCTAAATTTCTGTGCATAAATACTGATTATGCATTTAATAGGCTAATTTTAAAAAAGACACATTGTTCACGCAATTCCAGACATCTTCTGTGTAGGGTAACTGTCCCGATATGATAGATCATCGCCCGACGAAAAGTCTTTAGCAGCAATGAGTGTGTTAATTCTTATGTTCTATGTACAGCGTTCTTTTTCAGCCACCGATTGATTTCCTGAAACTAAAAATATCAGGAGAACGCCGGATCCAGGATAATATGCAGGTGACTGGAATGTGCTACATAAACGGGAGACTGTTCAGTATAGCGCGGCTGCGTGAGGTAGGGTCAACCAAATGCAGATTGGCTATTTATGGATTCAATGATGACACTCTTGTGTTGTTAGACACACTACAGTTACATTGCAGTGCAAGCCAGCCTGTTGTGGGCCATTTTAGTGGCCGGGTATACGTCCCATGCAAGTCCCATGGTGTACGGATAGCCTTGTACGACCGCAGTAAGCTTGCTGAAATCGCGACACTGAGTTGCGTCAAGAATCCTGGTGGCGTTGCCGAAGTCTCTCCGAGCACGCTGTATATCTGTGACTTGGACAGCACAACTGTGTGTCAGGTTGATGTAAACCAGGACACAATCACAGCCAAACTGCAGCAACTACCACGGCGGGTGGAGAGAAAATGGTTGGATCAAATAGCCTTCCTTGGAGACACAGTACTGGTGCACTATTCTCGTGACGTAGTGGCGTACCGACAAGGAGCTATCTCCGCATTTACTGCTATAAAGCAGCATGTGGATAGCCTTACCACCGACCATCACTCCAGCTTTCTGATGCTTGACAGTGCTTCACGTACTGTGTTTGTTCTGGATGTTAACTGTACTCTCACCCATACCATACCAATCCCTACAGACCAGCCACCACTGGCTTGTACTGTGGTTGGAAACGAGCTCTGGGTGATCGATAAGAATGGAAAAATTATAATAATGTCATCAGCGTGATAGTATTGACTACTTGCCGTTGATGGTGTATGTGGGTGGATATCTCCCTGCGTGTAGCAACCGTGATGGCTATAATGATCCATGACTGTGAGCCTCATTATAATGTCATACTTAATGTGGACAGTGTGACCCTGCCTACTTGTTGTCACTGCTATCAGTATAGCCAATATACATCAGTGCTTTTCTCTAACCTAGATAAGAAAATGTAAAAAATACAGGTCAGTTTATTAACGTGGTACAGAACATGGTAATCCTGAGCATATACCTTTTTGTTAGTGACTGGATAATAATAATAATTATCCCAAGATCCTTGAGTGACGTTAAAAGGTCAAATTCAAGGTCATCCAGATTTCAGACCCTTATATCTCATGAATGAGACTAGTTAGACCCTATGTTGCAATTAAACATTATAATAGGGAACCATATATGGGGCATCCAATGACCCTTTAACATTTGAACCTGGATTTCAAACCCTTATATCTCGTAAAGAATCCTAGTTAGACCCTATGTTACAGTTAAACATTATAATAGGAAACCGTATATTGGGAGTTTAATGGCACCAATAGATTTGAGCTTGAATGGTCAAAGTCAAGGTCATCCAGGCATTAAGTGATAGAAGAGTGATATATTGTAAATATATATTTCCTTGTAGTATTTGACATTAATCTGGATGTCACATTATGTAGTTTGTTGGCGGGCGGGGTTCTCCACTGCCCCAGCTGTCTTTCTACTTCTTCTTCTTCTTCTTCTTCTTCTTCTTCTTCTTCTTCTTCTTCTTTGCACACTACTTCAGTTTCCATGTGAATATTCTTATCAATCAATCGATGTAAGATTTTACATCGCTCACAAAAAATGCATATGCTTCCTATCAGTACCTGGTACATTTAGTGGAGATATTTTTGTTCCTTTTTTTTAATTTCTATAGTGTGTCACTTAATTTAATTTCTATACTGTGGCACTTTAATTTCTATACTGTGGCACTTTATAAAAATAGTCGTGATATCGCTACATGGTATTGTCGGAGGTAATACTATACTAGAAATACCTGTCCCAGGATGTAGTTACATGCAAGAAGTGTAAAACTATATTGGAAATAAATGTCTCATAATATAGTTACTTGACATAGGAGATATAATACTATACTAATACTAAACTAGAATTACATGGATGTCCCACAATACCGTTTCTTGTCACATGGAGATGTAATACTGCACTTGAAATGCCTGTTTTACTATACATCATGTACATGTCAAAGAGAGGTGTAATACCATACTGGAAATATGTATATCAGTATAATATACTTGTCACAGAGAAATGTGATACTGTACTGAAAAACAAAGTATATGTCTCAATTTATAGTTAAGAAGGTATAATTCTACACCAGAATTCCTCACTATCTAGTTTTTTTTGTCACAGAGCAGTGTAATAGTGTACTGGGATATATGTCTTTCTATATAGTAAGTATGATGCTATATAACCTGATGTCCTGATCGTTACAGTTAATGCAGCTTTATCTTATATTTCAGTACAGTATGTCAAGCAGTTTGCCTTCTTGTACCTGTACCAACATAAAGCTGATAAGAGGCATACGTCAATAAGTGATATATGACAAGTACTCACCTGGGTCTTTTCTGCATAATATCATGTATCACTTTAAATGCATTTTGTTATTTTGTTATGTGTCGTACACAAGGCATAGACGTGAACAGGGCAAGAGAGATATTTTTATACCACGTAACATATATTTTGCTGTTTAACTAACTTACATACTATGATATACTGTAGTTTAATATAGGTTTTATAATTATTTAGATTTTGATTATTTAAATAATATGTCGATATCGCTGTACGTTTACATTGTATGGGTGTTCAAAATTGATTGAATGCATCGTGCCAGTATTTAAAATTAAGCATTTTATATAACATTACGTGATGCAGTTACATTTAAATCGGTTAATATTTCAACAATGCGATGTTTGAATGTCCACGCACATGGTTCGCTGCTATCCAATTACTATATGTAGTGTAGTAAATTTTCTTTAAACCACCACAAATATAACGTATGGGAATTTGGAACAGCTTGTTCGGAACCTTGCTCTATTAGAAAAATACCGACGCATAATAACACCCCAGCTCAGGACAGTTATAATCCAGTCAATGTCCCCAATCCCCCTCTCCACCCAGCTGTACGAGTGGATAATCCCCGGGGGGTTATCTTAATGTATTGTTGTCGAAAACCCGAGCCCGCACGCATTTGGACTTTGTCACATGTATTCTGTTACTGACGTGATCATCTGTCACAAAGTGACATGCATAATAAAACGATTTGTTTTGCGTTTTGGCCTAATACGAGACCGGCCAAAGCTGTACAAATGAATATTTAAACCCATTCGCGTTCTGCTTTGAAAAATTTTTGTTGAATAAACTTAAACGCAACACTGTACTTAGCAGGGTAGAAACCCGAAATGATTGAGACAACATATTTGAACCGAGAGATGTAATTGAATATTTTAATTTACATTTTTAACAATAAAGCTCTTCAGAATCTGGATTACTGCTCAGCTACCATTACTGCTGATATAATCGTGTTCACCATTTTAAACGACTAGTCAATGCCGCTGTACTCCGTGATGTACATTATTAAGCACTGGACACTGCTAGTAGTTGAAGGGTATGGTGTGTCTAAATTCTTCCGCAACACTCAACCGTAGCTTCAGTTGGTCTTTTTTTGTACAAAAATAAAGATTCTGGTGGTTGGCCTATGACACAATTCTTGCAATTACTGAAAAGCTGAAAAGTGTGGCCGGGATGTTTGTCCGCTAATTAACAACATCAGATAGGATATCGATTTTGACATGAAATATACAAACCCAAACTTCTTTCAACAATTTCTGTGGTAAAGCTCAATCGTGGAAGATGTAAATCTCGCACATTTCATAACTAGTTTCTCGGTGCGTGGTCTAATAAATCACATGACAAAGCTCTCAAGGCATAGACAACAGGATAAATGGTTCAAAACCTTAGGACAAAAAAGCAATTTAGTTTCTGGTAATACCACCTTGCACAAATGGTGCGATTGTGCCATTTTTTATTTAAACAATATTTGGCCACAGAATTAAGTTCTATAAACCTCTGACAACAAAAACAACAAAGAATCTCTGTTAAAAGAGACTATAAGCAACAACCACAATAGTAACAAGGCTTCAACACAACACACAGTGCGCCTAAATTATTTAAGAATGGAATTTCATTAAATGAGCTACCCCACAGTGATATAACGTAACATTTGTTGGGATTTTCAGGACTAGTTACATCACAGTGTCCCATGAACCGTTTCACCAATCTCGTTTCCCGCTCTTCCAAGTTGACCGTAGCGATATGGCTACAACACCGTGTGTTGTTGACTTTGAATCTAGAAAACTTTCTTGACAAGAGTGAGTAAAAAGTAGAGTTGTCCGTCCACATTGTTACCTATAGATCTATGACTTGATTTACCCTCACTTTTTGAAGTTAGGTAAGCATAGATACGTATAGATAAGTATTCTATACTGTCGTCTGTTCGGTTATGCAAACTGGCATGTAAAGGCCTGCTCACTCATAACAGTGCATTCAGCATAATATATGAGTGTAAAGCAGTACGGTGGTCCCTCTCTAAAAAGACTGCGTAGAGACGGCAATCCCTGTGGTAAAACATACTAGTGCATTGCAATGTATTTTTGCTTTTGTCTTACCCAATGACATATTTCTGTACATAAATTTAATTCCTTATAATTTATGATAGCGACAAATGTGGTTGGATAGAAATAAGACAACTAACTCATTTTAGATACTTATACATAAAGTGCAACCTATGCTTCATCGTGACTTTAAACCACAACAAATCCCAGATCAATCCTTAGTACCAGAACATTTAACCGCCCTCAAAATATGAAGTGCTCATTTGGGACAATGTTATATGTAGTCCTGCTTGGTCTTAATTTCAAGATTGCACTGTAGACTTTGACAGTAGCCCTGTAAGGTAAATGTAATATGCACTGCAGTGAAACCTCTCTTGAGAGACCACTGCAAATTCCTTGTAGCAGAGCTGTTCCAATAAATTTGAACATGTGTCAGAAGAGAAGCTACAGAATTTTATACAAAGAGTGGTTACAGACTGTTTTATAGACCACTGCATGGAAGATCTGTCTTTACATGCTGCACATTTGTGGTGCAAAGACCTTAGTATATAAAGAATTGAACATGCTGCCACAGAATACCTCTCTCTTAAGACTTTTCAAACAGGCCACAGTGTACAGTAGGTTGTTTGCATACAGCCTTTTGGCCCCAGAAAGGGGGCCTCTCGAGACAGATGGTCTCTTGTGCCAGGTTTATTTATTTTGAAATATAGGTCCATTAGCCAAGTATGTGTATATTATATAGCATGTTATTGAAGGGGCCGCTGATAACATATTGTACTTAGCACTACATTGAACAGCAGAACATGTTTTTTAAAGACCAGGCTGTTTCACTATACACATATTTCCTTTGAGGTTGTTTCTTGACATGTAGAAGTGAATTGAATATGTTCCTTCTGTCTGAAATCTGTGGCGATTCGAGACTGATTTCACCCTATCATGAACATTTACTGAAGATGTATGGTACATGACTGCACAAGGTTACTATCACCATTGTTATGATGTGCTGCTTGTGTCATGTACATTCGAAAATTAACACTTTCTGAATACGGTGCTGTAATTGTGTTATATGAACAAAAGATGATAATTGGGCAATAGTTTGTGTTGCATTAATTGGCTGTGTAATTCTCTAATGGGACTCATACGGTTAGATTATTAATTGTATTTGTTCTTTGAAACAGCATCTGTGGCAATTAAATCAGCGGCAAAGTGTCGTTGCATACCGTTCTCTCTACATACATAACTATAATGTAACATGTATGGTACCAGTGCTGGTTATGCAGTGTCCTAAGAGTCATATGTGAATGTATATATTCAAAGTAGTTCTAATTTACTGCTTGCACGGTAAACATACCATTTTCTCATACCAGAGACTGTTATGTATGGATATGCCTTTATTTGACCCTGGAGTATGACCACATGGGGATATAGGATATTAGGAATCCAGTGATTGCTGTTAGTGCTTGGAGCAGCAGTTCGACACGATTTCATGGGGATAATAGTACATGTTTGAACTTCCCTTCCCAAAATTCTGTTATATGCATGTACGAAAATGCTAAAGCAGCTACAAGTGTCATATTGAACAAACACATACCTGTGTTTCTCTTTTATTCATCACTGCATCCCATGAACATGTAAAATACTACACAACGTTGCAAAAGTTTCCAAGAGAGTTGTTTGGTACATTATAAATTACATGCAGTCTCCATGGGGCCAAATTGGATAAAAGTAATTGGCGAAATAACCAATGGCGGGGCTGTCGTACACCAGTACCCATTATATAATCTTGCTACCACAAACACAAGTTACACTGTAGACTCTTAGATACATTTATGTGAATATGTCTACTTTTCAGAAACACTAATAAAGTCAAGCCAGCTTAATACTTGCAGGGAGTGCCTTTTCTTACTTTACCGCTCTCCACATGCATTCTAGGTAAATGTATTGCAACAAAAGATGTTGTAACTGTATTGCAACACCGAAAAGCATTATATGAATACCATGACCGTTTACGGAACATTTTCACTCAGAATATATTAATGTTAAAATTACAACTTATAAGCCTGCCGCCATAGTCATATATTGCTAATGAGAGCATATACTTAAAAAGCTGATGCGATTTGCAGGTATAGTTGTGAGTATACATGAATGTATACAGGTATAGTTGTCGCAATAATATCACCCATAATGCATTGCATCATGTCAGAAAGAGCAATATGGACACTTCACTTGCAGTTTACAGGCACAAATGGGCCTTGTAGATTCAGCCACAACATCCACAATGTGAACAAGAAGATCAAACCTGTCCGACATGCGTCATATAACTCTGAAAGCGAATTCTGAAGTTAGCCACCTATTTGGTTTCTTTTTTCTTGTGTTGTGAACGGATTCTTTCCTTTTAGAAAAGGTGGAATACGGAGACATATTTGTCTTTCTAAAAGCAGATATTGTATATTGAACCCTCTGTCTGCCAGTGCAGCGTCACGAGGATCAAACAGGTCTACAATTCCAGACTGCTTCACCAGTTCCTTGTCACTCATGCATCTAAAAATTTCCTTCGAAACAAATGAAATTGTTCCTGTAGAGTCTTTGCTGTGGGTCGTTCCTTGAACAAGTAGATTTGGCTGTTGGCTTTGGTTAGTGATGAGTGCTGAATGGGCACGTCTGTGCAATCAATAATGACCGTCACATTCTTATAGTTTTTTAAAACTCTCTGGTTAATAAAAGTAAAGGTCTTGAAACTATACTAATGGTTTCAATACCAGCGCAGAAAGAACAGCCCAGGTTGACAGTATATGGGGTACAAGGGTTGTGCTAGGACCAAAAAGAATTGCCAAATATTTTACTGTCAACTGTAAACATACCTTCATAAGGATCATTAACGTCTCATTCTCATACGTTAAGGACCCGCGTGGTCATGGTTTGCTACTTTTCCTGATCCAATAACGCTTTTTCTAAACAGAATGTGCACCCATATAGTATTGTAAATGTGGAAGTTTCGGTTTCAACTGGTGGAAGATCCACATAAACACACCATAAATGGTAAGCCCTATATGCAGTCGCATCGGATTGTCTGAGCCCTTAATATAACTTATGCTGAACTTTGTAACTTCTATCACTACCATCCGTCACAGTCAGCACCTTCAATGTCTCTATCTTAGACCGAATGTCTTTATTCTCTGCCTTCAGGCAGATAATAACAAAGCACTGTACAACTTTCTGTAATTGGTACGAATAACTGCAATGTCTGGGGCTGGCTTCCTTAGTTATGTTATATCCAGGTAGGTGATTTTCATACGCAAGGCAGTGATTGACAACAGTCTAGTACCTAGTAAATGTAGTATGCCTAGTTAGAAATAACATGCCAATGGACTTAAAATGGGGAGCAACGAGACAATAGTTCACCAGGATCAAAGGTATTTTCACATGTTACATTGATACGCAATTCCCTACATATTCAGGTGCCTCCCCCCCTCCACCTTAACCCACCCAAGTAATGGTGGGCCAGAACCTGCCACCTATGTCAGGCCAAACAAGAGAATTAACTGTCCCTAGCTGAAAAAGGAGACTTATAATTAGTACATGCAGCTACTGGTATATGCTTGTGGAAAGGGAATAATTCCCTTGTTTTCCACAAATTTTGACACTAATTCAATTAGTGTCAAGCTGGCAACTCCATGATCTGCTGCCAAGAGTTTTTAAAAAGTATTTGAATCTTCTCAAATACGTCTCCATAGTATTTAAATACAAATACAAATACTTCACATGTGGTAAGTATAAAATACCAATAATACTTTTGAAAAGCATTTAAATACTTTCAAATACAAATACTATTGCATTTGACCCCATGCCTGCTTAAATTACAATAATAAACCAGGCTACTAACACTGCATGAAAACCCGCATTTGCAAAAAAATTCCAAGGGTGGAAAATGTCGTGCTCATATTGGTGCAATATTAGACACACATTTTCCACCCATGACTTAGGGTGCTCA
>JAAUYG010115542.1_pt1 | contig 12889 bp, 8 predicted proteins | sample 7278091 | NCBI WGS metagenome assembly JAAUYG01 (sample SAMN14350201, study PRJNA611818) | marine sediment metagenome | isolation source: surface marine sediment (0.6m) | place: French Polynesia: Moorea | collected 2018-08
TGCTATGTAAGGCATGGCTTACCATCATTTCTCAGGTTACTGGTAGATCTTTTACCCTGTTGAAAGTAGATGTCAAGATGTCCTGATCCAGGCATTAGATTCTCGTCTGTGTTTAGTTACATTACCGTATTCATTCCACTAAGTACACAGTGCCTCTACAAAATTGTGAATGTTCATGAATGTTCCATGCCCTTTATCCGATCATCCAATGGATGGGATACTTTTAAAAGGCCTACAGGCACCACACTGTGTGCTTGCGTGAGCATGTGTGCTTAACGGGATAAATTCGGTACTTTAAAAACAGGTCGCACACAAATGTTAAAAAGCACTACCATACTAAACACTATAACAGCTGTAGTTTGATCTGGAGTAAGATACTGAGGCTGTGTGTGCAAATTGTCATTTAATTTAAATCTGAATATGTACAACCCAGGACATCGAAGAGGAACCCTTTATAATATATTTATATATATTACACAATATATTATATAGTACATAGCGTAGACCTGTGCTCTCGCTAATATCACAGGGATGAGGACAAGAAACCCTGATAAAAACAGTGTCAATGTAACTAATACACTACAATATACAAATTCACAGATTGGGATAACATGACTGAAAACTGCATAAAATATCTGGGAACTGCTCATTCTTGGAAGGGCATTCCATCATGAAAGAAACCCACATACATAAAAAGTCTCAACACAAGTATAACACACTTATATTAATGATAATTTGCCCCATGAAATACACAATATAAAATGCCCTATAATTTACACCAATCTACTACGCTGCATATTTACTAAAGGTTTTGCTGGTGGTTTCAATACCAGTTTATCATTGCATAACATATCTCTACAACTTGAGCTGCGGATCCTGATGCAATAAAAACATTATTAGGTGAATAATTTACCATGCAGTAGTACATTTGTAATTGGGTTTGCCCTAAATGAGTTTGATCAAACATTATGTAAACAGGACATAACACATGGTGTGGGCGACACTACCAGATACTATAAGACACGTGAATCTGAACAAGAACAGGTTAGTCTTCAGAACTAGCATACAAAATTTCCTTCTCAGCAGACACTTCAACCTCAACTTAGTTCATACATACAAACATATTTAACTTTTTAATTAAGGTGTGTATTAATTTTGTTAACATATAATTTCCATCAAATGGGTTTAAATTTGCTCAGACATATTTACCCAAGGCTTAATAGCTAGTGTGTGTGGGAAATTCGCTGTTTTTGCAATATTTTTTTATTTATTTATGAAAGGCGAAATTTATTGCTGGAAGACTAAAATAAGCCAGTACATATATTTCATTCAGTATATTTGTGCAAAGAAATACTACAGTAAGGGATCCAGTGTGCATCACTCTCTGTATAAAAAAGACAAGAAACATGACTAGGTGAAGGTTGTACACCAGTATATAACAGTGTACAGTAGTAAACCAGGCTGCATATCAGTATGATACAGAGATAATTGCGGCAATTGGATCAATTCTTGTGTAACCTATGTAAATATATAGTATACAAGGCTACTGAGCCTGCAGGATTTACCATCAACCTCGAGAGGCAGACTCGTTAAGTTTTCGTAACATTTATTTACAGGTATCATGCATCTATTCCCTGTGTTGGGTTGGTACATTGTCAGGGACCTGAATAATCTAACAGCAGTCAATATGGTTAAAATAGCACCTGTGAAGAACATATACATACAATGCATATACATAAACCACTACATGCCAGTGGCTTCCAAACATTTCTTCTGCTCTTATTGAGATGCAATAATAAATGGTAACAGATTAACATTATAAAATAAAATAATGCTAGTGGTTTAAATACCATATCATGTATTTTAGTGTGGTCAGTGATCCTCTGAAATGGGTAAAGTCCAGGTACTGTTCAGCGTCCATATATAGTGACCACAGCGCGGAAACATCCAAGTATACAGCGACATATAATCTTGTATTGATATAACATGGCAATGTACTGGTACTGTTACCTCAAAGTTAAACTTCCTAGGGACAAACCTCCCCGTTTCCGCCTCGCTCCCCATTCAATAATATTGTGCATTAGGTAACAGTAGCTAAATCTTTAGCCCTCCGAATATTGTTTTGAACTTGGCATCTTTGCTACCTTTCCAGGAATGCAGTTATATTTAGCACATTGGCTATAGGCTAGCTAGCATAATGAATGTGCAAACAGAACATTTCTGTTTTTCACTTGTTGACATGGAACGGCATAAACAATTTTAATACAGACAGACATGGTTGCACACAATACTCCCTGGCTCATACTACTATAACTACATAATGACAATCTGCTGTGCAGGGTTTCCATACATCAGACCAGCTGCTAACGGTCAGAACGCATCGCTATCATTGCCTAGACTTGACTGGTGGATCCCGTTAACGAGAAATTCTGCGAGAGAATGACGGAACTTCTCTGACTGGCTATTGAGATCCGGTCGTCTTCCATGCTGAAGAACTGGGATGGGAGGAAAGGAAATATTATAGTACATATAGTATATGATTATAATTACAATCATAATAGTAACCGTAGATAAGCATGGTTTCTGTTTAATGAGTCACTTGTTATCAGGATTCTTCACATGCATAATGATTTCAGCATATAGCTTGGACAGTAACTGGGAAAACGCAGCATTCAAAATTCAGCTATACAATGGATAATCATTGCAGACCCAAAGACAGGGGCAATGTATCCATGCTTAAGATCATTAGTGATAGCTAACACTTTTAAAGAAACTGAAACCAACCACAATGGCAGGATTCTAGCTATATAGGTACTTGTATTACTGAGTCAAAATGTTACATCAATTTTACTTTCAAATATTTACAAATAATTCCACTATTTGAAATCCATACATGTATCAAGAGCTAATTGTCAACAAAAGTTCTCATCTTGAAATATAGGGTGTAAACCAAATAGTGCAGTGTAAAAGCATAAAAATCAGTACATGTATATTGTAAATTTAATGTGTACATGGTTAAATAACCGCATAATATGTGTATATGGTCATCAATAACCATATATCATATGCACACATGGTTATATAAATAACCATGTAAGATACGTGCAAGGTTATATCAATAACCACATGTGTATACGGTTATGTCAATGGTAAAATGGACATATAAATTAAGTATCTGTAGTACTTGAACACAACGTCTGATTACAGGAGGTACCGGTTTTAGGGTATTGGGCATATGTTAGCTTAGTCTGTGTGCCGCACAATGTGCAGTGCTATATACCAGTGGTGTTGCTGTAGCAGTGAAATTATTGTCACACAAAGCAATATTTCATTAAACAGTATCACACACTATGAAATATGTCTTTACTTCAAACACACTCTTTTGTCATATCTATGTACAAATGACTTACCTCTGACTAAATATTCTTAAATGCATACAATTCATAACTATATCAGAATTATATACTAATTATAATGCTCTAATTTTTGTATTTACACTCTTTAAAACTAACTTTTGAGCAGCATGTATAAAGCCTCCAAGCCATACTTTAGCTCTTGAACAAGTTTTAGCTTATGAGCAAGATTTTATCAATATTATAAATATGACTTCCACTAATGCAACACATGATGGAAGCGATATAAAGTTACCTGCTCTAAATTTGAAGATATATCTGTAAACTATTGCAGATTCTAAACATCGAGTAACAAATGTCTGTTTGTCCATTCTAATGAATTAATACTCTAAATTCTCTAATCAATGAGAACTTTACAAAACATTAAGTTGGCGGGAAAGGGATTAGTCTTCCAGGTGAACTAAAGAAAGCAAAGATTTTGCAAGGGAAAATCTATCTACAAGTGACAAGGGAATAACTTGAATGGCTGCTATATTCAAAATGCTGAAAGAGTCTGGAAACAAAGCATTACAGTATATACATGTGCATATCTGCCAATCAGAGGAAAGATAGCATGTGCCAAATCAAAATCAAGGGAACATTTTAAACTGACCAATCACAGTGAAGGTGGGACACTGGGAGCCTATCAGAGGGTGACAGACTGAAAGACAGAGGGAGCAGGACTAGGAATGGGCTGAAAACATACAAAAATAACTTGATGGTGAATCGCTACGGTTATAAAACCAATTGAATGGGGTAATACTTTTCAGGTGCCAAAGGAAATGATAAATGAATAGGCTATGTGCTATGTAAAATACACTTCCTCCTCGAAATCAAAACTCTGACCAAGCATCACACAGTGACAGTAATATTGACCCTGAGTTGTACTATGCAAAACAGCTAAAGCCTGCACTACATAAATGTGACTGAAACGGAACTAAAATCAATTAAAAGGTTAACCAATAGTTTATACTATTACTTCTTGGATGGTATATACCTACAAAATGTTGAGGTTATATACATGATTAATATTAGAAATTTGTTTCTATATGGAGCTAATTTGGTACATGATAAACTAAGGCTCTGATTTGCATGGAAGCAGCAGTTGCAATCTGCACTAGAGAGTTGTGATTTTCTGTTTCTTGTTTTTATTGAGCAACTACTTTATTTTGTTCTTTATTTTCACGTTATATTTTCCATATTTCATTATTTATCATTCTTGTATTAAGGAAACGCGGAGACAATATTTGCCATTGTTACTCCACCCACGTCATTCTTCCAGGGCAAAAGATTTGCAAACATTTGTAGGTTATAGGCATGCTTGTTAACAATTCATGCCCTAACAATGGTTAGTAGATTTTATTAATTACTACTGATTTTTACTTTGGTTATAATTCTGTTTTAAAACTTCTAAAAACACAAACCTGTTCTCCAAACATGTCAGAGAGTTTGGCGGCTATTGTCTGGTAGTTTTCTTTCAGAGCCTCGTGGTATTCCGTCTGATCAGACGAGATGAGCAAACTGTTCTGGTTTAAGGCCCGGTTACACACGTCCAGAAATTCCCTGCAAACAGCACATTAGCTGTCAATAGCTCTAGTGCACACATACTTAAGCAATAGTAGACATTTAGTGCAGATGTACTAATAGTCTTATGGTATACACAGTGGTCTCTCTTCATGGCCACTCTCAACAGAGTGGCCAATGTGGCCACAAATTTTTGGCACTGATACTATGAATGCATTTACGTCTCCCTCTTGCCAAAGGCCACCTCTCTAATGTGGCCACAATTTTGTGACAAATAGGGTGGCCTTATTAGAGGGGGACTACTGTAAACGTACTAGAGGTATACTGCATTATGTACTTATGCAACTGCCATATCAGAGCTCCTCTACCTATTGGGAACATAGGGTGGAGCATATGAAGTAATTAGATCTCAAAAGGTATCACTATGACATTTACATGTCTGTTTTATGTTTTAGTACATGTATATTTTAAAGGAGGACTGCCTTTAGCTTTTTAATACCCTTATTATCTCCAGGTCTAGAGAACATTAAACATTCAGCTACTTTTCTATAAGGACTATTGCTAACAACTGACATATCTCAATCATGTGCTAAACCACACCATTAGAAAGTCCCACTGCTGATGCAGTATAGGTGTTAAATATATCCAACATCATTACATGAGAACCATACACGATTGTAATGAATGTTGCATAGGCCTCACCTGAACCGTTCTCGTAACGTCTCAGTTTGTTCACTGGAGTACTTGTGTACCTGACCTTCTGACAGAAATGAATCGGCATAGGCCATTGGTCCTGCATTGACCTGAAGCAACCAATCAGAACTCAGATAGCTAAACAGTTTATGGAAACCAAATAGGGACACCTTTAAGTATGGACTAAATGTAACATTTGTTACTGAAATGTACTTGGAGTAGTTTTCTTAGCTGTTAAAAAAAATCGAAGATATTTTTAAATGATAATATGTACAAATACAAATCCGGCCATATTGGTTTATCACATGATCCATACATGTAACTAGAGCCAGTCTCTCACACTAACCCTGTTAAGCTTTATATGTCATCTGACAATCAATGCCCAGTGGAGTTACCACTGTGCATCAGCAGGCTGAGGTAAAACCACAAGTTAGGACATAGTACTATACAGATGGTTATACAAAGCACATTTAGCTGGTATGGTTATGTCGGAATTTAGACTCAGTAAGTATAGTATATACATGTACAGTGAAACTTCTCTTTGCAACCACCTCAGAATTAAGACCACCACAAAGGAAGAATCCTTCCCAGCAGTACCAAAACTACATTTTCTTTGTCCTGTACTGTAAAGACTACCCCATTAAGGCAATTTGATACGTCCCCTGAGTGGTCTTATTTCTGAGGTACCACTGTAACAGAGACTGTTATTTCATACAGTAAGTGTTAACACCACTAAGTACCTGTGCACTGACACTGCCCTGCAGTTTCAGTTGTAGCTTCTTCACATCTGGATCCTTCAGATTGACCACGTCCTCTAGCTCGGCCACCTTCTGTGTCATCTCGTCAATCGCGACCTCGATTGGTGTCAACACTTCCTCCTTGTGATACACTACCAGGATACGCTTCTTTACGTAGGGGAAGGAATGGGAAGCTGCAACAGTGAGAAAAGAGAATGGTCATTCTCAACCGGAGATACAAAACACCCGGGGGGTCAGTTTCTGGCAAATCTTAAGTCTGGAAAGCAACTTAAGTTTGCTATCACTTTGGTAACCTTTTTTGGTCTTTTCTACATTTAAGATAAGCTTTGGAGTTAAGGACTTTTGACTTATTTCTGGAAAGTGGCCCCTGGTATTGGGATTTATGATCTTCACTGTACTGCTGCATTCTACATCTCAGCTGTATATGAGGCTCCAGATAGGCATTTGGTCACCTGCAGCCTAAGGGAGGGGGGGGGGGTGTGACCTGCTTTGTGGCTACAAGTTTACTATAAGATATTTTCAGAAATCTATGCAAGGATCGCTCGAAGAAAATACTGTACGAAACATTTCATCTGACTGGTAGCAGAGCTAATACTAGTTCCAGCCAACGGTTCGTTATATGTAAAAAAATTTGTGGAAATCTTGCATCTCAGAAATAATGTTACTTGTCGCATCACATCACACATACTTGTGAGGATTGTTCTCCTTTTATATTGCTCCACAATGTCTCCCCGTGCCTTCCCGTCTTTAGTGAAAGGCGTCTCATACATGAATCGCCGTATGTTATTGGTACGTTCGAAGTCCGTCACCCTGTCGTTAAGCTCCTTGCTGTCGAAGTACGGTGTGACGTGGGTGACCTGTATGTAGGCACACTTTGGGTTGAGATCCTGGGGATTCACCTGGTAATACACACACACCAAATAATAACTACAGTGACAGGGTATGGAACTTGCTACTACAGGAGAATCTGAGTGAAATCACAATTCCACAGATAGGGTTAATTATTATTGATTTATTAATTAATCCTGTGGTATAAATTGAAAGTTTAATCATTTTTGTGTTACCAGTGAAATGTAAATATACAGACGACAAATATGATATGGAGAAAATCTTATCACACGTGACCAATGGTATCAAATCCCACGTCTTTATAAAACCCTTTTATATGGCAAGACCTACATTAGCCAGAAAACCTGTCTCATGCAAGGCGAGTTCTTTGACACATTTTGATAGACGCATGGCTTGTTGCCTGCTGCACCCATCAGAAAATGGCAATAGCTGAAGGGGAGCCAGGTATTCCGGCCAGACCTTTACATATTTGATCCCCTCCAACCTGTTATCAGCGGCCCAGTTTCTAGATAAATCTTAAGTCTTAAAGATTTTTCTAGAAAATTGCTCCAGAGACCGTCTGTGTGGATGGGCCATATTATCAGGGCAGAAAGAGTGGTCTTTCCAACAGGTTCCTTGGTCAGACATTGATGTTTGATAATCAGGTAAACTCATGGAGAAGTCTGCTGGGTTCTGTATTCCTACCTTATTGGAATCCATGATAAGTTTCACGCAGTCTTTGCCGTATTTCTCCGAGTAGAGGGTTCGCAGACGATCACAGATTTCTGGAAGTCCGGTGACTTTGGGTTCCTTGTAGATGTATTCTTTGCCATCCTCCTCCTCAAAGAATGACTGCATGGGCAAGAAAATAAGAGTAAATATCACTTTAGAAGAACATATAAACACGAAAAGGGGACAAGCTTGTAAGGCTGAAACCTTGGTCAAGGACCATTTTTGGCTGTCACAAAATCATTTTTCAATAAAAGTCTGATATTGCAAACACACAAAATAACAGATGTACACAAAATCAATGTTTATGACTAAAATCACTGATTTTTTTTAATTCCATCAAAAAGTAATCATTTACGTTTCTTTTTTATTCAGTAGGATTGTTTTTTTATCGATTTAAGAGTTTTAGGTACTGGTACTACCGGTATTGATTTTTGCCAACTTCTTTGAATGTACAGGAACTGGAAATTAAGCCACTAACCTGTCCAAAGAAGGCAACTCGGAAGTATTTCCCCAGCAATCTCTTCCCAGTCCTCATAACCTCCACCACCTTGTTGTATGACCTACATAACGTGTTGTATGCCCCTGCTAACAGCTAAAGGGTTAAAGGAAATATTGAACATCAGCATGGCATGATCATTTAATACAGCAAAGTACAAAGTATGCACAAAAAAGCATGTAATGATGGGTAGAATCATGCATAGAAAGCCTCAAGCCAATCCATACATAAACACCACTAAAACTAACATTGGCCACCCTGGTGTAATACCGGTATAAATAGAAAATGTTCTTGGATGTTCAAGCAAGTGTGACTGGTACTTGTGACTTGCAGCAGGTACAACAGTATTAATGGCCACAAATAAACAGTTTGTCTTTCAAAGGGTCAAGGAAGCCTCAACATGATATTCAATGCTTAGAAATGAACATGAAGATGAATGGCATCCTTGTACTAATGTCGAGGCTGTACATAAAACCAGTAAAGTTTGAGAATGCATACAGTGAAGTCCCGTTTCCTTTCGTAGATAGGAATGATGAGTCGGTAGATCTCCCCCAACACTTCATATCGCTCGGCCTTCTCAAACAGCTCAGCACACTCCTCCAGTAAGCTGGTCAACTTGTCCTGGAAATCACAGTAAAACATGATTAACATGACTTTCTACTTTTTTCATCAGGACTTCCATATTCTAATTATTAGTATTTTTTTTCATCAGGACTTTCTGCTTGAGTTTCCTACTTTTTTTTCAGAGCACATATATTTTATAAATTTTGTCATAAAACGGTTTGATCACTTTTTCCTCAACTTTTTACAAAAAGTCAAAAATTGGATATAGTGACAACAGTAGCCCTGGCTAATTTTGGCTGGGTACTTGAATATACATATAGCTCGAGACCTGGCTAGCTTAGTCAAATGTTGGCCAGGGTAGCTGGAATACATTGGGCAGAGAGGCCCCACTAACCTCTGTGTAGTCGAAGTCCTGCATTCCAGCATCATCTTTCATCCCGGCCTCCTCAGCCTCCACATTGGCTGAGATGGAACGGAACGCCAGACAGCCCTGAGGGAACTCACCTGGGGACAATCAAACACAACAAACTCCTTAATACTGTCGACATCAATACTGTACACAAACCCAGCACTCACAGGCTCACATAGTCACTATGACATTTGTTTCAAGTTTGAAATTTCCATGATTAGATGTTATATTTTTTGGTTGGAGATGGCAACTTTATGGTCCAGGTTGATATTATAAGGTTATAAATTTCAATTCTTTTCTTCATTCCATTGCCTAACAGTTTGCAAGAAAAGTGGGACTACATGGCAAGAACAATGTTATGAGTTATTCTAGTGCTGATAACAAGATAACTTGAGATGTTTAATAATATCTCACTAACAGATAACACTGGCATGTAACAACTCCATAAAACCACTTCTGTGTACCGTTTGTGCAAAACTGACTTCAAAGAAGGAAAATTCAATGATACTGCTTAGGTTCATTTCCAGACTTGGGATGTTTCTAGAAACAGGTTACAGTTATACCCCTAATATACAGTATATCCCAGATTTCTCCATTCTTCTCAACCAGACCACTTGAACTAATCTTTTGACTTATGAAATTCACGTGTAACCTCCGACATACAGGATACTTCACAGTCATCTTAATTACTTGTTGGCAGAGACAGGAATCTCCATCCTGAGGCAATACCAGTGTCTGCGGGATTCTTACATATGGTTACATACAATGGGTCCACCCGTACAACCCGGGAGGTAAAAGCTCCAGCCCTGAGGGAGTGTATAGGGGTCCTGTACATTGCGAGAGGACTTTCAGAAGCAAGGAATAGCTAGCATGTGCTCCCAGTAAGCCTTACAATGCTGTGTCACAGAAAAAGCCATCAGCTGAGTGCACATCTCTTTATATGTGTAATACTTATCAAATGATCTGTTATTCAAAACCAGTAACTATGATCGTTACAGAATAATTCAAGTCTGGCCACGGCAAGGTATGAATTTTAGGGTCAAATTGTAATATAGTACTGTCCAATACTGGTATGTACACTGAGAACGGTAGGTCCCAATAGGGAGGGACTGTTACCAAAGAAATCACAAAAGGATTAGTTAGGGGTAACGTTAGTGAAATGGTTCTTAAGCAGTTGTTGAAGACTAATATATGCAACAACATTATTCTACATATTAAGAATGCATCGAAATAGTTCAATACCATACATGCAATAAGGATCTCTTAGTGTATCCACTGAAACACAAGTGGGAATGGTTATTTGTTGCAGAATACCCAAATAATAGAGCCAGTGTGTGTTCTGCAAAAGACTATGCATATACCGGTAGTACATGAAATTTGTTTCTAACTACTGGTATATATGTTCTATGTCACGATACTGAAAGTGTCTGTAGTTTTCACAATATAGGCTATTCAAATTGCATGTATTTGTCAGTTATGATTATTACCACTATACCTTCAGTCTTCTGAAACTTGCAACTATCCTGCCTCCTTCTTACATTCCTTGTTTCTTTTTTTAGTTTATTTTCTGAGTTTAGGCAAAGGATGTTCAGAAACGGCACCACACATATGGTTTAGTTTATATCATGTATATATTATCATGCCACAAGCATGCACAGTTCACAGTAAACAACACTGGATGAGAAAGTTTCACTCTTACCCGTATCTTAATTTGTATTATAGGTGGGGAATATACAAGACACACATGCATGTCTGCAAGGCTTTGTATACATACTGGGGCAATATAGGCAATGCACAAATGCTTGTCACATTCAAGACATTGGACTACCATGTAATAAATATCACTGAAGCGACGTCAATATATTACTGTACATATGTAGCGATAGACTTACATGTATGTAATATGCAATAACTGGTAACTATACGTGATAACAAAATCATCGAGAACTTATTATAAGTAACACAACAATTTCAATACAAATATTGATTGTATAATCTAGGTAACGAACTTCAAAGTAAGTTCATACCCTTGGTTACTTGCAATGGCAAACTTAATAGAGTGCTGGTAATATTTACATCTATGCATCAAAGTAAACGTACTTGAAAATTATATACTGATAAAATACCGATGATGCATTCACATGCACAGTCCATATTTGGGGATAATACAGGGCATATGCGACAGCACAATGTACAGGTGGTAGGCAGTAACTTTGGGGAATGGAAGGGGACATAGCCATGGGGAGCAAATGACATGGGAGGGGTGCATCCACCAAATAGCACAGCCTAAAATAAACGGCTCATCCACTTACTTCCCAGCCGCCCTGTGTGGCAAAAATTGAAGCAATGAGAAGATGAAATATACCCAAGATCTATATCAGGCATTTGGAATTTTTTTTTTGCTTACATATACAAATATAATTTTTTTCTTTTCGTGTGTAGATATTTTAGATTTCACTCTACAATGTACATATGTGGGCTCTACAAGTCATATACTCATTTGATCATACACTCTTTTTGATCATATCTAGATATTTACTGTTTACTCAATCAACATGAATTCTATTACTTGTAATTTAAATCGTGAATACAATCTGGAGAAAAATTTTATTTGGCTCAGCACACACTGGAAGTCACAGAAATCTGCAGCTGCAACAATCAGCTTTAACAATCTTGATGTATGCAGATTATTTTTTTTAATATAAATTGAGATTTAGGGTTTCAACACTCATTAAAACTTACAATCAAGCAAGCTTATTCTATTGTACTGTTTGGTCATATAGATTGGTTAATAATGTTGCATGCCCTCTGATTACTAAAGCTTATTATCATGCACTGCCATTTCCTGATGGGGAGGATCCAGTATGTGTAGTACCATGATCAGATACAGGTTTTATAGCTTCAGACCGCTAACAAGCCAGGGTTGTTATTTATGCTTTAATATAAAACTTGATATGTGTATATTTTAAGGTCAAGAAGAAACCAGAAGAAAATACTGGTGTAATGACAGGGCGGAAATGTTAGACATAGAAATAGATGAGTCTTCAGGGGGTGACACAAGTCTATAAAGTTAGAAATGTTTGGACAGTCACCTCTCCGTTTGAGGTATTCTGCAACCAATGCCGTGACGTGGATATAACAGTGGGCCGCCTGAAACAACAACAAATCTCCTGGTAATCCCCCACAACAACAATTATTGTTATTCATAATTATCTTATGATGTAAGACTGTCCTTGTTATCTTCAATAATTTGAACAGCAGGGTAGATAGTACACTGCATAACAAATTTACAATGCACAGATTATGTTGAAAACAGCTGACATATTGGACTTGTAAATGTCTAGTTGTCTACCCGTACTTGTACAATACCACAATGTAGCCGTAAGTTCAGAAGCAAAACAATCTTTGAAAAAAAAAACTTTACAGTTTGTATAGCTCTTCCCTACCATTTCTATAGCTCTTCCATTCCAATTTCTATAGCTCTTCCATTCCA
>JAAUYG010118480.1_pt1 | contig 12886 bp, 7 predicted proteins | sample 7278091 | NCBI WGS metagenome assembly JAAUYG01 (sample SAMN14350201, study PRJNA611818) | marine sediment metagenome | isolation source: surface marine sediment (0.6m) | place: French Polynesia: Moorea | collected 2018-08
CAATAAATGGCCATAACTCAGTAGAAAATGATCGCACCGAAAAAAAATTTACCTTTGTTCTGAAGACTGACTACCTATAAGAAGGTTTTCCTAAAATACCAGGGCAATGCGAGGTTTCCTTCATTGTGTTTGGCCTCGGGAAAGGCCATATTCGGCGGCGGAAGGAGAAAAAAAAAAAAAAAGTCGGCAAGCCCATAGGGGATCCCGTCGGAGGACGGGATGCCCCAATTAATGTCAGCAATTTGGTGCTTGAAGCACGATTGAAGAGCATTCTGGCTGACCATAGCCATATGCGAGCATGCATAAGGTTCTTGTTTCATTGGCCACTAGACCCGTTTATCTTTATCGGTACATCACCTTTCTTATATAGCAATGGACATGATTGAGTGCATGTAGTTCTCATACGTATACGGTAATCACTCTTAGCATGTTTGGCATCATCTAATTATAATGCACTCACTGTGTAAAATGCTCAGAGAAATGCCCGAATTTTATTCATTGAAAGGAGGCCCGTAGTAAATACTATATATGGCGTCAATTTTAAATTATAACCACTGCTACTCATACATGTACATGTTGCACTGATATATTAAAAATATTGTCAACTACATGTATATTTTCCCCAAACATAATTTTTCCCATCCAGCTAGCTGAAAATATAAAGTTGAATGCAATACATGTAGGTATACTGGTATGTTGAAGGTGATTGCCAGCTCTAATTTATCTATTCTTTTCCTCTATTAGCTCACAGAAAACAGCTTTGCATCGGCAGTAAAAACCAAGAAGCCAGTAAAGATGGAGGACATCAATGAGGTTGGCTTACATTTACATTTATTTTAGAGACCTTGAAATCAGTATAAAAATGTTCATATCTCATTAACAACTTATTATTCTAACAGTTATCTGCGGACTTTATGCATGTTATGATCAAATGCAGATTGAAACAAATACATGTCATCCATGTTTATGATCAGATGATGTTGGCAGCATGTATGCTATATTTGTTCACAGTCTCATGTTTCTTTTGGTGTTTTTAACATACATGTACATAAATGTTTTTGCTATGACTTGTGCGGGTATCACTTATATCAGGCTGGGGAAATATCCACATGATCCATATGGATGGCTATTAAGAGCCCATTCTGTCTGTGGTTGGTCAGCCAGTTGAGAGGGGGCTGGCCTAGCAGTCACTCACATCATGGGGTCTCAAACTTCCATCTTTCTATGATTTTAGTGAAATGTACAATGATGCAAGCATAACACCAGCAGCGGCTGGTCGCTTGTCAGTGATTAATTAGCCTGATCCAGATCCAGAAACAGGGATTGGCCATCCAGTTGTCCATCTGGTGTGGGGGTAGAGTGGGTAGGTGTGTCAGGTAGTTTCAGATTTCATGGTAAACATGTTCTTTTATTTTCAAAATCTCTAATTATGCCAGAGGTGAATTCATATAGCTAATACCGGGTAGGTTGACATTTTCAGATTTTGCTCTGTTGAAGGGATATCATCTCGCCCAATATTACTGGGGAAACCCACTAGTCCTGCTTTTATAGTCTGCTACCGATCTTTAAGGTTGTCATAATTGGTACGAATGACCATAATAATTAGATGTGGAATCATCGCCAGATATGTTCTTCCAGGATCACTTGCGACTGATGCAGACGAAACTGAACTGTTCCATACAGTCCCTCATTGCGGTTCCTGTTATACACCCAGTGTCACAGGACGTCATTGCCGTGGCCTGTATTGTCAACAAGATTGGTGGCAATGGGTAGGAATTAAGTTAAGGAACATGTGTCACAGATCACACGGTATACATCTGTGCAATTTATCAAGTTTTTGTACATTGTTCATTCATACATGTGCCTATTATATTTGGTGCTACCTGGTAGTATGTCTGAACTCCTATTCTATTCTGGCTAGCATGTATTTTATAGGGAAGAAGCCTTAAATATTCCACTGCAAAATGTTTATGTGACAGATATGTCGAGAGAATTTTTAATAAAATGTATGTGTTAAAATACACTATTAAAAAAATATTCATCAATTTATCAAGCACAATGCTTTGTCATATCGTGGACAGAGCACCATAGGGGTAATTGTTCAAGAAGAGATGAATGTTATTCTTGTAGAAAATTAGGCTAGATATATGTTCAGTTTTCACATATAAAACAATTGATGATATTTGCTTTTCTAGCTTTACTGAGGAAGATGTGGAAATCATCCATCATTGCTTTAAATACAGTGGCACCATACTGCACAGCACACTGGCAGTACAGAATGAGCGCCTACTCAAGGACCAAACACAGGTGTGGTGGAAAGCATTGTAGGGTAATAGTATTGCTGCTAAACAGTTTTACCTTATTTCTAAAGTCCAGCATCACCCATAAGATATTTCTTAAATAAATCCTGATTCCCTCTTACAAGACTTTTATACTTAAGCATGGTGAGACATGTATTGGTAATTATTAATATGTAATACTTAGTACTGCTAGATATGTCCCCAAAAAAGAACTACTGGTGCTGGTAATAGAGGGACTTTCAAGTAATAGAGTGCATTTTCAAACCTTATCACATGTAGTACATGTATGTATAGTACCAGTATACATGTATAGCTACATGGAGGAAAAAATAACATTTTGTATGAGAATATTTGCATCTGATATGTTACTGGCCTCAGGATTCATAATAGAAAAATTGTTACTCTGTACACAATGAGTCTCTTGAAAATTGGATAAAGTTCCCAAATTTTCGGTGAGTATCTCGGTGTTTATTCTGTCACAGCTCATTAGTCAATATGTACTTACAATGTTACATTAATTTTTTTTAGCAGGTTGTGTATGGCTTATATTACTGGTTTTTTTTTCTGCAGGCAATGCTGCAGGTGGCTAAGAAGCTGTTTACGCACCTTGGTAAGTGTTCTGCTCAGACGGCCCAGTATGGGGTGGATTCAGTAGATTGGTGCAGGTTGTGGGCTGTGTGTAAGATCCCAGGCACTTTGAAGGCAGGACAGTGTGGACCTCCAGAAAACACAGATACTGGAGTGGTGGACGAAATAATGGAAACGGAATCAGACGTCCATACTGCTGTATGCCGGAAAAAGGGACACCACTCTGGATTGGAGCATTGTGGAACAGCACAGTCCATAAATCCTGGATGTAGCCAGTCTCCAGGACACAGGACTCCAGGAAATGTACCACCAGAGCCAGTAACACCATTAGATCATGTAGATATCCAGACTGGTATTTGTCGAAAAGAGGGACAACACACCGGGTTGGACCATTATGGAACAGCACAATCCAGAAATAGTAAACCTAGCCAGTCTCCAAGGTGCAGGATTCCTGGATCATCAGCAGCTCCAGACAGTCCTGCCATGAACACAAGGTCACGGAAACGTGCTGCTGATCAGGATTCCCAGGAGTCTAACACTCAGCAAACCCCACCTAAACGGCTACGGCCCCAGCCAGAGCCTGGGAACCAGTCTGACAGTGAACCTGTTGATTACAATGATGATGAGTCGCAGGATATAGCGGGCTATAGTTACCATGTATTTGACGGCATGGATCCAGAAGATTATGTTCCATTCACTGAAAACCCAGGTTTTGCTTCCGAAATGTTGGATGTACATGATCATTGTTACCCTGATACATGTGATGTAGATGGTCATGGTCAGTCAACATCAGCAATGCAGTCCTCAGGCATAGAGCTGGGTTCTTCTATAGATATCCTGCTACCAGTAACGGTAGCCTCCATACGTCTGCGGTCTACTGCCACTGCCGGCCACACCGTATATGCTGAAGATCCCGTCAGCAAACAGTGGCTGCAGGTGGTCTATATGCCTCCTGATGGGTCTCACGCTGTCACTGATTTTCCTGCCAGTACAGTAAAATCAGATAGCGAAGATGTCAACCAGATGAAGCCATATGAATCCTGGTCTGCACAGAGCATGCATAAGTGGCATAATGCAGTCACAAAACGGCTAGCTGTGCTGCCTAAGGCTGCGACTTCACCGGATAACTCCCAGCCTACTGGTAAACATGACCACCAAACTTTCAGGTTTTCATGTTCACACTCGCAATTCTACCCGTTGGTGGTTTTGTTTACCGTTTAGCTGTCAGTTTTTATGGGAGTTTCTATTCCGGCTTTTTTCTGTTCTTTTTTTTTTATGGTTTAGAAGATAGTGCCCTGTTGGCGGTCATCTTAGGCTACTTGTGTGCTGAAAGCTCTAATTCTTGTACATTTTACAGCAGTGGCTGTCTAATATGTCCACCCTGTTTGGCCAGAAATTTTGGCCGCATTAGAGAGACAGTCTTTGGTGAGAGGAAAAACTTAATATAAACTTAATATAGTCCTATTGTAGTTGATAGTAAAATGTTTGACTGCTCTACTAGGTGGCCACTAAAAGAAAGAACACTCTAATGACAAATTTACTCAACAGAGATTCAGAGAAGTATCCTTGCATTTTCTTTTTCTTAGAGTGAATTACAAACATTTGTTACTTTGTGAATAATTTACATGTACTTGATACTCTTAGACTTACAGTGCTGGTTCAATGGATACCTTTATGAGAAACATGAGAAAAGATACCAAAATTAGGAAAGAATGTGTTGCTGAATAACATCTATTGAATGTATTCTGATGTAGTGGCATACATTTTTTCCTTTAGATGATTTGACGAGGTTGTTGAGAGAAATTATGCAAGAAGCTAGGAATCTGACCAAGGCTGAGAGGTAAGCGTCTTCTTGGTTGATGCTTTTAACATTTAAATTCACTTTTACTCAGTACTAGTTAGTTGTACATGTACTTGACAAGAACCTTTTTAACTCACACAGCTTCCTGGTTTAAGACTTTTTTTCCTGGACTTGATGTTACAAGTATACTACATGACACTGTACTAAACTATATATACAACATCAGGCAGTCTGAAGAAAAAAAAACACAAAACAGCACATCATTACTCGGAAAGAGTAAAAGTAAAAGTCCGGTATGAAATCAGTTTAGTTTCTGTCAGCATGGTCAGTACCAATGCACCTGTGGTTTCTTACCAATGAATTTAATATGCTGTGGCACTCACTTTTGAATAATTATATAGGTAATATAGCTGCATCTGTTTGACTTGTATTGATACTTGTAAAAGCCATGGCCACCTTTCCAGAAAAAACCTTGAGCCTGTAACTGATCTTAAGCATGAAAAAGACAATGGATACCAAGGTGATTAGCATGATTAGTGGACTTTATTTAATAAAGTTCCTTGTCTAGACTTAAGGTTTTTGTAGAAACTCAACCCTGGGTTTTTTGATATTGGGATACATGCAAGATGTAAGATTTAATCACCCATAATATGTGTCCTGCATTTTTACTGTAAGTGGTGCTACTTACTTACACCTACTTACTCAAAAGCATATTACTCAAGGCTGTATTATAATTTCTTTTTTGAAATTTCTTTTCAGATGCTCAGTGTTCCTTTTGGACAAGAAGTCCAATGAGTTGGTGGCCAAGGTGTTTGATGGTGACATTCGAGAGGATGCTGAGGTACAAATTTTAACTAACTTCTCTTAGCAACGCTGTCCCACATTCTAGCAAAGCTAATCAGATGTTCTCTAGTGCTGGCAGTAACATTATGCTACTGAATGTCCAGTGGGTCTACACATGACCTTCTATACATGTACTTCCCAATGACAGGAGTTTGTACAAATTCCTAAATGTAGATAGCGTGGCAATACAGAAATTAGTTCAGCTTTAAAATATTTATAGGCATTTTAGATTTATTGTTTGTGGTGTGATATCATTGCGTTACTACTTGTTAAGCTACTAGTAGTTAGTAGATATGTTGCTTTTGGTTAAGTGTACAATTTTACTGTAGTGTTAGAACCAGGTACTTGCTAGAGCTACTGGTACAATGTACACTGTAGGTTTAGCTCCATCTAATGGTATAGGTGTATCATTATATTATTTTTCAGTGAGATTCCTGTAGTCACCAGGGTTGAACATATTGAAGCCTGTCCTATTTAGTAAATGTTCAACATTTTAAAGATGACATGAATATGATGACCGACACATACACTTTGCAGCTTAAACATGTCAAAAAGTGCTCTAAATAGATGCTCCAATGAATTGCTAATTGCTCTACAGTATATAGTCTGTCATGTTTATTGGATTAGTGCATGAAATTCCAGTAAGATTGCATCCATCTGTGGCAATATTTCAATATTGGCAATTGTGGAGACCAATTAAATATATTTCATTACAGATTGTACTTGTCACATACATATATGTGTGACTTTATTGTTTTCAACCATTTATTAATAATCCTTGATCTTGTATGTAAATCTTTGTCTAGAAGTTACAGGTATGTATAAATTGCACGCTTTGAGTAAATCACACGTAGTTTGCATGTTACGAATTTCCTTTGAACATTCACTGTGTACTTACCTAATATTCAGTGTCCTACAGTCTGAATGTTATTACTTTTGACGGCATTAAGTGTTGAGAAGAAAAAATAATTCTCAATTCCTTAAACCTTCTGATAGATGCTGTCTTTTATGAAAGATGTTGAGGTGTAGATTTTCTTTATTTGTTTGTTGCCATGAAATACATTTACAAAAAAAAATTCGCAAAAAATGTACATGTTACTCTACCATATTCTACTTCTCACCCCAACCCACCACAGGCGGTATCTAATCCTTTCAGTTATCATCTTTTATATTAGCTTGTTGATATCTAAATGATAAACCTGTTAAATTCAGGAACCTATTAAGCAGGTTTTGTTGATAAATAATTTTAAAGTATAATGTAGTTAACATATATAGAAGATGCTTGTTCAATTTATCCAGTTTGCCCACACTACCATTGATGTGGCATTACATATACTTAGTAGTCTTAAAGTTTTAACATTTTTTATGTTAACTTGTTGATCTTTCCTATTATTTCGGAAGTCTAAATGTGGAAATATTGATTTCTAAATTGCGAATTATCTATATATAGATGGATTACATGTATTTAGGTTTTTTACATGTAGTTTTGGTGGTAATATTTTTTGAACACAAGAACTAACTTCACATGCACCAATACATGTATTCTGTGTACTAAACTAACTCTTTATACCTGCTGCAAAACATATGTTCTGATAAGCTGATAGTTGAACCCAAAAATGATAATTCATATACCGTTACCATTTATATGCACACTTTTATCATTTATGAATGCTAAGTTTTTATAGAAGATATGTGTAAAATGTAGCTCATGCGCATGCTCATGAGAATGCAGCTCTAAAAATATTCTATTCAGAATGCATTGGAGCTTATACATGTTATATACATTTTCTTACATGTACTTATTACGATATGTACCCGTAATACAATTGGAACAGGACAGTTCATCCCAGTTGTCATAGGCATGCTAAAAAGTTTAATTAACAAGCATTTTGGTTGTTTTGCTCTATTTATAAATATTTTGTTCATTACTGTTTAGTGACGTTACATGCACATGTAGCCATAGCATGATAGTCAGCATTATTGTTTAGTTATTGTAGATGCATACTGTAACAATAGTGATTTAGTGTGTAGGTCTTAGTGACTGAATAATTATGTAGTCGTACCATGCTTGTTGCCTTACGTTTATCATGATGAAGCTGTTGTTTTGAGATGCATGAGATCTAACTCCAATGACTACATGTAGTTTTCATTCTTTTACACTGATTCCACAGAATTGGAACAGCAAAAGATTATTTACACTAAATTATGTCTTTATTATTGTGTGTTTCATGTGACTGTCTCATTTAATGACATCATTAAATTATATTTAAAAAGAAACAAACTTTAATGGTTAATATATATATACTTATCTGTAATATTTTTTCAGTGATACTAGTACAATAATAAAACATTAACCATTTTGCACATATTTTGAGGGGATAAGTAAAGGAAATGGGAATTTAAAATTCAAGACACCAACCTTTTGACAACTGACATTGTCTGTGCCAGAGTGTATGTTGTATGTATGTCCTCTGCTAATGCTGTTACATTTGTATTGTTGTCGTTTTCCCTTGATACTAACCTGTGCAAAAACTCAGTGTGTTGAACAAATGAACATGAGTTGCAGTTTGCTGAAAAATTTGATGCATGCGCAAATTTTATGGGATTTAGAACCAGAGGGTATTATCTGTTTGTGGTGTGTGTGTCAATAAATTGGTTTGATCTTTACATAAACCTCCATGAGCATCATATGCATGTAAATAGGGATAATTTCACTGTTTTCACTTGTAAAGTATTTTAATTAATCAAATTATTTGTGTGATTTCTTACAAAGCACACATTAACTGCCATTTCTGTGCATTCTTATGGCTCAGGATTTTAATTGACCCCTGCTGGCATAATTGTTAACAGGGGGTCTGAAAAGCAGAGCAGGTACCATTAATAATTTAAGATGTCTGAAACAGCCTTAAGTGATATTGATTTTGTAAGCTGTTTTTTGTTCCAGCAAGAAGTTAGAATCCCGGCATCAAATGGAATTGCTGGACATGTTGCTACTACAGGTACTTTAAAAAAAATTAATTATAAATGAAACGTTTCTATGCTATTTTTTGCAGAACTTCTTGGTCTGCCTAGGCAACAGTTATATCAAAATTGTGCGATGTAGTTTTTGAAAGTGAAGGATAATGCTTTGATGTTATCTTTTTGGTTAGAATTTCACTCTTTGGGTGGGAAAGGAGACTGGGGAATCCCCTAGCTCTATATCAGCTTTAGGGACCCGGACTACCTTTTCAGGTATTAAAAAATGCCAGAAATTTGAAGTGGTCAGGAAAATCCTAAAATATGACCAGGGGCGTCTTCGAATGAAGTTACCATAAAATGACCAGCATAAGTCATTCTGATGTCCCTGTCTAAAAGTAGATAGACAAAATAAACTCATTTGTTTGCATTCACTGGCATCAGAGATAAAAGTGCATGAACTACTATTGATTAGTAAGGTATTATCAGGAATGCTAGTACATAAACATGCCGGATGACTAATACATGTGTATGATTAATTTGTTTGCAGTGTTTACCAACAGATTTGATCTTGTGATATGTCTCCATCATGTAATGTTGCTACTGGTAGACATGGTAGAAAACCAGCATGTCATCTCAGACCTAGCAGTAATATTCCCCGGTAATATTCTACCCTGTCCTGAACTGATCACTTTCAGGGAATGCCCTGAACATTGATGACGCGTATAGCCACCCATTGTTCTATAGGGGTATGGATGAGTCCACAGGCTTCCGTACAAGGTCTGTGTCAGTGTGGGATATTGCAGGATATTCTATGATGATAAATGATCAGACAAAGGGCCATAATTATTAGGGTTAGACGATGTAAATTGGTTCTGTGGCATTTCCACCTTCTGAAGTTGTAGATGGCATAGTTATTAAGTTTCTGATAAGCTATAAATCCACTAATTAAAACGTCATTAGTGCATCTTTGATAGTAAACTTTATACTACATGCATTTCTTTTTTATATACATATACATGTATCATTGTACTTACACATGTATCTCAGGGATATGTTCATTGCATTCACATGCATGTCTGTATATATGTCTTCTGTTTCTAGGAATATTCTGTGTTTCCCGATCAAAAATGAAACAGGTGAATATAGCAATGGTGTAATAAATACATGTGTTAAGGAACTGCTGTGATATGCTATACAGCTTTATCATGTTTACATTACATGCATTAACATGTAAAGAAGTAGCTTGGCGTTCTAACAAAACCACAACAACCCAAACATTGTTTTTCTATTCAACTAGAATATTTGGTATAGTTGGTATCCAGTTTCGATATGTATGTAAATACATGATTATGATGAACGTGTTTTTAGTAGATTAATTCTCTCTTTGGTTCAGATACATGTACATGTATTTTTGTGCTGTTTATATTTTGTCTGAAACCATCATAACCATTACTGGGTTTTTCATAGATTATATAAAGATGACCAACTTGACCAATGTATGTACATTCATGTGTATATATTGTACTGTTTAACCATTAGACCATAAAATTGTTACTTTTAACTATAGGTTTATATTTAAGGTTATAGCCCTGTATTTGTCATCTTGAGTACATATTACATATATCCATCATGGTATTATAAATGTGTCTGTGGTTGCTTACCAGGAGAAGTGATCGGGGTGGCACAGCTATGTAACAAGATCGGAAGCTCTGTCTTCTCCCAGTTTGATGAGGATGTGGCTCAAGTTTTCTCAGTATTTTGCTGCATGAGCATTGCACACGTGAGTTGATGCCTGTCTTCCCAGTATTCTTACAACCTCTCTATATCATGTATATGACTGTATATAGTATTAAAGTCACTAGGCTCAGTTAAGGAACAAATAAAACGCATATATTTTGTTTCTTCTATATATCAAATGTATACATTATATATGACTCAATTTTGTGTCGTGATAGGATTATAAGCACTTTTGTGTGGTAAGGCACTGTATATGTCTGAATTAATTTATGGGATAATAATAATAATACAGTGGTCCCTCTCTTAGTGGCCACTCTCAACAGAGGCCACCCCCTCTAATGTGGCCATAAATTTTTGGCACTGCTACTATGAATCCATTTACTTCTCCCTCTTGCCAAAGACCACTTCTCTAATGTGGCCACAATTTCTTGGCAAACAGGGTGGCTTTATTAGAGGGGGGACTACATTAATAATAATAATAACCAGCGATTACTTGTCTATAAAAAGAGGCTATATTTCAATTAAGTTTGGATAATGAATAAAGATTGACTTAAGCAGTATATGCTGGGTAGTTACTTTAGCAGTACGTTGGAGGGACAGTCCACTCTTTGTGATGTGACTTTCCTGTTTGCAGAGTGTGTTGTATGAAAAGGTGCGGGATTCACAGCATCGCAACCGGCTGTCTAATGAACTGATGTCCTACCACATGCAGGTAAGTTGATGCTCACATCCCCATATGGTGAAGCTGACTATGTTCTGAAAGAATCTTCATCAAAAGTAACTGGCTTCATCAACTGTGAAACATGTATCGGCTCCATTATAGTTTGATGTCAACATTATTTTATGGGCCACTTATCTATACCAGTATTAACTTCTGAAGAATTTGAGTTGCCTGCATTCCTTGTCTTACTATGGTCTCTGCTGTAGGAGTATAGAGGACACGCACTGTGAGCTTGAAATGCTGGGCGTGCTCTGTACTGTAGTACATGTTTATATCATAGATTGGAATCCGTATTTAAGTACGTACTTAACTCGGCTATCAGTGTTTTGCATGGGTATCCATACATTTATGTGACTTTGTATACAAAAATTGTATGAAATAAAAAGAACACCTGGAAATACATACATTGTGTAAATTGCATGCAAGTACATAGTACATTGTGTACATACATGTATGCTGTATTTTGCAGGTGACCCCTGAAGACTGTGACAGGTTCCGCCGGATGGACATTCCCTCACTGGATCGTTTCAGTGCAGAATTCTGTCAGTTCACGTTCATTCCACGCTCTATGGACTACCAGGATACTCCAATGGTGGGAAAAATACATACATTTTCCTATAAACACAACTACATCCTAGTACTATTTTTTTACACAGCTGCCTGTTAAATGTGCTAAGGCGTCTGTTTTGTTTTACTTGTTTTTTTTGTTTTTCTAGCCATTGTGATTGATTAAGAATTTGACTAAAGTAAAAAATTAGACTTAAGCATTTTCAAGATCTCCATCCCCTATGGCAAATAATTGTGAGACACAAAAAGCATGATAAGTACCTCACATTTCACAGTAGGAGTACTAATAATGTAGTTCATGGTTTGCTGTAACAGTTGTATTACAATGTACATGTCATGCAAAGCCCTGCCTGCCAGCACTTACAGTGTGGTACATTGATCTACTATATATGCAGGCTGTCCACAGTATGATGGAGGACCTTGGCTTCATCTCAAAGTACAGGATCAGCCGAGAAAGTCTAGCCAAGTAAGAAATTAGCATTACTAAGTACCATTTCATAGAATTTTTGAGTCTATAGTGATAATCAAGGTTATATAGTGACATGGATAAATCAAGCTGTTTTGTACATAAAGGTTTGCTGTACTGCATGCATACATATAACTGTTGGGTTTGAGAAGAATTAAATACAAATTTATGAACATATAAAGCAGGTTTAAGTACATTGTAACTAAGGTCAAATCTAATGTCTGTATAGTTGACCTTAGGGCTATTCCATTTATAATTTTTGGGGGGATGGGTGCAGGATTTCTAGTTGAAATGCTTTCAAATTGGTGGAGTTGCTGGAAGCAATGGCACTAGGAATGGAAGAATGTAACTTCAAGCTGTACAACCTATAAAAATCCCTTGTGATGTTTCTGCCTTGGTATGGATTTTTAGAGGAAACTTTGGGGGTACTGGTATCAAGTGACAGTAATTCTGCTTACCATTATTAATACCATTTGTGCCATTATCATTGGCTTGTGTACTAGGTGTTGTCTGTAATTGTGTGCGGTCTTTTTCCAGATTTGTTTTGATGGTAAGGAAGGGCTACCGAGACCCCCCCTATCACAACTGGGCGCACGCCTTCGCTGTGGCACACTTCTGCTACCTTTGTGTTAAAAATCTCAACCTACTGGAGTATATTAGGTTAGAGCTACTGATATTGAGTTTCAAATGAAACATACACTGTACACTCCCAGTGAATTCCCAAGACAAAACAGTAACCTGTGAGACAAATGTAGTAGCCTGTACCTGGCCCGCGAAGCGGGCCCTGCTAGGGGAAATTTTTGAAAAAATGGTGTCATTTGGTGGCATCTGGTGGACTTTGAGAGTCAAATCTGCACTGTTGAAATACTATTTCTTCACCACTTTTTCATGTCATATTTTGCCAC
>JAAUYG010100415.1_pt1 | contig 12885 bp, 14 predicted proteins | sample 7278091 | NCBI WGS metagenome assembly JAAUYG01 (sample SAMN14350201, study PRJNA611818) | marine sediment metagenome | isolation source: surface marine sediment (0.6m) | place: French Polynesia: Moorea | collected 2018-08
CGAAAAGCAACAAGCCTGAAACCAAAAAAAATCAATAAAACTATTCATGCATATTCATTTTTTTTTATTTATTTAATAAAAAATTATGATATACAATTAAAGCTCTTACCAATAATAACTTACATTCTTCCACTCCCACAATGATGGTTGGTAAAGGTGATGGTGGATGTGAACTGTTAGGTCCCATATCGTCTAAATAAAACAAGACGAAAATGAAACATTAAGCAGCTTCATATGCATTTAAACTGGTAAATTCGATCGAATTTTACAGAACTCACACGCCAACACAGCTAACCTGTAAGTGCAGGGGATTGCGTAATGATAGAACTGTTATCCACGACGGTGTAATATTCACACCAGAATTTGAGCAGAGACTTCTCCTTGGCCCCGGGAACTCCGGCTGCTATGTCTTCTAGCACAGACTTGTCCCCCTGGGGAAAGAATGGGGGTTTTACAGTTGGGATACTCAACAATTTAGTTTATTCCACTCGCATTGCCTTCCATGACTCTTTTCAAATGTGATATAGGGTTAATCACATAAACGTTAGGAAAGTTTGAAATTCTACACATAATTGAAAGGAGCGACAAATGCACTGAAAGCGTAGAACTTTACATATTTCTCCAATATGTAACATAATAGGCACTAATTTCACAGAACTCACACGCCAACACCCTAACCTGTAAGTTCAGGTGATTGCGTAATGATAGAACTGCGTAATCTGTCCAACAGATGGCAACAGAACTAAACAATGCCCGATATTGTGCCTATATGGGGTAAAGAGTTATACTCTATATATAGGCACAATATCGGGCATTGTTTAGTTATACCCCATATAGGCACAATCGCAAAGCGTAGGGTCTATGCGATGATTGAATATATTCTCCTTTATACCTGAACGATAAGGTTGGTAAACGGAGTGGTAATAGCCTTCAGGAATGCCGGACTATTTCCTCCCTCGCCTTCGCCGAGGTGCAAACTGTCCACTATGGCAGTGGTCAGCCAGAAGAGATAGTGCGTTCCGACTTCCAGCGGCAGCAGGATACAGACGCTCAACCAATTAAACATGTCGTTACATGTGGCACCGGAAACGGCACGCCGGAACTGCTCTCTGTCGCCTGACTGCGCGGAAGAAACTAGCATCCCGGTGACGGAAGTTCCGATGTTTGCCCCCATGATGATGGGAATGGCGATCTGGACGGATATTACTGAAGCGAGGAGGGGGGACGTGTTTGGTTAAGTCAAAAGAAAGTCAAACACATGAGCAACCTAAATAAAAAGATTATAAATAAGGATAAATCGGGCATTGTTTAGTTATACCCCATATGGGCACAATCGCAAAGCGTAGGTAGGGTCTATGCGATGATTGAATATATTACAGATACCTGCCATAATTATATTGTTTGGTGTCATTGTTATGAAAAAGTAAAGGTACAGCAAAATACTGTTCGGTCTTCGGAATAACTGTACACATATTTTTGTACGAATAGCACATTACTGATACGATAGGTTTCAAATACAGCTCAAACCATTTGTATACATGTATGGCTTTAGCCATCAAATATGCTTTGTGGACACTGGGCATAATATTTTCTAATTTGCTTCGTGGCCGTGGGGATCTATTCAGTGTAATTTACGTTTCCACGGAAACGAGTATTACATTGAGAGGCTACCATGGTAACCACGATGGACGTAGTGGTACTGGAGCTCTGGAGCAATGCTGTTGCCACCACCCCTATCATCAAGCCACACAGGGGGTTGTTGAGCAGGGGGTTACTGAAGGCGGCTCCTGCCAGCTTACCTGGAAGAGGGAAAACATTGGTTGATAACTTGCTAAAGAACTAAAGAACCCCGAAAGGAAAATGAGTAAAGTCCAGCAAACAACTATCTTTAAATTTCCAAATAGATCGAACAGCATGCAATCCGCAAAATTGACTTGAAACAGGTCAGATATTTGCATCCTGCTTTAATGCATATCAGTATGCGTTTATGTAAAGAGACTATCATGGCGAAAATCAATACAGGTTGGGTGTGAAGATTAATCATTATGTCCAAGCTTATAGCACTTATGGTACCTGACAAGAACGTGGGGTGCATATCTGTATTTCACATATTGATGCACAGGTGTGAGCTGCAATAAGACATCAGAAAATCATCACTGCTAAATATTTATGAGAAATATGGGTAAAAATTATAGCCTAAATATTTTGATACATTTGTGGATCTCACAAACCTCCTAGAAGTATGAAAGCCGAACTGAGCAGATCTAGGGAACAGATGAAGAAATACAGCAGGCTGACCAACGCGAACACTTTGCCCAGAATCTTCAAGACCCTCTTGGTCAGGTCCGATCGTGATCGTTCTAACATAAGGAGAAATTTTGCTTCAATAGCTATCACGTATCACATACAAATCAGTGGATTAATATTTAAACAAATTCTGGACAACCGGTAGACCGGAAAACAAGTAGTAAGTGTTCGTATTCTTGTAAATCATCATTTACAATTATAGTCTGGGCTATTTTGAGGCATGTTCGTGACATTACAATATCATCTAGGAGTATGAGCATGAGTATTTATTACTATCGACAACTTTACAGTTACGTCATCACAGTTGAATATAGGTACAAAGATATAAAATATAACTGTAGATTTAAGGGCAACAGAAGAATCTAACACACATTTTAATGGTACTGCAATTAGCACGTAGTGCATAACATTTTAGATTACACGTCTACAGCATTGGACTAAACGGTCTATTAAAAATAACATTACATGATTGTGTACTTTTATTAATATTTAAAATCATTTATAGATATGATTCCTAAACATGTTAAAACAGATGTTTCCTTTTTAGGTCTGCTTGACTGTGTCAGCAGAGCTCCTGTCGTCACGCAGGTATCCGTCGTCCGTCCGTCCGTCGTCCGTTAACTCAGGTTTCTCGGAAACCGCTGTATGGATCAAGGTCAATTTTATGGACAGCTGCCTGTCCACCATATCTCCAGATAATTTTTTAGAGTTTCAAAATTTTTCATTTTATTTTTTTTTTTCGTCAACATGGGACCCTATGGGAGCAAACTTTTCAAAACGCTACTCCTCCTACAATTTTCATCCACCCTGAACTACACTTTATACGATAAATAAAGTAGTCACGAGGGAATAAAAGTTATAAATGTTTTTGCTATCTGCCAAAAATTAAAAATTTTATAGCACTTATAAATTTTGTTAACACAGGAATCATGTGGGGCTGGAAATTTCAAACCTCTACTCCTCCTACAGTTTTTATCTGATCTCATCCATACTTTATGACAAATAATGCAGTCATAAGGGATTATAAAGTTACAAATGTTTTGGCGATCTGCCAAACTTAAAAATTTGTGGAACTTAGATATTTTAACATGGGAATCAACGAGAACATTCTAAAATGTAAATATCTTGAAAACGGCTGATCTTAGAGCGAAACGGACGACAAATAGGACTCGTATTCCTATGTACTTCATACGTAGGGTACTTTCATGTCTGATTTTTTTTTACTTTAATGTGGGGTCATTCCGTGCACTTTGCAAACTTTTCGATGTTAAGATCTTCAAAAGGCTACTGCTCCCACAGTTTTCATTCAATTTTAACCAAACTTTATTGTAAGTATGTTGGTCATGAGGGAATATAGGCTATTTACTTGTTTTGGCCATCTGCCAAATTTTAAATATATGGCACTTTGAAGAGAAGTTACCTCAGGTACATTGCCATTATCCATAAAGCTATATTAGTTATGTGGCGAAAGATCAAGCAGAGCCTCAAAGGCCTCTTGTATTAAATACCTAGATATATTACCCTCAAATACCTAGGAAGGGCCTCTTGTTCAAAGAAGTATTTGCGCCATGCTTAAACCTGAATGGAGACTATGAAGCATGATTTTCACCTGGGTCTTTTTTCCATGTCGTCAGATTAAAGCCACTGCTGGTAGCAACGGATTTATCTTGGAGACCGCAAAACACATCTGGGTCGGGATTAAACCCAAGGTCAGGATTAAACCCAAGGTCACTTTCTCCAGGACTCCCTAATTGTGTTTCACCTCTGCCATAAAGTAGCCTGGGTTCTTGTCTCGTTTCGTGCGGATAAATCTGTCCTGAAAATCAACCTAATGCTATTGTATTATTCGTATCTTCTACTTATTAGCATCATGTACAATTCCGAATCAGTGGATTAACATCCGAACAACTATTCTGGATAATTGGTAGACCGAGAAACACGCAATGAGTTCATATTCTCTAAGAAAAAAAACAACAACAAAAAAAAAAAAAACATTTATAGTATTTTAGGCTACTTTGTGGCACGAGGATATTGCCTTTCTCTCATGGTTCAGACATTACAAATACATCATTACATTTACATCATTGGCCTACACAGTCTACTAAAACAATTGATGTTACTTTTACACCCGTTCCAGCATTATTACCTTTATTCAAAATAACACACACAGAAAACATGTAAAAAGGAGATGTTTCCTCCTTTTTCAAATATAAAGGATTTTTTGTGTCCCTGAAGAAACACGTGTGATAGAGGATTTTCACCTGGGGCTGTTTCCATGGCGTCTGGTCCAAAGCCACTGCTGCAGCTGGTTGCAACGGATTCATCTTGGGGACCGTAATAAACTTCAGGGTCAGGCTTAAACCCAAGGTAATCTATTCCGGGATTTTCTAGATGTGTTTCTACCCTATCATAAAGTAGCTCTCGTTGATCCTGGCACATTTCGTGTGGATAAATCTGGCCTGAAAGTCAAGTCGATAACGCTAGATAACAAATGCTAGTTTATTTATTTCACATGTATCGCATTTTGTGCAAAAGTAAAAACTTCTAGTACTAAATACATTTTTGCTTGAAGGCACGTAACGGTGTTGGGCCATATGACACATATTCCGGCTTTGTAATAACTGGCCAACTATATTATTGCCCAACGGCAATGATTGATGTCCTCGGAAGTTATGTGTATTTAGTGAACAGTACCATATCCCTCACGACCAAAATTTGCTAAATCATAAATAAGGTGCCTCCTACACTATAGTCGCAATAAAATAGTCTGTGAAGGTTTCATAAAGATTTCACATAACATCATGGTGGGTATCATATATATTGTGTAAATTCTTCATTAACTTTAAATACGTAAACACCATGTAAATGATTACACAAATATTACGCAGAAATATCACGTATCGGTACATTTAATAAAAAACATAAGCTACCAAAAGTTACATAGTGTACACGCAATTCACTATACGTTATACGACTCTAGTTACGTGAATTACACGGGAATCATAATGACATAGGTTCCACTAACATAGTTCATCAAAACCTACGTAATTTCAATCTTTTTCCCATGGGACTTAAATAGATATCGTGTCTGCTGGCCACACATACCTAGTAAAAGTAAACAGTTGAATTCCTTCTATTTTCCTCTAAATCCAGACGTTATTAGTTCCTCGTCTGCGATTAGCTCTGGCGTGGAGGCAGTGAGAGGTCTGCATGCTGCCTAATGTGCCTATCCTGAAAACAGGATGGGGAAGAATCGGCTGTTATCAAGTAAGCACCACCCCATTATTTCGCATACAATAACACAGTACAACGCTGCCGATATTAAAACTTTGTGCTCGTTACACAATCAACTAGCCACATCAAATACACGTCCCAAAATTCATAGTAATAATTAATATCCAACAGACAGGCAACATTGTCTGTCGACAACATTCGATTACTATGTTTCAAGAATCAACTATTAACGAAATAAATTAGCGTATTTCAGCTTTAATGCGTTCATTCGGGTTAAAATATATATTTTATGTCTCACTTTAAAATCGATGGATCTATTCAAACGCTGCTACATGTTTATCTTTCAAAAAGAGTTGCCGTTTTCAAAGAGAGTTACCGGGCGTTTGCTGGACAGGTGCGTCACCGCGTTTGCATCCTAGTTTGGAAAAACTTCACACAGGTATGTGGTCTTCCCCATGTCTCCACGGTGGTGTTAATGATCCTGTTGTCTCCACAATGCCCTTACTCATGTCACTTTTGCTATTGGGGCGGTGGGTAAATCCATCGTTACACGCGAAAACGCAATAGGATTGAAAGTATTAAGGGGTGTTTCGTCCGCACGTGGTAGATATTAACTTATATCCTGTCACCCGTGGAATACCGTTGTCACACAACTAGACCTAGCGTAAGCTCCGATGTTATTTGACATCAGCATCATGCGTGAGTAATCTTAACCGGAAGGCCATATACCACTGGATGCGGCACGGTTAGTCATCAAGTGTTTTAAGGTTTTGTCAGCACCTTAAGTGCATTATGTGTCGACACATAATTTATGCTTGCTTGTGTCACCTAAGGGTTATCTTAGCAGAAACTGTGCCAAGATAAAGCTTGCATATCTAGAATGATCATTATCGCCGTCACTGTTTACTCGGAAGGTTCAAAGATCGAACCACAACGGTGCAGTATCAGTCGCCTCACCCACCTAATCAAACGCTCCTATAGACCGACACCGACCCGCTTTATAATATACAGTGACTTTGTCACGCTTTACGTGCATAATATTGCTTTAACTGGTCTTTTTGTAGGTGTAGCAGGACAGACTGTCTCCCTAGTGTCATTGTCCGCCGTTTATGCTTTATTAAGGAACGGCATTTGGTCATGGAAGAAGCGTGTTTGGTCACGTTATGATAGCCCACATGGATGTCAATGCAGATTTAAAACAGAAGAGACACTAAACGGGGGTGGGGGGATATGCAATTGGAATAACAGCATACAGGTACAGTGATTTCCGCTGTATATAAGTCCTGGGTCGTTGCTCTCTTACGAAGGTTCTTCTCTGATACGACGGCTGTTGGCCACGGATTAGGACCAGGGCCTGCTAATCCTAAAGGAAGCTGTTGTTGAAATGAGCAGTTTCCGATCAATGAACTCTAGGTATTGTCAAAATTGGCAGAGCGAAAGCTTCAGGTAGATGTTTAACAAGTTCGAATCCAGTGTGGAGGATTTTCTGTCTCCTACCTCACTGCCACTGCGCTGCCCCTTGGCCCATGCAGTTTAGTCGATCATCAGCCTGCAAAAGGTCCTAAAGCAACCTTTTTTGGTCTTGTCAATCATTTCAAAAAGAACCAGTGCGTTTATCTGAAGGGCGAGATAATTTCCCCAAATTTGGATATCCGCATGCTGATTATACGCATGCAGATATAAAAAATGTTGAAACCAAATTTAAATCAACTATGATAAGAGTCATGGAAGTTTGGAAAATGTTTTTGGTCGTTGAATTCAAACATCCTGCATGGGCAGCACACAACCTGAAGACATCTTGAAACACGTGTAAACACCGAAACTGGTTGTTACGTGATATATTACTACTACTTTAGCAGACTCATGTATTTAAAGCCTTATTTGCATAAAAGCCTTTGCACACTGTCTCAGACCAGAGTCTGGACTCTCTAAACGCCCAGCCTCAGAGAGCCGAACACGAAGTCAAGATGAATTGAATAACACAAAACAGTAAGTAGCGTGTGGATATTTCCGTATCGGATGCAGATTTTTGAACAACTCCTCAATCCAGTACCCAAACATATTTACAATCATCAAATAATTTCTGGGTCTAACTCTAAGAATTTAAGTGACAAGTACACACTGGACACTGTATTAAATGTCAATTTCTAGCTATATCCCCGTTTCCTCTTCATTTTAAAACCAATCCAGTTCAACCACATCATGAAGAGACGCGCTAGGGTCTCCAGTGTTTATCATGGTACGTCCATGACTATGTCATAGAGTGATCTTCCATACCAAACCTAACCAAATATTTACCCCCTGGTAGTTGCAACTTTCATTCGCCGTCATGATTCGTGGTTTGAAGGGCTGATTTCTACGCACCTTGCTTTTATGCTTCTTCATATAAACCACACACCACAAAATAAAATCACCTTTTAACTTAAATAAATAGTTTATTATGATATGAGGAGGTATTTATGCTGTTCCTGATACAACCCACGAAATAAAACTATATATAATATGCATTGCATAAGCCATTGTCTTGAATGCAAATGCATATTGCTCCGAACAATTTCCCAGCTGTGGATGAAAACGCGGTTTCATATGTTCTGCAAAGCTCCACAGATCCAGAGTCACAGGCTTTGACACTCTATTTGATCATGTGACAAGTAATGCCAATATATCTGTGGTATACAATTTAAAATTCCGGATGCACATAATATTCATTAAAGGCTAAACAACTGGCACTTCAACAAACATTTACAATAAAATTCACTTCTGCACAATTTGGTGTCAGCCTATTCACATTTTAATTCCAAAAATAAAAAAGTAATCTGGCTAAGGTCTTGCCTCTAAATTAGATGTCGGCGGGCATTTAAGTAACTTGACCCTGAATCAATTCGAATGCTACCGTACAGTCTGAACAATTACAGAACACCCTTTCAAAAACACAAACCCATGGCAACATTTCTGCATCAGTGAGCTTTTACGGTAGATATCTTTTATTATTAAACATTTATATTTTACTATTAAACATTAGTAAAAAGTCGTATATGGAATGTCCTACTGCCCCATTACCAACAGATTCGGCCTTGGGTGACCTTGAAATGTCAAATTTAAAGTCACCACATTTTTTTTTTATCTCAGATAGGAGAAATAGGATATATATTACATATAGCAAACTATACGCGGATAGCCTATCACGTTTCACCTCCAAATGTCAAATTTAAGTTCCTGTTTCAAGCGATTGTAAATACTCGGAAAGATAGGGATAGGAACACTAATAGGAATAGGAAGGCAGTTGAGCATATCACTCGTATATTGATATTAAACATTAAAAGGAAGTCCCGTGGAGAGTCCAACTGCGGTATTAGATATGTATTTGAGTAAAGTTGGTGGCTGTCATAATCTTAATTTGACTTATTTTGATCTTCTGACACCTTCCATACAGCAAAAATACCTCTATATTACCATTATGATACCTTTCTGGGTGAGCTGAGTTTTCCGTTTCAAACGGTCTTTTTTGTCGTGTATGCGATTCTGTGTGCCTAAGAACTTGCCCCGAACACTTTCAAATAAACATCATCGTTCTCCCTACTGCAGTTGATTCACATTCTCACGTTTCTCTCGGCGTAAAAAAAAATACTTCGAGGAATATTTACCAGCAAACCCGGCCAAACAGAAACAATAGACCGATTTTATTTGGGGTAGAAAGTTCCGGTCTATCTGTATCAGTTTGTCCGCTTACTCGTCTGACAACATCAATGTTTGTGTCGTATTTTGATGACCCTCGAAAATATTGAAAAGCAAAGTTCGTTCGAACTGTGTATCGCGGTTACAAATATTTAAAAGTTAGACTCGGCCGGTTTTTTGGGTTGCCAAGCAACATGCTTCGGGCAGGTGTTAGCGTGGACTGATCGTGAACGCGGAATATCCCTCCGCCGGGCGTCCCTAGTAAAACCGTAAACCGTCGATTTATCGTGCTATTGTTTATGATAAACGCTCAATGGGCCACGCTTCGATTTTTAATAGCGGCTGTGTTCCAGATGTGTTGGATATTAGTGAGTGTGCCGTCTGGCTAGCAGTCACAAACAAACAGTTCATTTCAAACCTGGCAGGGGGCGTCTGGGACTACCGGCACCCTTCATCAATCATTCGGACGAGGAATTCGATCTTCAATGATCGACGGATCCCGACGCCTGGATCCCGGTATTGTCGACACGGGTCATTAGTGTCCCGGATTCAGATTGCTATCCCGCGTTTGGCACCATCTGGACAATAACCCCAGTGGGGCCGAGGAGAGGGTTGGGGGACGTGTTGGTGTTTGAGTGAGGGGGTACATGTAGAAGGCGTGAGGAGGGAGGGGGGGGGAGGGGGGAGGGGGGGGGGACTACAAGGTAAAATCCGAAAGCCCTGTAGGCAGCATGAAACCCGGAACACATCAGTTGGTGAGGGGCAAAAAAAAAAAAAAAAAAAAGACACGACACAAAGGGCCCTGGAAGAATTTGTCGAATTTCCTGATTTATTGTTTGTTCAGTGGTGCCAAAGTGTCTAGCAACCATACCTTCTGGATTTGCCAACAACACATCACGTGCTCGATCCAGCCAGGCCACGTTGGGAGTCAGTATAGGGGCGTTTTTGGCGGCGGTCAGCTACTGGATTTCCCCCCAAAAAACCCACCCCACCTCACTCACCCCACCACCCACACGCACCCCATCTCTGCGACCCTTTTTAGAGAGTCTCTGTCAAAGGTGAGGCAGCAGCCAACGCCCCCTGGCGAATGCTTTACCAGGGCGACAGGACAAGAGTTTCAGTCAGCGCCTACGATCTGTTTTGACGGCAGGAACTTTAGCTTTTGTCTTGCATGACTCGGAGACATCGCTGCCGAAACCACCAGTTGGCTCAAGGCAGAGGCGGCTTCTGTTCTTCCTCTCGCTCGCTCTCGCTCTCTCATTTACCTGGATTCAGATCTTGCCACCACCTAGGGGAGCTCCGATCCAGAATGGTGTTTCTGTCCACGCCCTGTTTGCGCAATCACTTAAATCGGCGACGACAGACGTAAGAGTTTAAAAAGCCCGTACGTGTAAAATCCATTTTGAGGCGCTGCGGTGGTTTTTGTCTCTGTGGCTGCTCCCGAGACATTAAAGCTTTTTAATGTATTTTACTTAGCTGACATGAGCCTGGGATTCATCTGCATGTGTCGGTGTTTTGTATACGAGAGGTAAAAGTTTTCCCTAGGACAACTCGAACTGGGGAGAAGTTACGTGTTCTGATCGCTATTTACCGAATTTCAATACACAATACACAACTCTGTCGAATCCAACGGAGGTTCTGTTTGTCACTGTTTTTTTTTTTTTTTCCCCGATCGCTTCCCATAGGTACCCCTCCTGGTGTCAGCGATTGGGAAAAGCGGAATGTAATGTAGATAATTGATTAACATGAATGGCATGCCAACAACTTCTGTCCATTGCTTTTCATTTGTCAATGTCCATTCAACCTTACGGTTGCAAAGGCAATAAAATCTTATGTAATGTTCCCTTGCAAAAAATAAACCCCCCCCTCCACACAAACACACGCTATATATACATATCGTCTTCTGTTAGCGTAGTCCGGCTGCATGACGTGAGGGAAGCTGGGGCATCAACAATTTGCAGTACTCTCCGCTATATGATAATCGCTCGAAAGCCGATACACTCACTTTTCTGTTAATAATGTTATATTGAAAAAAATATATATATAAAAAAATAAACAAAAGTAACAATCCAGAAAGCGTGCCCTGGCTAGCCGCGTCTCCCCAGTTTTATCTGCCCCTGCTACGACCTGGAAATGCCATCCTCCGGCGGCATACCGTAACCCTGGACAACAGTCGCCGCGTAAAGAAACCCTTACCTGGACACGTATCCAGACGCTTTGAAGTGATATTACTGGCGAGATCCATGCATACGGATCCTCGCATACCTCACACACCCCACACTTCTCCTACTCCACCCACAGACAGCCGAGCATTTTCCCATGGACCCCTCAACAAGCCACCCGAAACCCAGGGGTAAATTTCTCCCGAAAAATCACGGATGATCCATCGAAGCACATCTTCAAACCGCGGAGTAAACACGGCCATACAAAGCAAGATGGGTTACAAGGCGGCGGCGATTTGTTGCGTTTTCTGTTGTAGGTTACGGGAGCGTGGTAGTAAAATGACTGTCAGTCAACAAACAGAAGGAGAGAAAAGGAGGGAAGGAGGCATGGGAGAGAGGAGATTGCCTTGTGATATACACAGAGGGCTTTGTTGCTTTGGGGGTAACGAAAAGGCAATGGGTTTGAGCTATTGCTTTCATTAATAATCATAAGATGTTTTGTTTCGTTCTCCGTTGTCTCTCCCCCCCCCTCTCTCTCTCTCTCTCTCTCTCTCTCTCTCTCTCTCTCTCTCTGTGTGTGTTATCTAGATCTGCTTGGGACTGCAGATGATTTTTCTTTAATTCTTATTCTTTTTTTCGTTCCGGACACCGCTCCGTTTATAACATATCTCAAGAAAGGTTGTTCGAAGAGCCTGAGTGATCAAACTTGGCAGTCTTATAAATCTCCTTACTATCGATATTTTGGTGATTATCTGCACTAATTAACCTCATTACTCAGCCAATTGAAAGATTAAATTGCTCTAACTAGGAAACCGGTTCCTGTAGAACGAAAATAAGCTCAAATTTGCCACCCCCGGCATGGGAGGGTGCATATGCAATTTCTGGCACTTTTTTTCTAATTACAGGCCCATGCTCAAATATGGCAATTTTGAAAATGGGCCAACATCTCTGAAACCGCTGCCGCAGAGCAAAAATAAGCTCAATCTCAACCACGTAGGGTAGAAAGAAAGTATACTAGTATGTGTAACTTCTGGAAATTTTGTCAATGGCCATATTCCATGCCCAAATAAGGCAATTTTGAAAATCAGCTAATATCTCAGAAATCGCTGCCCTGACAGCAAATATAAGCCGGCTCAATTTCGACCCACTGGGAAGAAAGAAAGTATATGTGCAACTTATAGAACTACTACCAGTGGCTAATTTTCATGTCCAAATATGACATTTTTGAAAATAGACCAGTGTCTTGGAAATCGGTGCCCTAGAGCGAAAATAAGCTCAATTTCCACCCTCTGGTAGAAAGAGTTTATGTGCAACTTTTGAAACTTTTGCCAATGGATCAAGTTTCATGCATGCCCAAAAGTTTTTCAATTTTTAACAAGAGGTCCAAGGACCTTGCCGCTCTGCTTGACAGCTGCAGTTAGGATGACAGGTAATTTTCTGCAGACTTGTATCAAAAACTCACTGCTGCAGACTAAATCAATTGAAATCTGGGTTAACTCTCACATAG
>JAAUYG010165655.1_pt1 | contig 12885 bp, 7 predicted proteins | sample 7278091 | NCBI WGS metagenome assembly JAAUYG01 (sample SAMN14350201, study PRJNA611818) | marine sediment metagenome | isolation source: surface marine sediment (0.6m) | place: French Polynesia: Moorea | collected 2018-08
AAAATTTGGGACTCGGGGTTCTATAGACTTATGTACTTTTATAGCCCGATTTCTTGCGTTTGGTCTGGGGACATTCGGTGCACTGTGCAAAATTTCCAATTTTTCAACTTTTAAAACTCAGCTCCTCTCCCAATTTTCATCTGATTCATCGAAACTTTACACAAGGTATCGTAATCATACAGTCACTTTTTTGGCGATCGGCCAAATATTATGGCACTTTGAAATATTCCAGCAGGACCGTATGCTGCTATAATATTCAAAGTGCTATTTCTCCCACAATTTTCATTGGAGCCCATCCAAACTTTATGACAACATTGGTTACCATGGTAAATACCCGGTACAAATACCTGTTAGAATATGAGAAGTTGACATCTAGTACCTAAGGTAACATATTCTATTTAAAACTTTCGTTCTTGTGTACTGGGTCTTCAGTTCAAGCAGATCGTCAAGGCCCCTGGGTCTCTTGTTTGTTATTTTCTTCCATTCCCACCCCTGAAGGCCTGGCGCCTCTTCCTGGTCTGTGCGTTTTTTTTTTTTTGTTTGTTTGTTGTTTTTTTTTAGCCCTCGAAGGAGTGGGGTTTGTGGCTGGATATATGCATGATATGGGGATAGCTACCTTTCCACAAAAATTGCCATCAATGCGCTCGACGGTTTCTGAGAAAACGCATTTTAAGGGCAGCGGACGCCCGCGCCACGGCATTAGCTCTGCTGACACAGTGAAGCAGAGCTAAAAACTCAAAAAAAAAAAGCCCAAGGAATCCATTCGTAAAATTGGAATGAATCGATTATTCCATTCGTTAATTTGGAATGAAATGTGACCAATCAGAGCATTCTTCAGGAGAGAGTACCTGGGGCGAAATCCATAATTCAGAACGTTTACTTTATGTACTTTGTGAGAAGATATTTTTCTAAATACCCATGCCTTTCGGTATGGTGACAAGACACGCCAAACAAAGGAAAGCAGTTTTCAGTCTTCTTTTTTTTTCTAAGAACAGAAACTTCTACATATATACATGTATTAATCTCAAGGGGTACGTGTTTATTACTTCAGTAATGCCACTAAAGGGACCATTCCGTTCAGTGACAGGCATATCCAGTACTCAACTGATCATCTAAAGTCCATGTGATTTTTGCCAAGAGGTTGAACGAAATGAAAAAAAAATACTTTACCACACTGCTGAAACAATGTTGAAAGTTAACCGTTGTGCCGCAAGCTAAGTTTTGGCTGTTTTTATGGGTGTAATTTGTGATATCGTTGCAGTTATCCCGGGCAGTTCGATATTATGCCTTTATGTACAAATCAATCAAGAACTAGACACAATCTACTTTCATTGTATCATGCTAGATGAGTGATGTGTGTTTATATATTATAAGCAAATGTGAGCGAATACAAACTGTACAAGACAAACAACTTTTATTCCAGCAGACATTTATCTCATATATACATCCATTCGTCCGTACTCCTTATCTTAACACCCCAGGCCAGCACAGGATCGGGCAAGTGCTGCTGTCTACAAAGAAACGAGACTACCTACTGACTTAAAGACTTACAAATCTATCACAATCTGGCAAATAAATAGACCATGTTCCAAAACACTTGCATGCTTCCCGATAACCTGTCTCAGCTGGAAAGAAAAGGGGCAATGCCCCCCTCCCCAGTGCACAGGCTACAGTCTCAAAATAGGGAGTCGTGTAGAACTGGTGTACATGGTGTAAGCACGAGAGAAAAGTGCATGTACTTTCATCTGAAGAGCGCTTACATTTATAGTGCTATTAAATTAGAGCTATCGAAGGGCAATAAGTTTACTTAGCTACCAGTACGCACACCATAGTACATGTAGCTAGCGCATGTAGCTGGTAGTGCTACATTAAATTTTACGCCATGTACATTGATGTACGGTACCTTTTTGGTTGAACCTTATGATCTTGAATCAATAGATCAAGAGGCCAGGTCCTGAGAACGACTTTCCAAATTGGGACATATACCACCATGAAGCTGTAGCACGGTACCGTAATGACGTACAAATGGAAATGCAACAATTTTATCGTGCATAACAGTGCCAGTATGTGACACAAACACGTCCAGTTAATACATCCCGTACAAGGAGTTCAAATTTAGATAGATCATTACAGTCTTGCCCCATTAGGGTCATTATGATATGGTCAAGCACAGCGTATCGGCCCGGCATATCGGAGATGAACACATTCAGTTGCTTGTCATGTCCTGTATCACAAGTTTTGATGACCCCTTCTTCGTTTTTGTCCAACTAGGGGCCTTGCCCTCTTTGGCTCTGCCACCTGAGATGTTCGTCTTTTTAGCCGGACTGTTCCTCTCGATTTTGGACTTTTTGAACACCTGCTCGTTCCCGGACACATCCAACCTGTCATGCTCGTGCACCGCGTCGGACTTGCGTTTTACATTCCTCCTCCTCTTGGTGGGTGTATCTGGCACCGCTGCGCTAAAGGCATCTTTTAAGTTGGCTTCAGGCGCAGACTTACTACGTGTATGGAACAGCTTGCGGACGGTCTTACTAGATGTGTTCTCACGCGGCAGAGGAGCAGCGATCAATCTGGCAATCTGGTCTGTGTCAATCTGTATGGTGCCACCTTTGCCCCTCCCTACCTTAATGGAATGATTGTTATTCTTCACCGCTGGTTGCTCTCCGGCTGAAGCCTTCTTTGGCTTCGACGCCTTCACAGTTTTCTGCTTCTCACTCCGCTTTGTGTCATTACCTTCAGTATGACCACCATTTGGAATCGCGTTCGGCGGTTGTTTCTTCTTGTTCTGTCGAATTTTCTTCTCTGGCTTCGATCCATGCAACACAGCATTGTCTTTAGGTTTAGCAGATAGCTTTTTGGTGTTGCTGCCAACCGGTGAAACTTTTGAGTTGACCTTCTTCTTCTTGCTTGGGCTGTTCTTGGCAGGGCTGGGCACCTCCCGTGCCATCTTGGTGAAGCACGTCTTGAGGTCGCTTAGCTTCATGTTCTCCTCTTCATCGGAGTCCGCCTTCTCTTTAGCGTTCTTCATTGTCAATGGCACCACGCCACTGACATTGCCCTTGAGGTTAATCTTCTTCACCTTGGGTTCAGTCAAAGCGTTGTTGAGCCTTTTCTTTTTCACTTTAACCCCTTTCAAGGACTTCAATGAAAGCTGAACTTCTTTTTTGACGGTGTGGTTCTTCACAAGGCTGGTCTTTTTCCCTAATGTCTTCGTCTGTGTTTGTTTGGATCCCACCTTTGGCTTGGATGCCAACTTTGGCTTGGGTGCAACCTTTGCCTTGCTTTTGCCTGTTACCTTGTTAATGTTCTTGTCACTTGACAATACAGGCACAGCATGGTCTGTGTCGTCATGGTCGCCGACGGTCTGCCGTTTCTGTGAACTTTTATTCTGCAGAATCTTTTTCACCAACTTAGCTTTCACTTTGGCACTGGCTCCATTGGCAGCTTTGGCCGATTCATCAGCGGCCGAGTCCTGATGACCTCCTGCCTTAGCCTCATCATCCATCTTCACTTTCTTCTTCACTTTGGTATGAGCTTCTGTCACCTCCTTCTCAGACTTTGGCCGTTTCTTTTTCAAAGCACTTGTCACTTGCTTCTTCTTCGTATTTCCTTCCACTGTAACGTAATCACTCGCTTGGGGATCTTCAGTTTCCTTCGGCGACTGCTCGGCATCGTCCACAGCTTCCCCAAAGAAGCGCATTTCCTCCTCCAGACTAGGGTCTTTGTATTCGGCGAGACCAGAGGAGTCATCTTGCGCACCGTGGCCTCTGTTGCTGCCATCCTGGCTAGGTTCCCGAGAGGATGCCTCGTTGCTAGCATCTCTGGAACTGCCATCGGTCAAGACCAGAGGTTTAATTTCATTAGATGTCTCTTCCTCGGCATCACTATCCTGAGTGTGTGCTATGAAAGTGTCTTCCAGAATAAACTGAGTCTCCCACACCCATTCCGGCTGAGGTTCTTTCTTCTTGTACGTATTTCCCCTTCCCTTCTGGGCCCAGCCGAATCCCTTCCGTCGTTTTTTCCTGCCACGCTTGGTTGCATTCTCCGAGGATGGGGGCTCCTGATTTGTGGGGTTCCCTTCAGAGGGCTCGCCGCCATTACCAGAAGAGATGCTGGAATGTCGACTATGGGTGACATTCTGTCCTGAAATGCTTCTATAGCGAGCACGGATGTCCTGTTCCCACTCCTCATCAATATATTCCTCCTTCTCGACCAAGTCTTTACGCACTGTGCAAATATCAAACACATGCTTACGAAGCATACCAAAGTAGATAAACTGCCTCAGGCAGTAAATGCATGTGTGCTTGTTGGGATCAAATTCTTCTTGATCTTCATCGTCGCTGGCGTTGCGGCTATTTTCACCACTCCCGCTTTCTTCCTTACCCTCCCCACTAATACGCTCCTTAAAGGAACACATAGGTATGTGCCTCTCAAGCAGGGAGATTGTGCCAAACTGCTCGCCGCATCCAGTGCACCTAGGAGTGTCAATGATCTCCGCCATCTCTCTCCTACGCACATGGTTCAGTGGATTATACAGCAGCTCGAAGTTCCTTCGTCTTCGTTTCTTGGCTAAGCTCTCTATCTCCGCGCTCAACTGCGTAGCAACCTTGAGTGCACTGCTACCATCGTCTGACTGAACAGGTGTTGCCAATGTGGACAGTGACTCGGTGGCCACAGCAGGCTTCTGACTCACGACTTGTTGCTGAGGGTTGGTACTAGTAGCAACAGCAGCAGGAGCGGTTTTCATTGGGGAGGCCACACGACGCTTCCGGCGAACGTTATTCAGATGTGGCGCCTTAGCTCCTGGGTGAAGAAGATTCAGGTAGTACTTCTTGGACTCTGGATAGTAGTAAACCCAGACCTTTTTGGGTAGGTATTTGTCTGCACAGTCCATGATGTGGTTGTGTAGCTCCTCCTGACTGTTGTACGTCGTGTTACATTTGGTGCAGGTCAGAGATTCGCTCTCCTTGGCGGTATTGGCTGAAAATAAACAAGTTGCTAAATGACAAGACATGTTAAAAGATGAAATTAACACATTTAAATTAACACGATTAGCAGAAAACAGCCCTGCCTACAACAGGTAAAGCAAAAATACTGGTCAATAAAATTTAAATTGATTTGCTGGGTAGATTATGCCGATGGCTCGACAGTTTGAATTTGCTCCAGTGAATTAATCATAAACGTATGCACTACAAGTAGTATCCTACAACATGTATGAAATATAAGTGAATCATGGTACTCCAAACTTGGCTACTCATTCCTCTAGCTATCTTCTCGAATCTGGATGGAACACAATACTTCTCATACCCACTGATTATTAAACATGTTAAATATAACATTAACCAAAGATTTTTTTTTCTCTTTACCCGAGATACTGCTGACCAGGTTGGATGACACATTCAGCATTCCCACAGGGTTGGGGTCCATACCCCAGAGGGCTGTGTCGAAATGCACGCTAAGCTCAGTGTGTCGACACTCTACATTCGGATGGTCAACCTCCTGGTGTTGTGCCATCTCCTCATATCGCAAGAACTCCCGATAACAGGCCAGACAGATATATTTGGTCGGCTTCTTTGGCTTTTTACCCTCTGCTTCATCATCAGCGCATGCACTAGTGCCGTTCTCCGCTTTTGTTTCAGCCACGCCATCAGAATGGCCTTGATCATGCTGATTTGGATTACTGGCATCAGGAAATTGATGACGTGCAACATTGTCAGTGGGAAGATTATTTTCACTAGGGTTTGAGGGATGCACAGGAGCCTGCTGAACACTACTGAACAGTCGATCCAGTTGCTTCTTGTCCAGTTTTGTAGTCTTACTGAGATCCAGGGGTTGGGTTAAGTCAACTGTCTCGAGCTCAGCTTCTGGATTGTCCATGTCATTTGGGTTTTTACCTGGATCACACTTTGGATCGCAAGGCGGCGAAGAGATGGGCTCCACCTTGACCGACAGATCTAAAGGCATATCCAGGTCTCCAGCTCCAGAATCGCAAAGGCTGTTAGCCGATCCCATGCTGGTTCCAGACCTTTTGGGACTGTTCTCATCTGGATTGGATCCTGGTGGTGGTACACCAAGATCTGTGATCTGATGTTTGACACGCATATGCTCTTGTAGTAAACTGGCACCGATGAACGCACTGCTGCAGAATTTACACTCTACACGGGATGTTGTCGATCCAGATTGTGCACCTGGTGATCCAGAGAGTTCCTTGTCTTTAACCACTGGCTGTAAACCATGAGCTGGATGTAATGACCCGTGGGATCCCAGGATGGCATCTGATGAAGCCAGATCAGGCACTTGCGTTAGATCCCTCTGTAGCAGGGTCTGTAAGGCACTGCACTCACCAGGAGAGCCATGCTCGGCCTTAATCAGACCAGCAGTGGAGGGTTTTGTCCTATAATTTATAGCTTCCTCATCAGTACTCATTGCGGTGTTACCCATGCTGCTATCAGCTTTCTTGTCTACCGGAATGATGATCTTCTTTCCCATGTTCTGATTGGCTCCCTTATACTCCGCTTTATGGTGATAGGACTCACGGAATCGGAAACCGCTGGGAAAATTGTAAGCCTGCCAGTTGAATTTCTGCCCACGTCGGTTCTCCCGGAGACTTTCATTTCTAGCATACGCCGTTGCAGCCGTCAGCCGACTGTTACTCAACCAATCGTCCGAGTTCTTCCAGCGAACCAGTGAGTTGGATTTCTTGATCTGCTCCTGCTTCCCCTCGATATAGTGTTTGATGTTCTCCGAAATTTTGGTCACCACCGTGGAGAAGAAATGTCCCTTGGAATCGACATCAGGAAAGTCATAGATGGTAGTTTTCACTGGAGTGCAGTGTTCCAGTTTATCGATCACATTGGTTTCTGGTTCAGGATCCACGGCAGGCTGGGGTGCTTTATTGGCTGACGTCGCCATCACAAACACTGGCGTCTGATGTGCCAACCTCCTGTGTCGACACATGTTGGAATACTCGTGGAATCGTTTCCGACACACGGTGCAGGCAAACTTGGGTCCCGGAACCTTCTTGTGCGCAGCGATTCTGATCGACTCCATCATGTCCAGCTCGGTGTCGAAGCGTAGAGCCTCCTTCTTGATGGAGAGGTCCGAGCTGTTGGTCTCCAAGCTTTTGCTGTGGGATTCCTGCAATGTATACACCAGCATGTATATGTATATGAATGTCCAAAGGTGCTACCTACCATATGGATGTATATTTTATCAAAATAAAATTAGTACTACTAACTCCTGAGAAAAGTCTTCATGACTCAAAATTTATATATACGCTAAATGTACATGTATATTTACACTCCCTATGTCTATCTTGCACCTTATATGCCTATGACATGACCCAGACAACATGGCAAAAGTTGACAAATTTTGATATAGTGTTAAACCAACATTCATCATGATGTTCATATTCCTTGGTGTTAATCAGTAATTTAATTTAACAAATAAATAGTCTATTTGTTAAATAGCATGCAACCTAAATATCTCCGTCCTTCTTGAAGGAGAAGCTTGACATGATGACATGGAAGAAATGATTATACAGATGTAACACAGTACAATGTTGTATATATAAATGTATTCTTCCCGTCTTCAGTCAGTACCTGGATATGTACTACAATTTGATATGTCGTATTCTCTTACTTTCAGATGGTCTTCCAGCTGGCTCTTCTTCGTGAAGTACCTAGAGCAGTAAGCACACTCATGGTAGTTCTCCGGATGCGACTTGCGGATGTGTTTTTTCAGCTCTGCAGCCTGGGAGAACGTGCTTGTACAGCTCTGGCAGGCGAGGCCCTTGTTGCCATGGTGAACACGCTCGTGGCGACGCAGGTGAGCCATCCCAGAAAACTTCTTGTCACACTGCTTGCAGGAGAAGGCCTTGGAAGGACCTGAAGTGAGAACCATAGGTGACTGTCGAATTGGAGTACATGAGGTTAAACAGCATGAATAGTACTCTAATACCCTTGTAGAATCAAAAACTGAACAGTATGTTTACAGATGGCAGGGGTGGATAAATAAACAAATATGTGTAATACTGTACCACACTCATCTGAACATAAAATACATTTTTATGACAAATGTTACATTTGTATACATTGTAATATCATCATTATTATGACAAAATTAGATGAGCTTGGAAGTATTTTCGTACAAATAAACACATTACTATTGGGTCTCAAAAAAAACCCCAAAATCATATTAACCATGTTTAATTTGCACCAAGCATTTGCATTTGTATTATTCATAAATGTATTATTCATTAATAGCTTTACCAGTTCAGATGTTTGCGCGAAGTAATTAGGGGACATGGCAAAGTATTTCCAGAAACAATGTTGGTATTGATAAAGAGACCTGGGCTTGAGTTTGCAAAAATACACCTGGCTAAGAATCTCACATGTAAGTAAACACTTAGACTTAAGTATTGTCGAGAACTTCAATCCTGGTATGATATTCATACACAGAAATGGCTAATTTCTCCATACCTGGGCCGGAGTTCTTGAAAATACTAAGTATTGACTTAAAGTCAGATTCTTAGCCAATCGCAGTGCTCAGACTAGAGACTCTAAAGTCAAATCGTAGACTGAAGTACAGACATCCCTGACCTACCTCCCCCAGTGTGTACAGCCTGGTGCCTCATCAGGTTGTGTTTCTGGGCAAACTTCATGTCGCACTGGCCGCAGGCAAAGTTTTTGCTCGTCCCCGGCATGTCCGGATGATCAGCCACATGCCTCTTCAGCTGCTTGATGGTGTTGAAGAGTTCATCGCAGATATGGCAACGGAACAGCCCGGGCATCTGACGACCTTTCCAGTTCGGAGAGCTCAGAACTGGAGTGGAGGGAGGCTCCTGAGATGATGACTTGTCTGAAGGATCCATCTTATCCTTCTGATCCAGAACATCTGGAGTTGAAGGGGGCAACTTGTCAGAGGCATCCGACAGCTTATCTTTCAGATCCAGAAGAATTGGAGTTGAAGGGGTTTCTTTGGGACACAACTTGTCAGAGGCATCCGACAGCTTATCTTTCAGATCCAGAAGAACTGGAGTTGAAGGGGTTTCTTTGGGAGACAACTTGTCAGAGGCATCTGACAGCTTATCTTTCAGATCCAGAAGAACTGGAGGTGAAGAGATTTCTTGAGAAGACACACTGCCAGAGGCATCCAGCAGTTTATCCTTCAGATCCAGAAGACCTTCACGCTTATGATACATACGATATGTGGGTGAATCTGGAAGCATCTCTTCAGTCTTATCAACATGGTTAGTGTCATCATTTTCTGGATTCTTTAAGACACTAGTTGGAGTGGACTTGGACAGGGAGTCACACAGGGCCTGGTCTCCAGAAACGTCAGCTCCAGAACTCAGCTTCTCAGTCTTGTCCTCACTATGTGTACTCAACTTTTGTACCTGTTCCTGTGGAGCTGCACATAAACACAAAGCAGTCTCCCCAGCTCCAGATGTGGTACTTCTGACTGCATCTTCATCAGCAATATCCCGCAGCTGCTCTTCAGGAAATTCAATGGCACTCCCTTCAGGATCTGTTGAAGCATTACTCTGTTCAACGTGCTCCATGCCACTCTTCACACACACTTTACAAGCTTCAACCTGTTTTTTCTGTTGTGAGTCCTCTGCAGATAAGTCTTCCTCACATCTACATGATCTACTCTTTTCTTCAGCTACTGTATCTGACTCTGTGGAATTTTCTATTTCCTGCTCTGCTGATAGGCCTTTCTCACATCCACCCTTCTTCTCACCCACTACTGTATCAGACTCTGTGGAATTTTCCATTTTCTGCTCTGCAGATAGGCCTTTCTCGCTTCCACCCTTCTTCTCGCCTACTGCACCAGACTCTGTGGAATTTTCCATTTTCTGCTCTGCAGATAGGCCTTTCTCACATCCGCCCTTCTTCTCGCCTACTGTACCAGACTCTGTGGAAATTTCCATTTTCTGCTCTGCAGATAGACCTTTCTCACATCCACCCTTTTTCTCGCCTACTGTACCAGACTCTGTGGAAACTTCCATTTTCTGCTCTGCAGACAGGCCTTTCTCACATCTGCCCTTCTTCTCGCCTACTGTATCAGACTCTGTGGAAACTTCCATTTTCTGCTCTGCAGATAGGCCTTTCTCATGTTTCTCGCATCCGCCCTTCTTCTCAACTCCTGTACTAGGCTCTGTGGAAATTTCCATTTTCTGACCATCACCATCCAAATCGATCAAATGGTCATTTGGTTCTTTCTTGGGAGACTCGGGGCTGCAACATTTTTTAGATTCCTCCTCAGTCTCATCAACCGTGACGTTATGAGTTCCGTAACGAACCATATCTGCCCCTCTACTGGAAGAAGTTTCTGGCACCCGATCTCCATCCTTAATATGTTCCACCTCTGAAGATTCTGCAGTTTCTGATGCCGCATGTGTAACACGTGTCACAGCCTCCTGGTCTGGGACATTCTCCTCTGTGTCCACTTTCTCTGACTCACACATTCCTGCTTCCAGTTTTCCATCTGTTTGTGGCTCTGGATCTGTGCGACTGGCAACATCCTCAGTGATCCGGGTGGCAGAAGACTCTTCACTTCCTGAACACTTGTGTGTCGGCTTATCTGAAGCAATTTCTGGAGTTAGGGTGGGGGAAGAAGCACCATCTGCGGATGTTGTTTGTGAGTCTGGCAATTGCTTCTCTGCAAAATCCGCAGTGTTTTTGTCATCCAAATTTGGGGTTTCCATGGTAACTTCAGAATCCTCTTTAGGAATGGTAATATCGACCGAACTTAAACAGTCTGAACGATCTAAGTTTTTGTCATCCTGGTCGTCACATGGAACTGTCCCAGTACAGATATTATCACCCATATTGTCACTGGTACACTCGGTATGATCCCCAGTTTCCTCATTGGATGTCGCTGTTGCATCCGTGACACCCTCCTTGTCACTTTCATCCTGAGGGGTCATCTCAGCAGTACCAACACCATTATCACATACTTGTTGACATAAAATCTCAGAGGTGTCATCATCAATGTCTTTGTTATCACAGGTTTCCTGGTCCTCCCTACGATCTACGACCACTTCACCTAAATTAGGACTAGATGTTTCCTTCACAAAGGACTCTGATGTGTTGTCACAGGCTGTAGATGGCTGGGGAGAATCATCCAACTGTTCTTTTTGCTCTTTGTCCTCTACTCCTACTGGTTCTGTCACATCTGGCAAGGTCTTGTCAACAATGTCAGTTGGGCATTTGGCGTCACTTGAGAACTCCTTCTCCACTTTACTATCCACAGTTGACTCTGTGATATCTGCAGGCAGGTTTGTCTCATTGTTGCTATCTTTCACCGAGTCTGTCAGGATATCCTGTGTGTCAACTTTATCCTCGCTATGCTTAGATCCGGACACTGGATAATTATCACGCACCTGCGCATTTCCTTCAGGCTCTTTGCTTTCTTCTTCACGGTCCTGACTTTGATTTATTTTTGTATCACTATCAGAAGAATGGGTTGAACACTCTGTGTCAGCCTGTGTTTTATCCACAACCAACGACTCACCAGCAAAAGTGGATACTGGGGTTTTATTTCCATTATCTGCAGATGACTTTGATACATTATCTGATGGCTCCGCCCCGTCTTTGGAGCGTATAGGGGATTCTATATTGTCAAGTTCCTCCCCATTGTCCTGCTTTGATATGTCACATTCCTCGGCTCCAGAAGGCACAGTAGCAGTGGGCCCTGGACTGGCACATCGCGGTATACTCTGAACGTCTACATCAGGGACGCTACTCAGATCTGCTACCTCTGGCTCCTTCTCAGTACATTCTGTTGCAACACTGCATTCAGGTGTCCCACTGAACATGACATCCTCACTGCGAGGCTCTTTGTCACATACATTATCGACAGAATCTTCTGGCGGCAGATCATCAGCTTCACTCTTGATCACGAGTTCATCTGCTATGTCCTCTGCCTTGTCTTGCAGGCTGTCGGATGCGACAGACGACGGCACCTTCTTCAGGAGTCCGGCCTGCCCTGCCTGTGCCTTACCTGAAGACACGCAGCAGTTCAACAAATCCGTCGGCGACACATATTTGTAGTTGATATGATTTCTGATAAAGTGTCTCTTCAGGCTAAACCCATGCCGGTATATACTGGAACAGATGTCACACTTGAATATCTTGCGCCCAATTCTGCTTTTGACAATGTGATGCGGCTGCACTTCGAACTGGAAATACTCCCCCTGCCCAGCGTGGACGTCCCCCAAGTCGGGACTACCCAAGTCTGCTGCGCCATGGTTACTGTTGCTAGGAGACTGCCCGGACCAGTTCTCATCCGACAGGAGCGACTCCTCATCATCATCACTGTTAATCCCTGCAGCAGCGACCTTCTCACATTTAACCGAGACGATTTCGCCAGGTTCTTCGCCGTTGCTGTCATCGTCATCTTCAAAGTTTGAGATCTCCATTTCCCAGTACTTAGTGACCTTCCTACGACGTCCCCGCTGAGAGGTATGCATGATATTCTTGTCATCCGCATCCTCCACATCACCCTTGGAAGATGGTCGGCTGTCTGTCGAGTTGCTACGCCGCTTCTTTGGAGACTGTGGGGCTGGAACGGGGTCAGAATGGAACTACTAAATTAGTCTTCACAACACAGGGTGTCAATAATGGTAGTTACACAGTACTAAGACCTAATCTCTACAATTTTACAGTACCTATTGCTCAGTTTTGTTTCCAGGGTCCAAACTTTCCCACTGCAGATTACATACATAAACATACTATGAGTACATTGTAGGGAGGGGACTACCTGGGTACCTGGGGATGCTGGGGATGTTTTGACTTGAGTCACATTCATAGCCAATCACAGTGCTTAACAATAATAAGTCTTTAATTAAGTTTTGACTTGAGTCACATTCTTAGCCAA
>JAAUYG010292133.1_pt1 | contig 12881 bp, 10 predicted proteins | sample 7278091 | NCBI WGS metagenome assembly JAAUYG01 (sample SAMN14350201, study PRJNA611818) | marine sediment metagenome | isolation source: surface marine sediment (0.6m) | place: French Polynesia: Moorea | collected 2018-08
AAAAAATATATTTAAAAATTTTTTAAAAAAAAAACCCACAAAAACACAATATTTTTTTTTTTTTTTTTGTATTTTTCCTAATTTGTTGCTTTTTTTTTTTTTTTTTTAAAAAATTTTTTATTTTTTTTTTTTTAAACCCCGGGCATAAATTCACCCCCCCCCCCCCCCCCCCGTTGACGTTGGGGTATATACCGGAAATTCTCTCAGTCACATGACCAGCCACTGGCATGCACTTAAAGGTACTAATTTGATCAGTACACTCCAAAACACTAGAATCTGCCTCTTCCCTACTAGTGCTGCTAGGAATTTTGATACTGGCAAAATAAATTTTACAGCGGCAATAATCGCCAGCCAGGAAAAACCGGAAGTGCCTAATTGTGGCCTCAAGTCACATAGGGGCCTCGTCCCCGACGATAAACACTGGACTTCAGACAGTCGTGAATATTTGGGCGTTTGTATATAAAAATGATGTATTTTCCTGACAATAATTTCTTGCGTTGAACACCCTTGGACCCCAAACAAACCGTTGTGCATGTATATCCTAATACTTGTAGATATTTATACAGCCTATGCTTTATCGCCAAGGTAATTGAGAGCTCACAATCAACACGTTAATTGGAGGCACATCCACTTAACACTGCAGGTTAAAGGTGAGAGAAATACGTCTCTCTTGTTTAAAACATATTCCCATCAATAATTTTTCACACATGCAGTTCGTTTCATGAAACCATTTGTTCCATACACTCTGGTTTTAACTAGCGCTGTTTAGGGCATCAACAATATACAGGTACAACTGATACAAATGTATATCAATGACATTTCCCCTGAGCTTTCTAATTGGTTCCCTGTTTAAATCGTTCGCAGAGTACACGATAATATGTTACCATGGCCCTCCGGGCTATGCATAGGAGAGGCTGTGGCTTACAATGATGAGCCAAACGCTGACCAAGGGCTGACAAACTTCATACCCTATTACATTAATTACTAATAATCCTTTCTTCAAGTAACAGGCTGCTACTAATATTTCGGGGGCGGTTGGAATTCGTGTAGCCGTATTCAAATAAAGCACAGATATTTGTTGAGTAGATTATTGTCGCGAAGATACGGTGGCATTACACAGGTGTCAGCCCAGAGATGGAGTGAGTAACAGGAAACAGACAATACTTTGTATCACTATTAGCTACTTTACTGACGTTAAATAAATCGGTTACGTTTTTGTCACAAGGTAAGTTGCTTGAGATTCATCCGAAGATTGTTTTTTTGGAAGTCTTCTCTGCAGCTATCTCGCAAAGATCAATTTTGTTTAACAAGGTGTCGCATAGGCCACAGTCGTTTGGCTCATTCGTTCTTACTCAATAATGAACCTGTTCCGGAATGTGTGTTTTGTGCCTGTTTTTGACTATTCGTCATATTCTTTTAGACTGTGCAGACCTCATTTTATTGCGACAGCAATATTTTAATGCTGTGTCTATGTCTGATTTATTTCTTAATGTTGATAGTCAAACTATTTGGCTTTTCTTAAAGCCATGCAGTGGCAAAGCTCGACTGCTGTGACTCTTTTGCGTCTCTTTTGGGTTTTTATATTGTGATCGTGATCTATCCTGGGTAGGTCCCAGTGATCATCGTTTACTTTGATGGATCTGATGGATCAAATTTGTTCTTTTTCTTCACTTGTTCTTGCCGTGAATAAGACCATTGTTGTTCGTACGGCATTAAACACCTTTCTCTCTCTCTCTCTCTCTCCCCTCTTTATGGCAGTGTGTAGATGCGCTGAGTGTTCACAGAAATAGAAATGGAAATGATTGTGCAAATTTACATCAAGCTAAGGTAAGATCATTAAGGTAAGAAGTTTGTTTGCAACCACACATTTTGGATTTCTCAACATAAACACCAAGTACATCGTAATAATAAACTCTGCTATACCAAGCTACATGGTGACACTCTGTAAATCAGAGTGGAGTAAAATACTGGCAATAATTATACCATAGTACGTATTAAAAGTAGTCCACAGGATTTACATGTATAATGCTACGCTATGCAAAAGTTCCACAGTATATTCATCATACTCTGTAAGCTAAAGGTAAATAAATGTTATAATTGTACAATAGTACATATCAGAAGTCTCCAGGCAAAATAATTAAAAATAACTTTAAAATAATACTGACAACTCCTCAGGCACCTCGCAAATAAAAGAGTTAGCACGTCGACTAGATCTACAATGAATTGACGGGGTTTAATGTACACACATTCCACACAATAAAATACATCAGATTTACCAGTATGTGTTGCTATGCTCCAGCCTGTCGTTGTAAATTAAGGCTTCCTGTAGTAACTGCGAACAAGCGAGAGAAGCCAGCAATGCGGTCTGTTAATATTTAACATTTTTAATATTTCATAAGGCAACAATGAGGGACCGGCTTCAGACACAGTCTGTACATCTGTAGTCCTCATTACTCATCTATGTTTTAATGTGTCGCATAGGTTGATAAATGATCTCAGACAACCCATTCCAGGTGTTTAAATATTCAAATGATGTTCAGGATATCACCAGCACACCTGAACGGTACAAAACATGGCGACGTCTCACAGCAACGAGAAGATCATCTTAAGCCAGAATGTTATGACGAAATCAATTTTTGTGAAGTAAAATCCACAGAAAAGTGACAACGCATGTACGTCACGAATTTCTCGGGAAGAATGGAAACTGTTCTCGTTTGTCCCTGCAACGATGATTATACTCCTCATAGGTGATTAAAGGGAATGCAAGAGTGAGTCAGTGAGTGAGCGAGTGAGTGGCTGACTGAGTCACTGGCTCTGTCACATTTCTCGCTGATAATTTTTTATCACAATATTCCGTAAACATCCGCTATATTAAAGTTTCTGCAAATGTTCAAACAATCTGAAATATACTCCAACCCATACCTGCCCAGAAACTGTGAGTAAAAACTCGAGACTTTTCTTACATGCCAACACAGTTTGTCATAAAATAAAGGTACCGACCACAGGTTTTTATTAGCCCTCCCCCCCTTCAAGGCATTTGAAATCAAGACTGCAGCATCGCAAGTATAGAAGTATAGAATAGGTCACCAGAAGTCACGCACGTGAAAGAAGCAGGGTCTGCCCTTACATAATTTGAAATTTATTTGACAAAAGAATGTAGCCTAGAAACGATGTAGTAGAGGATTATCTTGTAAAATTTGATAATATTCCGAATGGCCCTTTCCAAGATATGGAATAAGAGACAAGATACAACGAAGCTTTGTATTATCTAATTTTTCACGGAGTTAAATAAAATTTGGCTGTTTATCACACCGTGCCTCTATGTCATATGGTGTTACGGCTAGAATGTCACTCAATGTAGCGGGCCGTGTTTGCACTGCCGTAATTCTCATTAGCAATGATGACACACACATTTCAATTCAGAAGTAACATACAATGTTGCATCAGCCATTGATGATATACTGGAATAATTCTGTAGTAGAAAATGCAGGGTTTTGCTTTGTAACTGCACAAATGGGAGTGTCCAATGTCGCGTGTTCTCTCGGTCTTTTTAATATTAAAAATATTTTTAGTATTTACAAGTCGATTCCGATGGGTTGGCTGTTGAGATAATGGTGTACATATGTAGTCCTTTGGCCACATTTGTGTTTCGTATTGGACTCAGGTTGCTGTACTGGGTAATGGCAAGTAAGAGATGAAACGACTGCCCAGATAAACCACTCAACACTGTAAGTGCCTTGTGAAGAATTTTTATATCGTCCGGACGATATAGTAATTCGTCCGGACGGATTAGTATATCGTCCGGACGAAATAACTTAATTCGTCACGACGATATAAATAATTAGTCCCTACGATTTTATGTGTTGTCCTATACGATAGACACCAATAAGCGCCTACTTCCGTTCATTCTGTCTATTAGGGAACTTAAAGTAAACGTCTCACCTGACTTCAGTTTTATATTGTCAACTATGGTGCGGCAACCGAATATTCTTAAATGGGCAGAATGGCCGCAAGTGACCTTGAAGTAACAAAAAGTTCAACAGTACATTAAATACCTAACTCATACGCCCAATACTGTCCGCTGCTCACCTATGTTATGACGTTTTTTAAATAAAGCTTAAACTTAAAATTCTGACAGGTAACGCCTGTGTGGGATGTCAAGGGAACCGCTGTAAATTGTTAAATGTTTAGTAAAGTTGTAAACGACTCATGATTCTAGGAGGAGTAGCGTTTTGAAAATCAATATGCTAAAACATTCAGAATTTCACCGATTAAACCCCAAATTTAATATATATATACCAATATTTAATCCATAGTTTCGCCCCTTTGGCTCTTTAATTAGACATCCTCAAGACAGTTGAAATATCACAGTGTGTATAGGACAATTTAACTGCATTGCTTTTTTAAAATTTAAAACATAAAAAGTTACAGTAACTGTAATTGTGTGGATTATCACAGGAAGCCATGATCGTCTTAAAACGCCAAACGAATTTAGGTAATGCTTATGTAAAATGAGTAGGCTATCTTTCTAATTCATATATATTGTCCGGACGAAATACTAAATCGTCCGGACGAATTAGTATATCGTCCGGACGAATTACAAATTCATCCGGACAATATATTAATTCGTACGGACGAATTATATATCGTCCGGACAATATAATAATTCGTCCGGACAAATTATATATCGTCTGAACGAATTATACATCATCCGGACGATATTAAAAAAAAATTCACATGGCATTTGCATGCCGCCGTACCTGTCAGTATATCGGAACAACAATGTTTAAAAATTTAAATGGAGCTCGGGCTACCACGAGCACACATGATCTGTGCAACCAAAGGCAATGACGTCTCACAGCGATGAGATGGGCAGCTCAAGTAGAACATGGGATATATATGTAGTAATCAAAGATTATTTACCTTAGTTAACACAAGAGAATAAAGAGACTACTTGACGGTTTTCTTGGGAAGAATGGAATATTCGAGTTCACGATCTCACTTTTTCATTACAGGTATTGGGATACTGCTTATCGCAGGTACGTGTATTTTTAAGTGAATGAAAAAGCTTACGAGTTAGTTGGTGAGTTAGTGAGTGGCTGCCTAATTGACTGATTGTCTGAGAGTGATTGCGTTGTTCATTAATTCAAGACGAGAGGAAAGAGAAGACGGCAACAAAAATAAGAAACAAGAAACAAAAAATGCAAGACATACATGTAGTTTTGATGATGATGATGGAACAAGTTAGGTTCGATGATGATGATGAGGAGGAGGAGGAGGAGGTGGAGGAGGAGGTGGAGGAGGAGGGGGAGGAGGATTATTTACCACATATATTTTCAGACAAGCTGCCCCTAGTTGACAGTGATGAGTGTGTTACATATCCAACTGGTGGGAGAGGTAAATGCACCTTTGATATTTCTAGGATGCGCCATATACAGAGTGCAATTGCCTCCTTATTTATTTTTCTCCGCAACCTCCGCAAGAGGCTCATGTGATGTTTTACATTTAATCACATGAGACAATAGATTTTTACCTCTGCTTATATGCTTCTGTAGCTATGTTCTGTCGCTGGCGTCCGTCCAGGGTAGTCAGCCCGTCGTCCACACTTTTCTTGGAAAACGTGAAGAGAATTAACATACACGAAGTTTTGGTGTCTAATGAAACATCTGTAGAATTTTGTCAGTGGCTACTTTAAAAAAGTTACTTGTTAAATTAGGAATTCGAAATGGCTCATTGCAGATGAGGGAAACGGACGAAAATTTGGGCCTCTGGAGTAAGTTATACAAGTCATGCATGTTGGCAATTTTGGACCGTTGATGCCTCAAGGCCAATTTAGGGTCGTTCATTAAACTTGCTGTTTTCCGAAAATTCGATTTAAACGCTACAGTTCTTACGCTACTTCAACGAAACGTTTTGTGGTATTATTCCAATGGATACATTAAGACATTTCTTGATAGGGTTTTGAACTTTGGAATTTAAGCAATATTAATGAATAAAATTCAGTTTTTCACCATGGGAAGATATGGACAGAAAATGTACAAAATCTATACGGTTTATAGTGGAAAGAATTAGTTAGAATAGTTAGGACTTTAAAATTTAAGAGCAAGGAAAAATATCGAACGTGTGGTGAAAGAGAACTTAAAACTTATAATTATTTCAAGATCATGCATGTGATGTATCTTTGATCCTAGAGTAGTCAAGGTCAGTTTTGTGTCATTCACTGCCCAGCAAATTCTGCTGAAAATTCGAGTTTCAACGTTAGAGTTATGACAATTTTTCAAACTTTTGTGGGAGTTCTCCATGAAGTCCACGCAAATGTTAGGCTACTTGTTATGATTTTAAACAGTAAATGAAAAATATTGAAAAACTAACATTTTGGTCAATCGGCAAATGAACAAAGCAATTATCTGAAGAATGACTGGCATGAAATACACGAATTTCAAAGTAATATCCGCATCAGGGATAAGTATGCAATTCGTGTGACTTGTCTTTGATCAGTGATGCTTCATGTCAAATTTAGCGCTGTTGCCAATCAGAATATGAAAAATTACGATTACAAATATAAATCTGAAAGGGTAACTATTTAATGCTCATTGTTAAGTGTTAAGTATTCAAAAAGAACTTCAAAACCATTTGACTTCTTGTGAAATATATTTAGGATTCTTGCACACTTTCTACTAGCAGTATATTTGTGACTTGGCTTTCAATGTCAACCAAGGTCAAAGCAAGAAGCAACTTTTAAATCTGATATGAATTTCTATGGTTCTGCAGTCATTAATATCTTACAAGTCTTTCTGTGCTGGTGTACACAAAGTTGTATGATCTATTGTTGTGCTTCGAGTCTTCAGAGATAAAAATATCATCATATCCAAACAGTTAATTTCTTAACAATATTGCACTTTCTGTTGGAGGCAAAACGCAACCAAAGTTATTCCAAATTTCAAGCAGTTGAAAATAAAATTGCTCAATAATATTGCTCAAAAATAGGTAACATTCTTCCATGACTGTCACAGTATAGCTCAAAACACATCTCCAACCAGTCGTACTGTTTCTGGATACAAGACGGATAGATTGCTCGGCTTCGCCACTTGCCAGCTGGGACCAACTTAGGTTTATGCCTAACAGCCATGTATGTAGCTCATGTGACTAATCCTAATTTTCACATTTGAAGTCCAATACCACTTGATTATGTTACAGGGTAAGAGTTATACATGTATATGTTTACAGATTTTCAGAAGGTCTGAATGACAAAGTCGTCCACCAGACAACTTGATTTATCTTACCACATCGCCATTCGTGGTTTTCGTATGATTTCTTGTTTGTATAAATGTTACGGGACATATTTTAATAGAGGGGGAAATGTAACGGGGTAAAAGTTGAATATTTTTACATTTACATACAGTGGTAATTTCTACACCCTCGTCGAAGGTTGATAAAAAATGACTCTCCTGTTCTGTTTATGTCTACTCTTGTTCCATTCGTAGGTGTTTTCAGCGTTTAACTTCGTTGTCTATTGGTCGTACGTCCCTGCCCTGTCTGGTCTTCTGTTGGTACATGTCGCCATCCGATTCTTTCTCAGCGGGGCTTGCCAGCTCAGAGTTTCCCTTGTTCTTTAGTATCTTTTGGGCAAGCGTCTTGCAACGCTTCTAATTTACTCTTGTAACAGCCAATCCAGCTTTTCCGTCTAGTGGGGTACTGGGTAGACAAGCCTTTGTCCGTTCATTGCTGTACTGGGCTGGGGTATACCCTGATATCCAAGGATACAAAAGTTAGTTAAAATGTGGCTTATGAGAGATTCGCCAAAGAAAAAATGCCTTAACGGAAAAAAGCGAGTTGCAAGGCAGCACCGAAGCCGTACCACCACCACCCAGGGTACCGGGATATACACCAGCCCAGTGGGGCAATGGGCGACACTAGCCGTGTCCGAACAGTGGGGCATTGGGAAGAAATGTTGGATCGGATATTTGGAAAAGTCCTGTCACACATATGGGCGCGCTCACGCCCTCGGACCAAGTCTTGTGACGCAAGTGCACCCATTTACTAACGCACACACAAAATGCCTCTGTCAGATAATATAGTCGCCAGGCTGTCCCAGAAACTTGCATACTCCTACACCTTCTCATCACAGCTGAGCTACGCCTAATCGCATGTCGCTAGAAGACTACTAGGTCTAATTATATATAATTACTAGTAATTATAATTACTAGTTAATTACGGATAATTACTAGTTACATTGTTTTGAAATTTTAAGCATCTTGGAAATAGATAGCTGTAGAGCAAAACGGACTGACATTTGGGACTCGGGGGTACTAGTAGAACATAATAGAGGTACCTTTGAACTTGTAGTGTTCAAAATCGTTTGGATATCATCGATGCACTTTTTACAAAGTGACCTGTAACTTCATGGGCGAAACAGAATGAAATATGAGAATCGGGGACATTTTTACCATATAGATGATGTACCTTTGATCTTGTAGTAGTCAAGGCCAATCTTATTGTACCACCCTTCACTAGAACATGCCTGGAGCAAATGTTTTGCCCAACACCTCACAGAAATTCGTGGATATTTCTTTATACCACACAATAGACCATTACACAAAGATTGGGGGCAATACATGCGATGGAGCTTTTCCGTTGCGTTTTCCGTTTGCTTTTTTTTTGCACTTTCTTTCTTGTTACTGTCTTTCCTACATGTACATGTACGCCTGCTACTATCGTCGAACACAAGTTAACTGAGTCCTAGCACGGGAAATTAGCCACCAGACTACGCTTCACCACATGCAACAGTAGACAGTAGTTGATGGCGTGGTGTGGTGTTCCAATATGAGTACTGTCTTTTATACTAACGAAACAATAGGTTCACTTTGTGAATTTCTTACATATGTGTCACATTAAACGCATAATTCTGCCGTAAGGTTGCAATTGATGCTTGCATCAATAATTTGTGCTCGACTAGCCGGCAATAAGTGACATTCTAGTAATAGAATACATCCTACGCTATCCTTACAGAAAGTGAAGCAAATTGGCACAAGTTTTTAATCTAGTGTTTGGGCTGAGAATTATTAGAATCATGGGATATTCGTAATTCAAGCGATATTTGACAAGCGGACAATATTTATGAGTTCCAGCTTGATTTATTAGATATTTAGGGATTTCGTATGAAACACACTACCACATTACCACCACGCCCTATCTCCCCAGCAGTTAGTATGTATATTATAATCAATAAAATGAATATATGTTGGGGTAGGAATGAACATATAATAATATAAAGTCCTGCTACACCAGTCTTACCAGAGGTGCCATTGACTACAGTAAGTGTGATATTTGCAGAGAGAAGACATGGTAGACACCGCCTGAGCTTAACAGGGTTTTTTTGGGCTACACATGTCCATGCTTCATCTACCTACATGCAGGCCAGTCGGAATAATCCCTACCCCCATTATGTTATCACCGAACAGGAAAGTGTTCATACGTGAAACAATATTTCATGTCTGTGAAGTACGGCTTTTCTCATGTAGATGGCTAAATAAAAAGGTTCACATACGTTAGATACAAAGAAAACATCATACCCCTTTTTCTTTTATTTTTCTTCTTTTTTCCGCCTTTTCTTCTTTTCGTACGTGTAAGATTTTAGTAGAATAATGCCACATCGGTACTGTCTATATGATATTTACAATTCAGTTTCCACTTTCAATCCACTGCCAAGACACCTGACTGATCAAAGCAATATTCTACTTTGTATAATGGATTAGTGTCAGTCATGCCTGGACGATGTCTTGATGTAGTGTTGTTTTTGTTTTTAGATTTTGTTCTCCCACATTTAAGATGTTAATCGACTCCGTGTAGAAGAGCCTACTTTGAACACGTTTTGCACATTAAATGAATTTGACTCAATGTCTCATTAAATATGTATATGTAATAGTGTATAAAAGTAATCGAATTAATTTCCCCCCAGCTGTTGCCACTTTCTTTCCATTCAGTGCCATGTGATCCTGGCTGGTGCCAATCTACTGTGACAGGGAGCTGTTATTGGTCCAGCAATGAAGAAAAGAATTGGACTTCAGCCCGACAGACATGCAAATCGAAAGGAGGAGATTTGCTTATATTAGACATTATGCGAGAGAAAGATTCCATCTCTTCTCTGTTTATGTAAGTTTACATGACCATATTTTGTGGCAACTCCCGCGTCTACTGCATCAATAATATGATACAGTGTAGTGGACCCCAACTATGAATCGTGCTATTCAGACCCCTGCATCTCTATAAACCTTGTAGAGAGTTTCAAAAATGTCCCAGGTTTTGTGCTAGCATCATTCATGCATGTTTCGTGATAATTATGTTCTTGGTATGGGTCGACAGTCTAACTAGACGCGAGTGAGGTAACAATGACCCAGAAGGAAGGTCCTGCACTTGTCATACCTCACCAGCTAATCTAATCATTATTTATTCGGCGTTCCCAACTAAATTTAGCTCATGGACACAGCGTTCAGGAAATGGATATATATTGTACCATTTCGTCCCTTACGTTATTTCAACTGGCGCAAACACATTTATTGAACATGGGTACATGTATTCGAGTTTTCCTCTCTCCTCGCCATAACAACATCTGAACACGAACAAGGCATTATAGTTTGTTAACCCCCGCCTTAGACAAATTGGAGCGTGTTCTTGCTCTGTATATCTGTAAAGTAAATTACACTCTCAAGAAGTATTCAACCTATCAACCTCAGTTCTTCCTTTTCTAAAAGAGCCATTGCTGTTCAGAAAATTAGTTCCAGGTCAAATAATGGGTGGCCTAATTTGTCAAACGGATAAATATATGAGCTACTTATTCAAGCGTACGTAACAGCTACACGGTGACAGACATTTTGTTACTCTTAGCGGGCACTAGTAGGAAGTCAATATATGGCGAGTCTAATCCTGCAATCAGTAGGTCACAGACATTATGAAGTCCGATATTTCGTAAAATAACTACATATTTTACTGATAAACGCGAATAGTATGTCATACTTAAGGGGACCAACTGCACCATTGGATTTGACCTTTATTGGTCCTAAATATAACATTTGAAGTACATGTAGCGTGTTTTTGATGTACGCCTCATTTCCCGTAAAGGACCAGAATTAAGGGTGTGTCTAATTACCGCATCGGACCACATCGGACTGCATCAGACCACATCGGCCCTACATCGGACCACATCGGCCCTACATCGGACCACGGCGCCCCCACAGGACATATATAGTCATAGCCACTTTAGTAGTAGTAGTAGTAGTAGTAGTAGTAGTAGTAGTAGTAGTAGTAGTAGTAGTAGTAGTAGTAGTAGTAGTAGTAGTAGTAGTAGTAGTAGTAGTAGTAGTTAATCAATAGACATAGCATACAATATTATAGATGAAATACAATTAGCTGCACTTATTCCATCATTACGGGATAATTGCCACCAGTTTTATATAAGCATGCGCATGATATACTTGTGTATTTTGCTGATTAATAAATAATATATGGTCAGTGTCATTTCGACAGGCGACAAGTCATATAGATGTATTTGGTACAAGCGTGGGTATGAAGGTATACTAAGATAGTATTAGGTCGCCGTTATTGATATAATAGATATTTAATTTTCTGTGTAGACTCTGATTTGCACTCTTATTTAAATTATCGTGATAGCAGATGTTAAGCTCGACATGGCTGTAGGTAGGCTTTATTTCTAATCTCTAGGTGGGACACTTGCTGCAAGGGATTTGTCATTGCTTGTGTATACGTGTTTATTAATTTATTTAAGAACATATTTATACAGGGTAGACTTGTAAGCAACAATTTGAAAGTGCTTTTCTGTTCAAGCGCCCTGGTAAACAGTACAATATACAAATATGAGAAGAATACAAGGATACATCAAACTTGGTATAAGCTAGAACATCTAAAATATCATTCTTTTACAATGTTTTATACAACTTCTTAAAATCATCGACACTTCATGCCTTCCTCAGATGACTAGGCTCCGTGTACTTTTTGTGCGGCTCAAAACATACACGGTACCACCTTTATTTAAGGTGGTCTTATTGTGAGCCTCCTTAGCATTATAAATACATTCTTGTAACTGCTTGTAATTGGTCTTTATTATGAGCTGGTCTTAACTCTGAGGTAGTCTCAAAGTGACATTCTACTATATATCTACGTGCATGCTTTAATCTGCGTTCATATTTAAATGTCTTCTTTTCGTCGTTTTGCGTTTATCTTTGCACATTTAGTGGTGCCACAGGAGCCAAAATCATGTCACAACCAACTCATTAACCACCCCCTCCAAGAACGATGATCAAGACAAGGGCACAGAAATACCTACATGTACATGTATGCGTTTATTGAAAATCACATCATGCATGTAATTTATAAAACACGTACTACAATATAATTGCGCCCCCCCCCCCCGTGATATACGAAAATAAATTGATTCCGTGCCGAATTTAGAAACTTTGCAGCGAGTTTATTCTTTGTGCCTTTTACAGAAGCCACATGAGTCTTATCCTTTTTGAGGACACCAGCTTTATTTTTCACTTGATGTTCACGCGGCATTTACCAGTTACACTAGTCACTGCTCAATAACAAATATAAATCTGAACATCTACTACTATGACACTGAAGCATGCACTTTCTAGAATATTGTACATAAAGAACATAAAGGAGTACACACAAAAAAATTACTGTTGTACAATTGTGTTGTACAATATTTGAGGTGTCGAACCAACTCGATATTCAACCAGGAAAAGTAGAGTGATACTGACTTTATCGCTACGGTACACGCACTAATATGAACTAAACTAGAGCAAATAATAATAATAATAAAAATAAAAATAATAATAATAATAATAATAATAATAATAATA
>JAAUYG010015287.1_pt1 | contig 12880 bp, 13 predicted proteins | sample 7278091 | NCBI WGS metagenome assembly JAAUYG01 (sample SAMN14350201, study PRJNA611818) | marine sediment metagenome | isolation source: surface marine sediment (0.6m) | place: French Polynesia: Moorea | collected 2018-08
GGCACTTTGTAGGATCAGCTGGTGCACTCTGCTGACTGTCACAAACAATGCTGAGAAACCCCAGTGTGCGCTCATTAGGGCATGTGCGCTGAAATGGTGGAATACGGTATGGATGCAAAGCAAAATGCACAGTATGTCCTGGTAGAATATATGACTAGTATATTATTAACATATAGTAAGAAGGAGTATTATTTTAATGAGCCCATCAGATGCTTACCAGATGATGATGACATGGCATCTTTCAGTCTAAATGTCCATTTGGAAGACTTTTTCTGGGGTGACTTGTCATCCACCCCTGATGTTTCCAGCAGGAATGCATTGTCCCCATTGATACGAGCATGATGGGATGCTGCAGTGGTATTGAAGTTGACCTTTATGTCATTGTCCAAACACCCTTTCATTAAGCTGGGTCCATCTTCAATAAACTGGGGGCTGTCTAGCTGAAACACCACAGCCTTATCAGCAGGATTGTCGTCCTTGTTAAAAATGCTTAGGTTTTCCAAGGATAATCCAGGATCCATCATCAGACGACTGGATCGCTGAGATTCAGCGCCTAGAATTTGTGAGAAATGATTTTTGCATGTTTCTTGTTTTGCCAATGATGGCTTAGCTTCGACAGGCTCGCCCAATGTCGCAGTGTCTGTTAGATTTGTTTTTGATTTTACTCTTGTGGGTTCATGACTCTTTACTTCAACCACATGTCCTCGGTCATCATCATCATGGTTTTCGTGGCGACAATCAGGAGAGTCCTGTGTGTCACATCCATTGCTATTTTGTTGTCCAGCACTGTTTTCCAGAAACGTAATCTTTTTCTCCCCTGCTGTTTCACCAGCAGCGATGTCATCTCTCAAGGATACAGCACTTTCACACACATTATGTGGCATGCTGAGGCTTGATGTCATATGCTTATTTTTTGGCATGGAATGCATGTCACCTAACATTCCTTCTTCAGATCCAGACTTCGGTAGCTCCGTCATGGAGGAACACATGACGTGATCCCTGTGTTGATCCTGATGAAGCTGCAGTTGAAGAGAATCCACCTCATCCGGAGAGCCCAGGTCCTTCAGGCTTTCCATACTGGGGAAGATGTGGTTGAAGGAGCCATTTTGGGAGTTGGATCCAGATTCGGAGCCACAGGTGGACCTTGACCTTGGGATGTCATTCCTGAAGAGAGGGTCTACATCGCTTAGCTCGTCGGCTAGGGAATGGGCTTTAATCAGGGAGGCCACAGCTGGAAAAGTTAAAACAATTACATGTAATAATATACAGTACGTGTTATAACAAATGAATAGATTACCTACGCATGTAGTTATAATTTAAAACCCACACATTTGGTGGTATGTTATGTTGTAGCACAATTCCAAACATTTTTCCTCCGAATTATCACGAATATGGGCCAGCACGTTTCAACAGATACTGGATCTGAATACATGTACATTATTGTATGGGAGTGAATGTTTTTGGACTCTGGAAACATAATTTGTGATGAAACATTCTACACACAGAGTCAAATAATGGTGGAAAAAGTTCCTGAATTTTCGGCAGAATCTCTCTGCACAGAGTTGTGATTTGGCTTTGCAGAATAAACTACATGTACAGTACATGTACATGATGACCTACACTTACATGTATTAAAGATTTGATAGCATATTGATGTGACAAAGCAGATTTGGTGCATGTGCGTTTTTCAGTACTATCATAGTACTTGAATGTACTTAACATGTAGTTTAGACCAAAGACAAAATAACCATGCAACATCTATGCATGTAATCTATTGAATGTACATGTTTTAATTCTGAGAATGCTGTATATATCTACATGTACATTCTCCATATACTGCCTAAGTATACATGCAATACAAGCTGTCTTTGATTAGTCCTTTTATTTCCGAAATCTTCACTCAAAACTAGTTTTATATACCACAGTTCCAATGGCACATTGCAAGTACAATTATATGTACAATGTATGTGTGTGTGTGTGGGGGGGGGCATTAGATTGAATATGGTATTGTAGAGTCTTCACCTGAATAAGGTTATTGCTACCATTTTGATATATAAACATTATATTGGCATTTATAATTACCTACATGTGGCATTTATTATTAGTACATTACAGTACTCACCCTATATATGTAGGTATCCTAGTATACGTTACGTACAGTAGCAGTATTCCCCCTGTATTGTGTACATTAGCTGACTTTTTCATGGTATCCATTTGTTTGGATGCAGTGCACTGTCGCCACACAAGTGACATTTATTACCATTATTGATTTGCATTGGTTGGATGTATTGATGACCTTTACAGTGGACTTTTATATATATATACACATGCCTCGGTCCAGTGTGATATGGCACAATCACAGCAGCCTTATATTATAGACTACCTGGAGGATGGAAGATATGACACATTTGCATTCCTATAGGTGATCCTTGGCTTTTGGACCATCCATTCAGCCAGAAAACATGTGGTCTTAAATTAAAGGTGGTACATGTACAGTCAAACCAGTGTTGTCTTCAAAGACCACTGCCATGAGAAACCACCTGTCTTCCAAGACCAGGTACTCCTGGAAGAACGGTCCTAAATTTCAATGTACATGTAATTGAAATAATTGTCACCAAAGACCTGACATAGCTTAATTGAGAGACCACATTCTATGGCCAATGGGGTGGTTTTTCAAGATAGATTCCACTGTACTAAAATGGAATGATGCTTATAATAAAAATATGAGTGGTCACTAATGACCAATGTTAAAATGGAGGGAATTTTAAAGTCTTAAATGGAAGGGTCTGAGTTAAAATCGCAGGGACCACTCTAGTGTAAAATTGCAGTGTAGACAGATTACAAATGTCTTGGCCTGCATTTTTGCCTTGTTTTTATGTGCCAGGTAATGTATGTGTACATGTATAGTTACATTTTGTATATATATGTTGTTCCTCATCTAATTTGTTTCCATGGCTACATGTACACATTATCCAGTGTGTGAGCCAAATTGTATCCTAATAGACCCCGGCCCGGCCTAGAGGGCACTAATGTTTGTGGAGCTTATTGGGTTCTTCTGCCTGAACATGTGTATGTACAAAATGCAGGAAACCTGCTTTTTATAGAAACCACTGCCATGAGAGACCACCTGTCTTAACAGCTAAGACCATGCAAGTTTGGCAGAAGGACCTACATTTCAATAAAACTGAGACCACCTGTCTTGACAGACCACTGCATTTTTGTCCACTGTAGTAGATATATAACACTGAAAAGTACAATGTATACTAGAGTTCAGCTGTACAGTCTACATTAGTACCCCCGCTACATCTTCTACGTGTGTATATTTAAACTGTCATTCGCAAGCAAAATGACTTGCATTGTGGCCATGTTGGAGAGGTGGATATATTGGTGGGAGAAATGCATTTACAGTACTAGTGGTAACAGATTGTGGTCACATTGGACCTCTCTAGAGTCTAACCACTAAGAGAGGGACAACTTATTCTTTGCATATAGTAAATCTATGGCAATTTTTAAAATGTGTTGAAACTACATTATCAGTAGCAATTAACATGATTAAAACCATTTTCTACATAGAAATGTTGCATTTACATCTACACTGTACATGAAATTGTATGAGAAACGTACATTTTCTGGCAGCATTTGCAGGGATTTCTGGCAATTTTCTTGGGCGCCGGCGCCGTTTGGCAGCATTTTTGTGAGAAGGTCTGCAGAAGGCCTGGTCATGGTCTAACACCTGGAATTCAACAACCAATTATATATCATACATACATTATCTAAAGATAAAATACAGACAATACATGACATTCATTATTCCAACTGTATGCTAGTTCATGTAGTCCACATACATGTAACTCTTATGTATGCATATACATATACACAACTAATTCAATGTCACCAACATTAATACATACCAGTATACAGTAGTTTCGATCTGATAAGGCCACCCTATTTGGAGAAATTGTGGGTAGATTAGTGAAGTGACCTTTGGCAAGAGGGAGAAGTAAATGACTTCATTATAAGTAGCAGTGGCAAAAATCTGTGGCCATATTAGAGAGGGTGGCCTCTGTTGAGAGTGGCCACTTAAGGAGAGTTTTGACATTAAAGTGTACAGTGTACCACTGTACACTTTAATGTCAAAACACATATAGTAAAAAAAAATTAAGCTATTATTTGGGTATCCCACAACAATAAATTTGTAGACTTTTTTTCTTTGTTTCTATCCTTTTTTCAGCTGGTAGCAAGTTACATAATGCAAACGTAATGTTTTGAATCGCTTGCCACGTTTTACAGGCACATTTATTTTATGAACAAGCACCTTCATATCGGGGAATTAAGTGGTACATATGAGTCTGGCTGGATAAACTTTTTCCACTAGCTACTAGATGTACTATGAATACACTTAGTCCTCCTTGTCTCCAAATACCACCTGTCCAATACATGGCAATAATTAACTTCTTGGCATGTACTACTTAATGCAAATAAACCGCATTATCATGTTAATAGTAGTAATGGACAAGAATTAGGCCACATTAGAGGGGGAGTCCCTCTGTATATAGAGAGATGGACAGACTACATGTATGTTCCTGGCAGCGCCCATCATTCATAGTGATTGACTGTGGTCATTTGTCAGAACACTGTCTTGAGAGGGCAATATATAAGGAAATTAAATTATGGGATCGTACATCTTTCAATCGACACAAGTTCTACTGCATGTACTGTAACAAGATTACATCTTTTATGTACATGCAGACATATGGAGTAGCTGAGTGCTGATGCCCTTAAATTCATCTGCTGCTGAGGAAGCCTTTAGGGGGGACAAGCCGGCCGATGACATATCTCTGCCACGGAGCTTGAGAGCTTACTCAGACAACACTGCATGCCAGGGCCAGAACCCAGAATGGACAGTGATGTTGATGTCCGTACTTGCAAGCCAGTGAACCAGCCTATTGATCCGATGTACAGTAGGAGCAACCAGAACCATCGTTTCTAATACATGTCACTCTGCTGCCTGCTAATACACGTCACTCTGCTGCCTGCTGTTACAGCTGCTTCTGGGATTTTAGGCCCCAACCGCCACATTCTGCAAAATGGCTTAAGCCTGCTTCCATTATAACCTGGCAAAATGTCCCAATTAACCTAGCTTCCATATACTGCCCAATTACACTCTTACACTGGATCTCACACACATATTAAGGCACCAGTAAATTAAGAATTGTTTCAAAATAACCTTTGACTACATGTATACTCATTTAATAGTGCTGGCCAGGAGGACTGGAGTCCATAACCTGAAGTTACAGAAACCGGCTCATTCATCTATGATCCATGAGTATACTGTAATAATGTTAGAATCCATTTAAAACCTCGGGTCGGTAATATAACATTTGCATATAACCTGAATACATGAGCATATATCTGTACATGTATATATTGTATCTTTTGGGCATTGTACATTGGCACCTGTAGAGTGAGCTGTAGATGCACATTATAGCACAATTTTGGGCCCCCTGCGGTTCCCACTTAAGGTTGGTTTATAATATAGTCACTGAACTTACAGTTTCTCCTGAGTATAACCTACATGTAGCTGTACAATGTACATGTACACTGACCATACTGCATGTACATTGTATGGCACAACAGGGTAGTCTACAGTATATGTTATTAGATATAAATTCATCTATGATGGTTGAGTTATGATGATGCCCAATAAAAAAATGCTCATCTACAATGTACATGTAAGTACTGGGTACAACAATTTGCATACAAAATGATAAAATGACATGTACGCACTACCCTGTAGTGCTTTGGCTTGGTACTGGTATCTCGCGGTACAAAATCTCACACTACACAGAAACCAAGCAGACATTGCAGACATTACACAAGTGTACACACCTTTTAATAGCTATAATTTTTTTCTCTTCTTCCACAGCAGTCTACATAGACTGGTAGATCTTGTATTTTCCATCATTTTTTATGCTCAATTAGGAGTGCATGTATCTTGAACCTCTTCAAGGCAGAAAAATGTCTCGAAGATCCCCAAAAGAAAGCGAAAATCAGCGAAAACTGTTTGAATCTGCACCCGCTCATTAGCCAAAGGTAAACCCAGATGAGGTTGTCTATAAAGAGGCACTTTTTGAAGCTAGGGTACATGTACTTTGGCTTCTAAATGATACCGCATATAAATAAATAAATAAATAAATAAATAAATAAATAAAGATACCAAATTTGTATAGCGCCAAATCCAAGATGACATATTTCCATATAGTCATGTTAAGATTTTGTAGCGTCAAATACTTCCCTATTGTTGAGGATACTTTTCCTGTTGTTGAGAAATTATTTCATTGATTGATAATGCATATTTTTCTTTGTTATTACTAGTACTATATTATTGATGTGTTGTTTTGTGGTTTCTGTGCTGTCATTATCTGCTATCACCAAGAAGTACAATGTATGTACATATATGTATGATGTGCACATTGTATGTACTGTACATTAGTAAATCCCTCATGTATCTAAAAATAAGAATTTATACACCCAGTATATGTGTACAGAATACCATAATTGTACTGTAAATTCATTAATGTTTGCAAGGGATTTATTTGGCGAATTTCGCGACCATCTTTAAATCGCAAAAATAAATACCCCACAAACATAATTCATGTACCTAGACAACTAACAATTAAGACCCAAGCTAACTGCAAATATTAATCCCTGCGAACATGGTTTTGTCACAAAAATGCAAACATTAATCCCCGCGAACATTAATGAATTTACAGTAATATAACAGGGCACAATATCACAATATGAGCTCTTATAATATCAGTCATAATGTCAGCTGTCTCACAAGTGTTCGTTACCCTAGTTCAGAAAGAGAATTTGCTTTTTTATTTGAACTCATTTGCATTTGTCAAGTCAGTTTGGTCAATTCGCATATAATTTGTGTCAATTACAGTTACATCGATGTTGTAGTGGTATCCTCACTATAATTTAGAGCTAACGATTAAATTAGCATCTATAATCAGAATAAGATCGATGTCCTATCGATGATCTATATAAGTCATTGTATTCCCCAATGACATTTTGTTACATGCATGTATATTTTTGAATACTTGTTAATGTTGTACCTTCTTCATTACCTGTTCAATAAAGCACCTATTGAAACAAAAAAAATATCATCTATAATTTGGAAGTGAATGTTTTTGCCATCCCCTGATGAAGGCAGAGAGATTCTGATGAAAATTCGGGAACTTTTCCACCATAATTTGACTCTGTGTGCAGAATGTTTCATCAGAAATCATCTATAATCATAATAAGATCAATTTCCCAATTAGTATATGCACAATTATACAGTAACATTAGCATCTGACCATGCATATACATTTGTAGCATACACTAATACACCGGTATATACCATATTTACCTTACATATCTGCTGACATTCGTGCCATTTTCTGACAGTGTTGAGGTTTACATAGCCAGTGACATCAACAATATCATACATAGTCCAGTATAGTCCCACACAGACCACAAATATCTCCAAATTTTTTTAATCCAAAATTAACACATCAACATAGTTCAATAACTATACTAGTAATTTAATTAGTCCAAATTGATTACTAGTACTTGAGACCATGAGTAACTCTGATTATAAATGCAACTTTCACACTTATCACAACTTTGTACAAACAAATTGCCTCGGAGCACTACATGTTTGAATGGTCGTAAACCCCAAAGTATACTCTGCTATGTATGGATCCGTGCCATACCTTTCAAGCCATGCAGTCAGGGCAATAAAATGTCGCTGTCTAGTACACAGATCATTTCTCACCTCGATATTTGACCAAAACCAAACGCATTAAGACACCGCAAGCTGTTGAAATGCCACATGTTGGGGGCCCTAATAAGATAGCGTTTAGCTTCCCTGAGGTGACACCAGAGGGCCTCATCATTGTTATTTACGGTGTGTAAAGTAGTGCTATGGGTGACGAAGATGATTAATTTGGAAACAAGATGTCGCCATTTATGAGGCGAAGATTGATAGGAAGTGTCACACAAATATTGCAAACACATCACCTTGGCAGGTTTCCAGTACCAACATGCATATCTTAACAGCCTCATCTGAGCCAAACATTTCGCCTCAGAGGTATACTTACCCTAGCTGGTACATGTACATGTACATATATATATAAACACATGCACACTCTATCAAAACTGAACTATGTGCGAATAGGCGTTTCTGGACTCTGCATGGCATCATGAACTTAAACAAAAACTTCCCCATAGAACTACATTGTACCATACATATATACAGAATATTGTGCATACAATATGTTGCCATTTATATGCCTGACAACGAGGGATTTATGCGGAATTGTGGTCCAGTGCTAGGTGGGATTTATGCCACCAGATTTGGAGATCTACAGCCCATGATGCAGTCATCAGAAGAAGACAATAAGATCTAAATTGTATAATGTAAAATTACATGTACTACTATTTACTGACAGTGAGTTACCGGTACATGGAGCAAAGTCATAAATACTTGGGCATCAAAATTTGATGAAATCAATTTTCATGTGAACAAATCTTACCTTATGTGGAAAGTTGCTCTCAGGTTGAGTGGTTCTAGCAGATGCCTGAAAGGTGGCAGGTGCATGCGTACTGACAGGGGAGTTCTGCTCACTTCCTGAGCTTCCGACAGACAATCCCCGCTTCTTGTCTGTACTGGTAACCTCCAGAAATCCAGATGAAACATCTCCATTCCTATACCTTGTGACTACTATATCCTGCTGATGGTATCCAGAATCCTTGCTGACATTAACAGGGTTTGAGTTCAAACTTAATTCGTTCGGTCGTACACATTTTCCATTCCGTGTTTCACCAGGATGTGTCGTACCGTTGTTCTGTTTATAATTCTGGGTACTATTCAGACTTGAATGGATGTCGAATTCCACAGACTCCTCTGAAGGAGAATAAAGATTCTCCAAACTGATGTCATGGGCCAGTCTGAAATGGCAACCAGAAGTAAATATCATTTGCACAAATCAAGCTTGTACGAGACCCAGGATAGGTTGAGTGAAGCCCAAATAATACACTGATATAATCATTATGCCAACTTTTAGCAAGAGTCTCAGGGGTCTTGATGCTCTCCTTGACCTTTTGCCAGATAAGACCAAGATAGTTTTGTGGCTTTTAATGGCAATATACAGCTGAAGTCACTTTAATATCATCAAAGTCCCATAAGTTTTTTCAAATTTGACAGATCACCAGAAAAATAATAGCCTGTTACCTCGTGATTACCGTACTTTCCATAAAGTTTAAATGAATTGTATTAATACTGGGGAAGCAGTAGCTTTTTGAAAATCTTAACATGGGAAATTTTGCAAAGTGCACCGGATGACCCCAAACTGAACTCAAAGAATCAGAGATGAAAAGTACCCTATATATATATACCTATATACAATTCATAGGACCATGAGTCCCAAATTTCCGTCCGTTTCACTCTATCATCAGCCGTTTTCAAGATATTGCACATATTATGATTTTCCCATTGACTTTCTTGTTAAAATTTCAAAGTGCCACAGCATTTTCAAAACTTGGTTGATTGCCAAGAAAAGTAACAGCTTGTATTCGACCATGGTAGCCTCATAAAGATTGACCGAGATCAGATGAAAACTGTAGGAGGAGTAGAGTTTGAAATTTCCAGCCCCATATGGTTCTGTGTTGACAAAAAGTCCAAATACCATAAATTGGTTCTTTTTGGCAGATCGCCAAAATATTTATAACTTATACCTCATGACTGCCTTCTTTATCATAAAGTTTGTCTCAAATAGGATAAATACTGTAGGAGGAGTAGCATTTTTACATTTTTACTTCCTAAGGGTCCCATGTTAACAAAACAAAACAAAAAAAAATCAAAAAAATTTGAAAAAAGACAATGGACAGAAGATGGATGACTGTGCCATGACAATAGCGGTCGAAGTCAATCAGCTTGAGCTAAAAATAAAGCTTATGTTTTCTTATATAATGAAGGTATACTTTTAATTAATTTCCAAAAATTCCAGCATTGTTTAGTCTTTGTTTCAAATTCATTACCATTTATGTACAAGCCACTTCTTGTGTGTGAACTGCTTTCAGTATCTCCGGCTTATCTCTTTCATATCGATTACTAGACAGTAAAACTAGCTAAAACTAGGGTAGTCAGTATTTTTATTCATTGTTTTTGTTTCTTTCCTTTAAGCACTCCTTCTTTGTGACAGTCAAACACGGAACCAGCCTGCTTTTTACCCTTAAACCATGGTCACTCTCTCACATTCATTTTGACCTGTTTTTGTACCATATATACCGGTATACATTATACTGAGAACTATCTAAACATCGGCGAAAGAAGTAACTGAATAAGGAAAGAACATTCATCACTGATCAAAATTTCAACACACGGAACATTGGCCAAAACTATAGTACCAAGCCAAATATTTCATGTGTAAAATGTATTAATGTAAAGCTGCCAGTACACAGAGGGACGATGGTATATGAGTTGCTGAACTGTGCATGTACATTCATTACTACTAACTACATTTACATAACACACAAGTTCATTTGTGGGTATTAAATTTGGTCCCTCTCGCAGTGGCCACTCTCACCATAGGCCACATATATACCCTCTCTATTGGCATCAAAAATCTTTGTCACACACTTAACAGCCCTTAATACATTTAGTTCTTCCTGTCACCAAAACCCACATTTCTATACAATGCTATATATATGGCCACGATTTCCTGGGAAATACATGTAGAATGGCCTTATTAGAGGGGAGCTACTGTATTAAATTTTGACAAAAACTCACTATTTCTTTAGTGTTAATTGCCACGAACTTAACTGCTATTAAAGTAATGGTTCCAAGGCAGCACTGTTGAAAGGTAGCACTGTGTTAAATTGAAGTAAAATTGCAGCGTTTGAATGCAAATAGTAACTAAAAGTGATCATTGTGGCTGCTTAAATGGAATGAAAGCAGTGTTTAAAAATTATAATTGCAGGGCTTGATTGGAACTTGAATGGCCATGTTTAAATAAGAGTAATGATGTTTGACTTGAATGGAACAAATTGCACAAGACATGCAAATATGGTCTTATATTGCAGTGGTCCCAAAATGGAACTTTGGGTCAAAAATTGATAGTCTTATTATCAAGGTGGTCTCAAAATAATGGATTGTAAAATAGAGGGACCACTATATAATTATATAGTGATTGCAGGGCTGGAATGGAACAAATACTTTGAAACCTGTGCAAAAAGACCACCCTTCTACACAAGTGACTTCTTATGCACAGGTGGTCTTGCAGGAACAAACAGCAGTGTTTAAATGAAACTCACCGAAACTGGTAGGGCTGTATGTTGTAGATCTTCATATCTCCCATTGTACGAAGGCAACTGCCTAGGTGAAAATGGGATCTGGTCCACAGTCATTTGCTGTGCTCCATTGCTTTGTTTGGTATCACTGGAACTGTAAATTTTTTTTACATAAATACAACATTCCCACAGCAAATAAAATACTTTAAAATGTCTATTTGCTATATAAGTATGGTGGAACTTAAAACCATTCCAGAAATGAGAACACTGAATGTAAATACATATAAGACCCCCTTATGAACCCAATATAATAGCAGTTACATAACTGTAATTTATAAAGCATATAAGAAATTACAATGAATTATGCAATGCTTTGACTTACTACTTCTGTGTAGTATACAATATTGGCATTAATAAAATTATGGCACTTCCATATGGCAGTGGTGCTGATTATCTTATATAATTTAAGTTTTGTTATGCCTTTGTAATTCAATTGTTTTCATGCACTTTTTTCCTTGCCCTGGAGCCTGAAATACAGATTGATGTTACAACGGAACTTAAAACCATTTGATGTAATAACCGATCTGTATGGACATAGTCTTACCTTTAGGATTGCACTGTAGAATGATAAAATATTGTGCCATGACAGAATAGTAGCCAAACTATATGGAAATTGATGTTTAAATAAATTATGCTCTTATAACACACGGCTAAAGAGGCCACACTCTGCTGTTGAATGAAAAACAGTGTAAATCAACATTCACACATATTCTTAATTTAAAAATAGATTAACATTGTATTACTTTAAAACTATATATGTTATGCCTCTGCTAAAACAGGTTGTTCCTTGGTTTACACGAAAATGGCTTGCAATTGATGCCATTTATACTGTAGATGCAACACGAAGTCACCATACCAGCCTCCTCGGTGGATGTATAATTACCTGGTTCAAACGATCAATATTCTCTAGATAACTGCTTTCAAACACAGACCCTTTTATCGAAACCACAATATTCCTCAGGTTGCTGAGTGTGTACATCTCCTAGAATTCCCGTTCCATTCCATATGCGATTCCATCAGCGTCCATATTTGGAGTATGGCAGCATACACTGAATACGGCCCACGCTATAGCTGGCGCACACACACTTGCAGCCTTGGGGACCATATTGTGCGTCGAAGGGGGGAGAGGTGGAGGGGGGTGGAGAGGTATTGGCACCATATCGGCTCCAGTGAGTCTGCTGATGCTCCGACGGATCTCGCCGGTCGGCCATTCGCGGATTACGGTTGCCGAGGCGATGGCTTGCGTCAGGCGGTCGCTTGTGTCGCGCGGGCGCCTAATGCAATATATAGGCCGTAAAAATGATAATGTGAAGGAACCTCTTGCGACAGTGGGGCCCTCGTGTGGGCAGGGAAGAAACTGACACACGCAGAAATACTAGGAAAATCTTGAAAAGACGTAACTTCACATTATTTCTTGTCTTACTTTTGCGGTGTCTGTGATAGCATATTGGCCGAGGCGCACATACCTCGCGCATATGTA
>JAAUYG010044177.1_pt1 | contig 12876 bp, 18 predicted proteins | sample 7278091 | NCBI WGS metagenome assembly JAAUYG01 (sample SAMN14350201, study PRJNA611818) | marine sediment metagenome | isolation source: surface marine sediment (0.6m) | place: French Polynesia: Moorea | collected 2018-08
CATCGTCTGTAATGAACTGCTGCATCATACGAAAGACTTTGGAAAGCAGCTGGCGAAGTGAGGTTTCTTCTATGTGTCGAAATACGTGAGTCAACCTGGTCCCGCCAGCTTCTCTGGTTGCTGAGACTTCTTGTGCAGTTACTCGCTCAGCGTCTCGGGCAGCGTTAGCTCCGATGCCCAAACCAGTGCCAGCGTTTTTGTCAATACGTTGTTCAAGGACGGCGGCTTCATCATATGACACAACAAAGTTATTGGATAGCGCTATGGGGCGAATTGTGTCGGGCTGGTTGACGCTAAAAACTCTTCCTGGCTTACTGTAGATATCCTCTATCTGGAGGGAGCCGTCATCAACGTATTCGTACATCGTATTGATGGACAGCTCCATGTTATCCAGACGAGCGTTGTTTACCAAGGAATACTCATGCAAGATGCCACGACTGGGTTCGAGTACCCCAAACGAATAAGCACTCCGGACTATATTGGTGTACGTACCAAGGATGAAGGGCTTACCGCACCAGAAGGGGTTGTTCTCAAAGCGGACAAGCTTATCACCGATAGCCGTAGCTACCACATCTCGGTAGGTCTTATTCCCCACAGCAATGTTGCCCCAATACTCAAAAATTTCGACATCATCATTCCAATTAAAGCCTTCTTCGATGTTGATTCCTTGGAATATTTTGATGCGGTTTTTACGAGTCTGTGCGGTTCCTGGAGAACTAGCATCTACAAACCTACGCTGCCGAACAAGGTCAAGCAGGGTCATGTTCTTGTAGTACCCAGACCTAATGAGTTCAGCTATCTCGTAGCGAGGTTTGATGACTCTCCTCAGGACATCGGTCGATTCTACGTCTATGGCACGTGGGTCTACGTATACATCAAAGACGTCCAAGACTTCAAAATCTGGGTGGTTCCTAATGATGCGTTGTTCAGTTCTTGTGCGGAATGAGGTTTTGTTGTCGTAGGAGATAATACCGTGTTCACCTAAGTTGGGTGTTTCCGTCTTTACTCGTTTCTTGCGCGGTGCAGTTTCAAACCTCCAGGGAAGAGCCAGCACACTAAATCCTGTGATGCAGAGCTGGCGTAGAAATACATCCCAATAGGTTTTGAAATTAGCATCGTGCAGTTTTTTCTTTTGAAACCTACGTATGTCGTCTGCAACCTGCACCATGTTGTCTCCACCCTCGATGGGCACGGCGTCAAACCAATCATCGTTGGGGAAGGTAGCAGCGTATAGGTGGGCTACTACGGTCTCTACTAATTCGTAAGCCTTACCAAAGTTAATGCGGTGGCGCCAATCGTTGCTGGCGTTTCCAACAGATTTATAAATTTCAGACCTAAGGAACCGCTCGGCATTCGGGGTACCAAGGTAAAGAGCCCAAAGTTCCTGCCAGATTTCCTCACGTTCCAGGCGGGCGGTGGCAAAGTATTCTAGTTGGCTACGGATGTAGGAAACTACGGCACCATCAAAATCTTCTGTCGGTTCATCAGGCGAGTGCCGTACTACGAAAAAGTCGTTTTCTTTCAGCTCTGCAACCATTACCCCCTACCTCCGTACCAGGCGTTAACAACGTAAGTGTTGGCATTCAATGCGTATTTTGTTTTCTTCTGCTGCTGGGACGTGGGGTTAGCAACTTCAAAGAGCATTGACATGGTATCCAATATATCGTCCCGTACTGTCTCAGACGGAAAGTACTGGAGTTGTGTTTTAAGTTCTCTGTCACCAGCCATCCAACGAGATAGCCAAATCTTGCGGTTGTAGAGAAGTGGGTGGATATCAGTTTCAATCCGTCCCTTCTTCTCTCCACGAGGTATGAATTCTTTGACAGCCAGTGGGCGGTAATCTATGAAGCGCTGTCTAATGGCATAGACCAGGGCTTTCTGGTATGCGATTGCTTCGACAGTTACCATATTCACACTCCACTTATCCGCCAGTTCATAAATAATCTCGACTAGCTTTTCCGGGAGGTAGTGTCCGTGTTTGTAATCGAGGAGGTACATATCCCTGGTCTGCGAAATGGCGCCAACTAGAACACAACTCAGGTTAGCTCCTTTCTTCTGCGAGATTGCGGGGTCAACAACTAAGTAGGGGCGGAGGTCGTGCTGTACATCCTTATCGTTCTCGTCCTTACGAACAACGCGGAACTTGTTATTGGTTGTCCTGCTGATGTCGTGGTAGTCGTAGTACTGCAAGTTGTCCCAATCGAAAATAACCTCTTCACTACTTACGACTTCGTTTAGGTACTGGGAACTAAAACGAATGCGACCCTGGCGTTGGCGAATGTTCTCGACGTGGTTCTTGGTAAACTTCTCAGCCCAAATGTACCCATCTGAATCATCTTTCCCGTTAACGTAAATATTCCGCTCGAAGATGTGGTATCCAAGTTGTGATTGGTTCTGTTTAATGTAAGCGTAGTAGTCAGTTAGGGCGTACCGAGTTCCTAACACTACCATTTCGTCACCTACGATTTCCGACAACTTATCGTTGCCAACTATCCCGTGGTGCAGTTTTCGGGGTGGGTCTACAACGCTTTCTAGGTCTTGTGTCCAGAGCAGTGTTTTATCTATCTTCTGGGGAGTGGAGGTGTTGTCGTCGTTAACAATGTCATCTAACACAATCAAGTCAAAGTGCATACCAGTGATGTTGGAGCCTTGGGATGTGGCGAGTACCGTTGGTTCCTTGGCAATGACTGACCTATTAACTTGAAGAGCATCTTGTCTCCAAATAACTTTTTTGTCTTGTGCTTCTGTCCAATCACCTAAGTCCCATCGTTGGTTACGTCTGGAGTTACCAGCTTTGTCAAGGATGGGAATCAAGCGCCCTGGGATGTGGGGTCTGGCGTTCCACACTTTGTCCTGGAGATAGTCAGATTCAAGGTACTGTTTTATGGCACGTACAAATTGCAAAGATAAATCCCGAGTAGCAGTCCCAACGCAAATGCGGATATCAGGGTTACGGTAGACACGCCACAAGACATAAGCAATAGAACACAATGTAGATTTCAGGTGACCGCGGGGGACTAGCATCATGCGCCTAGCCCTGCGGCTTTTAAGTGATGACTGAGTTAACTGTGGGTGGGCAACAAAATCAATCATCTCCTTGTGGATACGGGCGAAGTTAGTCTTACCTCCTTGAAACTCCAGCAAGTCAATAAACACCCAGAAGTCGAAGAGTGCACGTACTTTCTTTCGCTCTTCTGGGTCTAACTTCCTTAAGACACTCTGCCTTACACCGTAGGTCTGCCACTTAGTTTCTTGAGCGAACGTGCTTCGATTAGCTTTAGTTGGCAGAGGCATTATCAGGTCAGGTAAGAAAGAGTGGCTTGGTTTGGTGACGCAAAGGCTTTGATTTCAACTACTACTTCGGCATATAGCGTTGTGGTTGTAGAACCAGTCAGGTTGACGATGACAGCCTGGTTGGTGGTATCTGCTGCGAGGTCAACTACGCCTTGGGCAGTAGCCTCAGCAATCTCTCCATCCTGTCCAGTGTCTTCAAGGGTGGTGTAATCAAAGAGCAAATTTGCCGCATCGTCGGTGGCGACTTGGGTTACGTTACCAGTGCCGTTCCTACGAAATAAGAACACCTTACCTCCGCCGAGGGAGAGTGGAGTGGAGTCATCGGTAAAGATTGCATATTGAGCATTAACTAACACACAACAATCTTCTGGGACGCCGAGGCGTTTGTTAGTGACACCATCAATAAACAATTCAACAGTCGTGGCAGCGGCAACGGTACCGCGATAATAAAACACCCGAGATTCCATACTCTTTTGGCTGAGTAGCCGAGAACGGACCTGCTCGGTAAAAGCGTCTTGAATAGTGGGGGTATTGGGTAATGCCATTATCTAACTAACCTACTTGCTGCTGTTTGTGCGAAACCGCGCTGCTGTCGTAACAATGATAACGAACGTTGACGTCTGCTACGTCTTTGCCTCTGTCCAAGTAATCCCTGCGTACCTTCCCGGACGCCTTCGACTGCTTGGATGTTGGCTCGTTCCTGGCGACCCTGTATCCGCTCAAGTTGTTCTTGGGTGTCTGTAACAGTGCCAGTGAGTTGTTCAATCTCCCGAGCAAGTGCAGTTCTTTCGCCGAGGAGTCCTTGACGTTCCGTTTCAAATGCTTGCTGCTGTTCTTGGAAACCAGAGAGCAATCCAGTACGTTCTTGTTGAAACTGCTGCTGTTGTTGAAGAAGTTGTTGCTGCAGGTTGGACTGAGTCTCGGCTAGACGCTCGGCGAAGCTTTCCTGCAAAGTTTGGCGTTCCGTCTGAAATGCCTGTTGCTGTTGTGTAATTTGTGCTTGTTGTTGCGACAGAAGTCCTTGAAACTGAGCCTGAGTATCAGACAGCGTTTGTGCACTCTGTTCTCGGAACTGTTGGAACTGCCCAGTGACGGCTTGGAACTGTTGCTGCTGTTGAGCTATCTGAGCTTGGAGTTCTGCCTCTCGTTGTTGCTGGGCACCGAGTAAACCCTGTCTTTCTTGTTCAAATGCACTCTGTTGCTGTTGCAGTAACGTCTGCTGTTGTCTCAAGAAGTCTTGCTGCTGTTGGGTTGCTTCCCTCTGTCTTCTTTCCTGTTCTCTTCGCCTTCGCCTGCCTCTGCTCACTTTGCCTACCTTCTTTTAACGTCTGTACCTCTTGTAACGCTTCCTTCCCTTTAGACACAATCAATCCAGTAATTTCTTCGGTCAGGGTGGTCTTTGCCCGTTGCTTTAAGAGAATCTCTCTAGGAGTAGTCATGAAACCGGAACTGCTTATTACACAATCATTCTACGGTCTCCTACAAAAATTTATACGGGAAGACTCTTATAAAAAGGCAGCGGCTTTCCCCCGTCGAGGCTTTGTGACCACAGACCATGGTAGGACAACGTAAAAGGCTGGCGCCCCTGCCCCGTCTGTGCTGTAGGAGCTACGCGGTCTAATAGTAAAAAGACAGCCTAGAGTATAAGTGCACTAGTTAACCAAGAGGTATCTATATATATGCGGCTCGCCGCTGGGGACATCATATAAGAGAAGGGGACCTGGGAAGACGCGCACGCACGGTATTAATTATACGGCTTCTTGCGGTTTCCATAGACTATCTACCCACCAATACCAAATAACCATAGAGATAATTGTATGGAATAAATGGTTGACATCCGATACCGAAGAGTGCCATACTATAGACATAGAGAGGAAAAGGAACAACGAAATGACTAGCTCAGCCCTCCACCAACAACGCCAACTAACCGCCGCCGCTAAAACCCTCGAACAATACCCACCACTAGAACGACTCACCGAAGGACTCACCTCACTAACCACTGAACAACTCGTCCACCTCCAATCACAAATCACTTCAGTCCTCCTCGACCGCGCTCAAGACCCAAACATTGAACCAAATACACCACCAACCACCCAACCCCAAGAAGATACACCACCAACCACCCAACCTCAAGAAGAAAAAGAAGAAGAACAACCCACAAGCGCTACTCCTAAGCCCCAACATCAAGAGACTCGCAAACAGTACGAACTCCTAGCCCAACAGCAACGCAACAAACGACGCAACAAACGATGACACCTCGTTACTAAGTACCAAGGGGCGCAAGCCCCTCCAGCGCAAACAATTAACAAGGAAACCCAATCATGTCTGAAACATTCGACGTTACCTTCCAAGTCCAACACCAAGACCACACCGATGAAATACACACCATGAACTGGCAGGTCGAGGCGGACAACGCAACAGACGCAGCAGTCCAGGCATCTATCGAAGCGAGCGATTACTTCCAAGACCGACACTCAATAGCCTACGACGTCACCGAGGTACAACCATACCAGGGAGGACCGAAGGGCTAAGAGCAAGCGGGGGCACCCGTAGAGAGAACACAAACAATAGAACTTAGGAAGGCGGGCAGGCGTTCTCAACGCAGGTCCGCTGTTCCTATCAGTACAAGTTCAAAACTCCACCGCCCTTGGTACGCAGTACAAGGTTTCCTTGGTACGCAGTACAAGGTTTCCTTGGTACGTGGTACAAGGTTTCCTTGGTACGAAGTACAAGGTTTCCTCGTTACTGCGTACCTACGTACCTTCGCACCAAGGCAGAAGAGCAAGACATAAAAAAAACTAATAACCTGAAACGCAATACCTTGAAAACTAATACTGATTGTGTTATAAGACCTCACCCTCTTGAAGCGGAGGGACCTTGTCGCGAAGTAGCGAACAATAAAGTTAAAACGGACGGAACAAAGACTACCTTGAACGTAGCAGACTTACATCCTAAAGTCAATACTTTATTTTATTTTATTTTATCCTTGACGTTGTCGCTGAATGTATGCTACCCTGGGTAGTACGAGCGCAGCGAGTACTACGTACTAGGTACCACGTATACAACGAAGTTACATACGTACATACGTACCAAGAGTTTTTATTTTTTCTTTTTCTTCCTACGGTAGGTATATAAGTACGTATACAGCGCAGCTACATACGTACAGCGGTACCAAGAGTTTTTATTTTTCTTCTTTTTCCTACGGTAGGTATACAAGTACCAACGAGCCTACGCGCGAGACGAACAAGTTAACAAAAACACAAATGAAACATAGCACCACCGCCCAGCAAAAATATTAATGAGAGCAGACATACAGATATCAACTTAAGCGAATGTTCTCTCTAAGCCACCTAGCAGCCTCAGCAACGCCCCTCAAACTATGCTTAAGTAGGCTGGTATGGTCAACTCGATACAGCGCATCCTAGCCCTGACTCAGACAATCTACACTATTTCCTTCAAATACTCTTGACATCCTTGGCATCCTCGTGGCACAGTTGAAGAGTAGAAAACAGAGAGGAACCAAAGATGATTAATGACGACGACAGCAACCTCGATTACGACCCAGATAACGAAGAGATTGACGAAATGATTCTTGACGCTGAAGTCGAAATCCAGGAAGAGCTCGAAAGCGACGACTAATAACTGCAACGTACAAAATCAAACAAGGAGTCTCAAAATGTCAAACAACGAATCCCAAGGCACCACGTACCAAGCGCCCACTGAGGCTGACCTCGATGCCTTAGGTGAAGTTCTCCAGGTACTCCTCGCTCTGCAGGAGAAGGAAAAACAGGGCAAGTAAACAAAACAAAAGCTGGGTACCTACCCTGTACCCAGCCAACTAGTCCCAAACAAATAGTCAAGCTCTAAACATTATGCCTCACAGCCTTTGCAGTTAACTTCACCATCTCGTTGCTCCTAGCACTTATCCTGAATACCCCTTGACATTGACCAGTAACTTATGTAATTATTGAATTGTAGAGAGAGGACCTAGACCATGAACAACTACGAAGTCGAAACAACCGTCACCCTTGCAAAGAACTCTAAATAAACCAAATTGGGGTGGAATGCCGACAGCGACAACACCCACCCCAATAAGTAGCCAAGACTAATTCGCTAACCAAGGATTTTACCATGCAATACATTACTCGCCAAGACGAACTCCAACAAACTCTCCAAGAAATCCATGACTACGTTGTCTTTGAGATGGCTTGCGGTTCAAGAAACACACACATTAAATCTACTTATGTTGAAGTCATCCTAAACCAGTACCGAACCATGTATGTAGACGTTACTGACAGGCACTGTTCAATCAAATTCTTCGACGCTACCGAGAACCGCTACACCCTAATCATCGACGTCCCAGCAGACAGGCTCTTTGATGCCCTTCACGTTGCCCGCTACTACGTCAACAACGATGGCACAGAGTTCTGAAACGCGACGACCTTGAAACACAGAAAAATACACCAGCAAAAATTATGCTTTACCACGCAGACCTACTTAGACAAGCCCTCGAAATCTTTGAAGCTGAGTACATCGAATCAGTAGCTTGTAACCCCAACGGAGTGGCTATCCTTTTCAACGACAACATCGGCATCGCTCTTACCTACGTTGTTGATGGCTACATCGAATTACGTTGTAAGTGCGGTGACGAATGGAGAGGGGGAGTATTCATAGGCACGGACCTGCAAACCCTAATCACTGACGCCTTCGATTACATCTATACAAGTGACAGCCCAATATAAAACTAATCCAAGGAACTAAAGCCATGATGAGCACCGCAAAAATCGCACTATATGCCACAGAACAGCTCAAATACTCCGAGGTTACAGACACCCATGACTTCGTTTACCTCACCTCTCAACAATCCAGTGACTACCTGTTACGTGTCAAAACGCTCAATGGAAAGTATCACATCTCTGTTGTCCACGCAATGCAGACTGAGTATGAAGAACCTGAATACATGGTCCTCTGTGAGTTTATATTCGACGGTCTCTTATCCGCTGAACTGTACGTAAGAACTGAGACACACGAAGGATATGACTTCAAAGCTGTGCTAATGCCAAACGTGCGCTTGAAAAGGCTAGGTCAGCGCGGCGATGATTGCCGTATCCCCTGCGTCAAGGGTGTTGTTATGTAAATCAGAGACGCTGTTGGCGTAGAGGGTATTAGCTCCCAGCCTCACATCGATAGCCGCCACATAATCCTCAGACAATTCAGTTAACAACTCTTGGGTCTCCGTTGCACTGCGCACGGAGTCCTTTGCTATGTACTTGGTGAACTGGTAGACACCGTAAGCACCTGCCCTAGTAGCAGCTAAATGTTTTGTGTAAATCTCAGTTGGGGTTGCCATTACTACGTAGTTAAATAGCGCTGCTACTATCTTACTACCAACAAACCATACCACCAAGAGACGTAAGACATCACTGGAAAACTATTAATAAAACCCTTGACACTAGTTGCCTAACAATGCCATACTAAAAGCGTAGAGAAAAGAGATGAACCTAGACAACCGAAAGCACTACGCACCACACCACCCGGAAACAGGGCTGAAGCTAGACCAGACACGCCAAACGGCGAGGGCAAGAGAGGCGGAAGCACCGGAGGAAGACCGAGAGAGGAGGATGCCGAAGGCAGTAGGAATTAATAGAGGCAGCTAGCAGACGACGAAAGCTCTCACCAAGCGCTCACCCTTTAACCACTAGAGCCCATTGTTGGGCTGTACTGGTTACAGAGAGGAGAAATGAAAAACATACTGGGTTCACTTACCTGCTGCGCCCTCCTTACTGCACTCCCTGTCTCTGCCAACTGCGGAGCTACCAGCAACAAGGAAAGCAAGCAGCAATCACTACCTGCAGTCATACCAGTCGAGCAAATCGTTTCATTGGAGATGGACTGCTGGCTATTCAACTACTACAACGCACGGGGTCTAATCCAAGAAGTTGACCCACAGTTTGTAGCAGCCTGCAATTACGGCATACGCCAAGCGCTCATCGATGCAGGCTACCAAGACGGCGATGATGGCTACTGGTACTTACCAAGCGCAGTCATCGAAGTCCATGACCATTGAACACTCGGTGCATCTACTACACACACCATTACCAACAGAGGAAACACAATGTCTAAGAACTACGAAAAATTATTGACGGTCGACTTCCACTCAGTCCTAAGCCAGCTGGATATCTACCCTGATGACTCACTGCACAGAAACGAATTAGCTGACCTCATAGGATGCGCAAGACAGCCTGCAGGACGCTACGTTGACTTCGGAAAATACCTGGTCCCTGACGCACAAGAGCTAGAGTTCATAACAACAAACCTAGGAAACGTCAAGGCTGACCGAAAGGTTTCTCCCTACGTTTGTTGGCTAGCAAATCGTCTCTATAATCTAGCTGAGTTGTTAGGAAAAAAGGAGATAGCTGCCATTTACGTCCAACAACATCCAGAACAATTCGACCGACGCTGTTATGAACGTGAACAAAAGTCTGACGCAGTGGCGTAAGGACGTACACACAATGAACACCAAGGGCACTCGAAAGGCTACGGTGAGATGGGAGCCACTGAACATATGCACAGCATTGCACATCTCACGCAGTAGCAAGGGTTGCAGCCAAAAAACCGTTACCACCGAGTGCCACCTCCCTCTCGAATTCGCAACTAGTACTCAATTCTAATTAGCATTCACGAACATAGTACTCTTTGTCCACCAAATGAATTGAAATAGGAATTAGAACTAACATCTGTTGTGAATTACATTGGGCATCGAGCCCTACAAACCACCATTTTCGAGGCACTTATGGACGCTGATAGAGACACACTCAACCTATTTACGGCGTTTGAGGAGCGGATGGGCGAACTCCCATTTGTAATCGCACCTGAGTTCCCATTTGCGCTTTCAAAGACTTACCTGGCGAAGTACCTGGGCGTTAGTCGTAACACTGTTACCAAGTACCACCACCTCGCCTTGAGGTATCTGAGAAATTACAAAACACAGCAGGACAGAATTGGACACAGTGAGAGGGTGTTATTAACTCCGTTCCAGTTATGGGTTTTACACAACCTCATTAACTTGGGTAAGGTCTGGCGCTGTGATGAGATTACGAAGCAGATGCTAGAAACCGCTGGGAACGATTACTTTAATCTACTCCAGCACAGCAAAATCAAGAAAGCTAACGAACAACAACAACATTAATAAGGAGAACACCATGGACTACCAAAACGCAATCGAGTACGTCTCTGAAACCATGACCGAAGAGCAATTTGTTGAGGCTTACAAACTATCAGCCCAGGTCGACGAACTTCCTGAAGAACTAGACGACAACATCATTGACCAAGTCCAGAAAGGTTTCAACCGACTGCAACTAACTGGGACGCAGGGAACTGAGAAGGAACAAATCAATGACCTGGTTGTGTCAGAAAACGTTTCCATCGAGGTAGCGGAGGCGGTCTTCGTCACCTTCCTCGACGCTGAGACACAGCTGCGCCACGCACAAGCAGAACAGGAAGCACGTCGCCGGGTACAAGACTTAACCCACACCTACCAGAATGCTTACAACGATGAGATGGTTAAGTACATTGAGTCCCGCCGCGACTCGTTCAGAGCATCCCAAGAGCGCACCCAAAAACTGAGAGCCGAGTATGCGCAGACAACCGAGAATCAAAAAAAGCGGAACGAGGATTTTATGACCCATGCCAACAACTTAATAACATCCATGCTGAATGCCTAGACATGCAAATGCCCTGCGAACATGACGAAGACATCGATGAGCTCGCAGGGCATGCAGCTGGTTCCCTTAACAGGGTGCGCCTATCATTATCACACAAACTAGAAAACCTACAAAAACTAAACGACAGGCTGGAGGCTTACCTAAATGAGAAGAGCAAGAGTAATCAGGTCAACACAAATCCTGCAGTTATTTCTCCTAGCAAGCTTGCTTCCAGGCTGTCCAAAGCTATTGAACGGCGTAGAGGAATACAACAAGACACAGAAAGCTGAGCTTGAAAGTAAGACAGCGCTGCGTAGGGCATCAACTGGTTGTGTTCTAACTATCGATTCCGAGACCGGGGCTGAAAACTACATGAAGGTAAACCAACCAGCCCGGGACCTAACGGATAAGAAACTGCTGAGACCAGGGATGTTTATCTGTAATACCTTGGGTGACACTGCCGTAGTTGACGACTTCGGACATGTAAGCGACATCGCTCGAATCGTCGACTCAGACCGTCATGAATACCTATTGAAATTAGAAGGAGTACCTGAGACATGGAAGTACGAGGACGTTATAAATTAATCCGCTTCGGGCGTCTAAGCTTCTGGGTATTGATTGGTGTTGTGGCAGTACTCAACGTTCAACCCTGGATAGGCGTAGCGAAGTACATGGTTGACGTTATTACACTGATACCATTTCAAAACTTTCTGCTTGCACTACCACTCATAGGCTCAGTCCTTAAATTCCTACTCGATAACTTGACAAGTCTATTCGCCATAGCGCTGTGGTCGGGCACTCAATTCTTACAGGTCCTGCCAATCATCTATGCCGACAGCGACAGAATACACCAGGACATCGAGAGGGCGAAAAACGGCGAATACGCCCTAGACGGAAGCAAGTCCGATAGCCTCAAGCGTTTCAAGAACAAGGCGCTGTACCGCATCAAGAACAACATCGAAACTCTGTGCGTCTTGTCCTATCTCTTTGAGGCTATCGTCTGCTTCATTGCATACCCAGCCTACGCCAACGGAAACACGGTACTCTTCATCAAACACTTCATGAACTGGAAACCGCAGCTGTTCGACCTTCACCAAGTTGCGATGTTCCTAGTGACGATGCTGTCATTCGAGGTGTTGTGGCGTGTACTGTCTACGCTGCGTGACCTGGACACCAAGCCAGAAGGTACAACTACCACCAGTCGGAGAACTACACCACCACCGCCAAGAGGACACCGTGAAGAAAAACGCATTGACTGAATACTCAGAACCTCTGCGACTCGAACAGGACCTTGGTAAAAACACAGTGCTTACTCCCAAAAACCTGAATCGTAAGATGCTGGTCATTGGGTATGTATTCGCTGTGTTTTGGCTGGCGATGTACTCTTCACCCGTTGCTGGTGTTGCTGCTTTGTTGTGTTTCTTAAACGACTTCACTGCCAACGCTAGCGAAAACGACGAGGAAGAGGAAGAGCCAGTAAGGTACATCGAACACAATTACTATCCCATCGAGGAGGACGTCGCTCCTAGCAGACCAGCCTCCATCAGCAGAGTCCAAAGTAGAACACAACAATTACCACCAAGACAAGAGAGACAACAACAAACATTCCTTTCATTAGTACTCGATGCTCCTTTCAGTTCCCGTGCCATCTACGGCGCTGAGCGCAGCGGTAAGACTTACTTCGCATCAGGCATCACTCAACAGCTGGCGCTGAGGGGCATAGAGATTTACCACATCAACTTCTTCTCTCCCGTACTTGCTGACCTCGACGAAGACGGTGAGTACTGGGCGCATGCTGAATCAGTTAGGTGTGACTTACAAGACCAGCCTTCCATGAACGAACTGGTTGAGAACGTACAGCGTGGTGTCGAAGTAGTCG